>Ga0115013_10001412_pt1 | contig 13941 bp, 11 predicted proteins | sample SouAtlMetagenome_2_FD_88686 | JGI IMG/M metagenome (GOLD analysis project Ga0115013, IMG submission 88686) | Marine eukaryotic phytoplankton communities from Atlantic Ocean - South Atlantic ANT15 Metagenome | ecosystem: Environmental > Aquatic > Marine > Oceanic | place: South Atlantic Ocean...
AAATCACCCGATCGATATGGGCAATAAAGTTGTGGTGATGAAGATTGGAGGTGATTTCATGTAGGACGACAACCCTTGGGTCATTCGCTAAAACCGAAATGCTCTTTGCATCAAAAGAATCTGGTGAAAGCGTTCCCACCACAACAAGGATACGTTTGGATTCATTCCACTTTGATTGAACAGATTTGAGATTTTTTGGTTGAGGGTTTTTTGGCTGTTTCACTTGCTCGACTTCGAAGTCGTTTTGATCATGAAAATCGTAAAGGGGTTCTTCCAAAGGAATATTAACGTGTATTGGACCTTGTTGAGAAAGCATTTCAGATAGCACCTTTTTAAGGTATTTCTTATTGGTCTTTTCAATTATTTTTTGTTGACTCTCCAACTCTTTCGGAGTAGATTCCACATCAATCAATTGCTGCGTATTGCTCTCACTAATTGCAGATTGATTATGTGTGATGTCTTGTAAAAGCGAAGTTTCTGAAATGAGGTGTTTTGAAAACACACCAGATTGCCTAATGGTTTGACCATTTCCAATATCGATTTGATAAGTTGGACGATCAGCACTTATAACCACAAGTGGGTACAGACTGTAATATGCTTCTGAAACAGCAGGATAGATGTTTAAAAGTGCAGATCCTGAAGTACACAGCACAGCAACTGGCTGATGAAGTTGTTGAGAAAGTCCGATTGCAAAAAACCCGGCAGAGCGCTCATCAACAACACTGTAAGTCGTAAACGATTTGTGAGTTGTTAATCCAACTGTAATCGGGGCATTTCTTGAACCAGGTGCAATAACGATGTGTTGAACTCCATAATTGAGAAGTTGTTGAATTACCGAGCGAACAACGGGTATAGTTGATAGGTTCATAGCAATTGCAAAGGTACAAAATGCTCCTATTGTTCGCTAGCCAATATACGCCCCATCGTGTTTGCCTTTTGCAGCACCTCTTGCCATTCGTCTTGTGCATCGCTTTTTTCGGTGATTCCACCCCCGACATAAACTGTCGCTATATGGTCTTGAATAGACATACAACGGAGATTGACATAAAGATTTGTTTGATCAGGTGAGATAACCCCCAAAAAACCCGAATATAACAACCGATCCAATTGCTCATGACGACCTATGTAGTCAAGTGCCATCTGTTTTGGCACTCCCCCAACGGCCGGGGTTGGGTGAAGTGCTTTAGCTGCATCAATCGGCGAAATTGACAATTCTGCTGTTATCGTTGTCCGTAAGTGCTCCAAATGACCAGTACGGATGGTTTCAGTATCAGAATATTCTATGTGATCACTTGGAATGTATTGCTCTAACGTATTTACAATTTCTCGAACAACAAACTCCTGCTCTTCCTTCTCCTTATTTCCCCATTCACTTGAGGCATAAGGTCGCGTACCCGCCAAAGCCATCGTTTGCAAACGATGACCGCTCATTGTGATAAGTCGTTCAGGAGTTGCTCCCATCCATACCCCACAATCGGGGTGAAATAATAGGTAGTTGAAGGTGTTTGTGTACTGCGCTAGGATCCTTTTAAAATAAGACAATGGCGAATTTACTACACCATTGTGTTGAAGGGAAGTCGCCAGCACAACTTTTTTGAGAGGTGATTCTTGAATACTGGAAAGGGCCTTGCGAATCAGGTTGGTGTGTTCTATGTGCTTATTTTCTAAATCAAACCATTCTATTTCTTTCGATTTAGGCGCTGCAATTTCTGAATTATAGTCAAGATCAAGAATCTTGTGGGAATTAATCGAAAAATACGTCGAAGAGTCAAAAGGGCTTACAATAAACTTTTCATTTGATTTTTCAGAAGTCCCGATATCGAGAAAAGCTGTCAGCTTGCTTTGGTTTGGGTGTCGAAAGACAACAAATGGCAATTTGTTGTGAAAATGGTGTTCAATATCTTCAAAAAATGATTTCGAGGTCAAAACCGTTATTTTTTAATCGGAAGGGTAAGCGTGGTCAAGGAGCAAGTGGATACCAAACGATTTTGGTCGTCTGTAATTTCAATCGACCACACTTGCATGGTTTTCCCATGATGTGTAGCCATTGCCTTGGCGTGTACAAATCCTGATCGGACACCTCTAACATGCTTAGCAGACACATCGATTCCACGCAACATATGGTCTTTTGGAAGGCAAAATATAGCAGCCGCTGAACTTCCTACAGTCTCGGCAAGGGCTGCAGTTGCTCCTCCGTGAAGCACGCCATCTGGCTGGTGTACTGCTGGGCTCACAGGCATACGAGCAACCAAATAGTTTTCTCCAATTTCTGTGAATTCAATCCCAAGGGTTTGCATGAGTGTCCCATGGTTTCTGTCATTGATTTTTTTGAGAAGAGTTGATTTGTCCATCGTGATTGCTAAAATACAAAAACGCACTGCGAATAACAGTGCGTTTTTGAATTAAGAAATTAAGATTTTAAAGAGGTTATTTGACTTCTTCGAAGTCAACATCCTCTACGTCTTCATCGTTGGTCTCTCCAGATTGTGAACCTGCATCTGCTTGTGGCTCTGCGTTAGCGCCCTGATCGGCTTGTGCTTTGTACATCTCTTCAGAAGCATTTTTCCATGCTTCATTGATGCTGTCTAGCGCAGGTGTAATCGCTTCTAGATCTTTGGCTTCATATGCTTTTTTCAAAACTTCTAAAGCGTCCTGAATAGGTTTCTTCTTGTCATCTGACAATTTATCTCCAAATTCAGTCAACTGCTTTTCAGTTTGAAAAATCATCGCATCAGCGTTGTTTAGCGTATCCACTTGCTCTTTCGCCTTTTTGTCGGCTTCTGCATTTGCTTCGGCCTCCTTCTTCATCTTTTCGATTTCTTCCTCTGTTAATCCAGAAGAAGCTTCAATGCGAATGTCTTGAGACTTATTTGTAGCCTTATCAAGTGCGGTGACCTGAATCAAGCCATTGGCGTCAATGTCAAAGGTTACCTCGATTTGAGGTTTCCCTCTCGGAGCTGGTGGTATTCCATCTAGGTGGAATCTCCCAATGGTTTTGTTATCAGCAGCCATCGGACGTTCCCCTTGTAAAACATGAATTTCTACAGAGGGCTGATTGTCAGCTGCAGTTGAAAACACTTGTGATTTTTTGGTTGGAATCGTTGTGTTTGCTTCGATCAACTTAGTCAGTACTCCACCCATGGTTTCAATTCCCAGTGAAAGGGGAGTTACGTCGAGCAGCAATACATCTTTGACATCTCCAGTAAGTACACCTCCCTGAATCGCAGCACCAACGGCAACAACTTCGTCGGGATTTACGCCTTTAGATGGTTTTTTGCCGAAGACTTTTTCAACTTCTTCTTGAATTACGGGAATTCGAGTGGAACCACCCACCAAAATAACTTCATCGATCTCATCAGTTGATAGCCCTGCATCTGAAAGTGCGTTCTTAACAGGCGTCATAGAGCGTTTAACCAATTCAGCCGACAACTGCTCAAATTTGGCTCTTGTCAGTGTTTGAACAAGGTGTTTTGGCCCAGATGCAGTTGCCGTTACATATGGCAAATTGATTTCGGTTTGCGTTGTCGATGACAATTCAATTTTCGCTTTCTCAGCAGCTTCCTTCAATCGTTGAAGAGCCATTGGATCTTCTCGTAGATCAACATCCTCGGCTGATTTAAACTCCCCAGCAAGCCAATCGATAATCACCTCATCAAAGTCATCTCCACCAAGGTGAGTGTCTCCATTGGTTGATAACACCTCAAAAACACCATCTCCGAGCTCAAGTACTGAAATATCGAAGGTTCCACCTCCAAGATCATAGACAGCAATTTTTCTATCACCTCCGCTTTTGTCAAGACCATAAGCTAATGCTGCCGCTGTTGGTTCATTGATGATTCTGTGAACTTTTAAGCCAGAAATTTCTCCTGCTTCTTTCGTAGCTTGACGTTGCGCATCGTTAAAATAGGCAGGAACAGTGATCACAGCATCTGTCACTGACTGACCGAGATAGTCCTCTGCAGTTTTTTTCATTTTTTGCAAGATCATCGCAGAAAGCTCTTGCGGGGTATACAAACGACCATCGATGTCAACACGTGGCGTGTTATTATCGCCCTTTACAACAGCGTAAGGAACACGTTTAATTTCTTTGGATGATTCGGAAAATTTATTCCCCATAAATCGCTTTACGGAAGAAATCGTTTTGGTTGGGTTTGTCACAGCTTGGCGTTTTGCTGGATCTCCGACCTTGATTTCGCCTCCTTCAACAAATGCAATGACAGAAGGAGTTGTTCGCTTGCCTTCTGCGTTGGGAATAACAACAGGCTCGTTCCCTTCCATGACGGAAACACAAGAATTTGTTGTTCCTAAATCAATACCAATTATTTTACTCATGATTTTAATTTTTTTCAAACATATTCAATGACTATGCCATGAAAGGTATACTGACAGGGTGTCAGTCATCGTATGGGTTTCAGCTTTATAATGTATTTTTGGACAAACTTATGCCATGTCAAAGAGCAACAAAGAATATAAACGAGTTACGACGAACAGTCTCATTGAGATGCAAGCGTCAAATGAGAAGATTTCTATGCTAACCGCATATGATTATTCAATGGCTAGTGTCGTCGATGCTGCAAAAGTTGATGTCATTCTTGTTGGAGATTCTGCCTCCAATGTCATGTCGGGCCATGAAACAACCGTACCTATTACGTTAGATCAAATGATCTATCATGCGTCAGGAGTGGTGAAGGCAAGTAAGCGCGCTCTTGTCGTTGTTGACTTACCATTTGGCAGCTATCAATCCGACGCACAGGAGGCACTTCGCTCATCGATTCGAATCATGAAAGAGTCAGGAGCCCACGCTGTCAAGCTTGAAGGTGGCGAAGAAATTGAACAATCGATTACCAACATTCTCAATGCTGGAATCCCAGTAATGGGTCATTTGGGTCTGACCCCGCAATCTATCTATAAATTTGGGACTTACTCCGTCAGGGCTAAGGAAAAAGAAGAAGCTCAAAAACTTATTTCGGATGCAAAAAAGTTGGAAAAGCTTGGCTGCTTTGCAATTGTTTTAGAAAAAATCCCTTCGACACTAGCTAAACAAGTTGCTGAATCTGTGCGTATTCCCATCATTGGAATTGGAGCTGGTTCAGATGTTGATGGGCAGGTGCTCGTCGTTCATGACCTCATTGGTTTGACCAATGCGTTTAATCCTCGTTTTTTAAGGAGGTATATGAATCTTTATGAGGACATGAAAAAAGCCATCGAAAACTATGTTTCTGATGTCAAATCCGTTGACTTTCCGAATCAAAACGAACAATATTAATTGTCTGACTTATCTGTAATATACGAGGACAATCACATCTTGGTTGTCAACAAGACAGCTGGACTGCTTGTGCAGGGGGATCAAACAGGCGATGAATCATTGGTCGATATTGCTAAGCGATACATCAAGAACAAGTACCAAAAGCCAGGTGATGTGTTTTTGGGTTTGGTCCATCGACTCGATCGCCCAACGACTGGAGTCATTGTGCTTGCGCGAACATCAAAGGCACTTACACGACTCAATCAGCAATTTAAGGATAGAATACCCGAAAAGGTATATCGAGCCGTTGTTTCCGGAACCCCAAAATCAAGTGCAAGACTTGAGCATTATTTAAAAAAAAACAGCTCTAAGAACAAATCTTTTCATTACCCCGAAACCACCCCTAATACAAAACATGCAATCCTACGATATCGCATTGTGGAGTCATTAAAAACATACCATGTTTTAGAGATTGAGCTGGAAACAGGACGCCATCATCAAATTCGCGCACAATTGGCAGCAGTGGGACTCCATATAAAGGGAGACTTAAAATATGGGGCAAAGCGACCAAATCCAAATGGAAGTATTCATCTTCATGCCCGATCTCTCCTATTTGTTCATCCAACAAAAAAAGAGGAAATGGAATTTATCGCTACCTATCCCGATGATGTGCTATGGAATGCGTTAACGGATTAGCAAAGATGCCTTTTGGCGTATGACCTCCCCTATCGATCGATTTTCAATCTTACTTTCTAGCCAAGATAAAATATCGAGATACAGAAAAGATCGTTTTTCATATGGGTCATTTTCAAAACGTTTTAATGAGGTGTGAAGTTGGCGAAAAGCTTGCTTGAGTTCATTTGGATAAATACCGGTTAGACTTCTCATAAATCGTATCATTTCTTTCTGAACCGCTTGTAGCTCATCCATTTTAAGTAAAAACTTATAGGTTTGCTTGACTTGCGTCTCAAGCTCATAGTCAAGTCCTGCGTCATAATGAGCAACAACATTTAAAACTCTTGAAAAACACATCAAGTCTTGATGAACTCGCAGTGATTTGTCAGAAATGATTAATTGCAAATACTCAATGCATTTTTGAAGATTTCCTGCGCCAAAATAAATACAGGCGATTTTATAAAACAACACCATAATATGGTGCTGATCGAGTTGGTCAGTATGTTGTACAACTCCGTTTAACACTTCTGGAATCAAAGGAATGGCCTCGTCAAAACTCCCTTCCAAAAAGTGAAAATTAATTTTGTTGTTATACCTACCCATAAATATATAGGGTGAGATATTGTGATTCTTAGGAAAGCTCGGCTGAGCTAAAGTTGCTTCAAATCTCTCCAATGCCATCTTAAATTTGGACTTATACTTCAACAAATACAAAATTTCAAATAGGTGTTGGTGACCCCGGATAAAAAAGACTGGATGTAATTCAATCATGTTGGGCGACATAAAAAATAGTTCAACCCATTTATTAGCAAATTTATAGGCCGACAACAAATCTTGAACCAATATGCTATACAGTAAATGGGATTTATAATACCAGAAGGACTCGGAAAATCCTGCATTGTCAAGATCAATTTCTTCGATGTGTGATTGAAAAAACGTTGTGATATCCCTGAACTCCTTATCGTTTTTCACATATCCATAATGCACATTTTTCGCGTAGAGCAACAGAGCTAAGCTCGATAGCTTTGCAGTTGTTTCGTTGTGTGAAGCAATTTGAATTGATTGGGTTGCAATCTCACTGACATAATCAAAATTCGTTTTGGACAAGTACTGTGTTTGAACAGCTTTTTCAAATTCAATCGCTTGAAACTCGGTAGCCCTTTCGTCAAGCTTAATAGCTTGTGCTTTTACACGCTGGAGCATTTGTAAACTTTGCTCATACAAGCCCTTGTTATAAAGGATATAAACATAATCCAATTGTTCCCTTAGCTGTAGTCTTTTATTGGCAGAAGATATCGACAAACGTAAGCTGACCAAAATTTGCTTATACAAATGACTTTTTACATTTGACAACTGCTCTCGCTTAACGATTTTTGAATTTGCGATTTTTTGCTCATCATAAACCGACATTTTAACCAACAGATCGAAAAGAGCAATAAACTTTTTGTCGTTATTGGATTCCAATCGATTTACATAAAGCTTAAATTGTCTTTTTTCTGATTTGGAAAGAGATTTAATCAACCGAAACAGGGACTCTTTTTGGGTCTTAGGCATAGAAAAAATTCATCAAGTCAATCGAAAACAAATTAAAATTGCGTAATTCATAAATATACATTTTTTTGGGCCATATTTTTAAATTAAATTTGTCTATCTTAAACGTTAGGTAAATCCTATGGCGAAAGAAAAAGTCCACATTTTTGACACAACCCTACGTGATGGTGAGCAGGTACCAGGTTGTAAGCTAAATACCGACCAAAAGCTTCATATAGCCAGTCGTCTTGATGAGCTTGGCGTCGATGTCATCGAAGCTGGATTTCCCATTTCTAGTCCTGGTGATTTTCATTCTGTAAAAGAAATATCAAAGATCGTTTCCAACGCATCTGTTTGTGGCTTGACTCGAGCAGTGCCAAAAGATATCGATGTTGCTGCTCAAGCCCTTAAATATGCGAAAAATCCTCGAATCCATACTGGTATTGGGACTTCAGACTCGCATATCAAGCATAAGTTTAACTCCAACCGCGAACAAATCATTGAGCGTGCAGTCGGAGCTGTTAAGCACGCCAAACAATATGTAGAGGATATTGAGTTTTATGCCGAAGATGCTGGCAGAACCGATAATGATTTTCTTGCTAGAGTTTGTGAAGAGGTCATCAAGGCAGGGGCTACCGTTCTTAACATACCAGATACAACCGGCTATTGTTTGCCTGAAGATTACGGTGCTAAAATCAAGTACTTGGTCGAGAATGTAAAAGGGATTGAAAAAGCGATTATTTCATGCCATTGCCACAATGATTTAGGTTTGGCTACTGCAAATTCAATTACGGGAGCTGTCAACGGAGCCCGTCAAATTGAATGTACAATAAATGGAATTGGAGAACGTGCTGGAAACACCTCACTAGAAGAAGTTGTGATGATTATGCGTCAGCATCCTCATCTTCAGCTGGATACAAATATCAACACCAAGCTCTTGTATGATACTTCTCAAATGGTTTCTGAAGCCATGGGGATGAGTGTACAAGCCAACAAGGCAATTGTTGGGGCAAACGCTTTTGCACACAGTTCTGGAATTCATCAGGATGGTGTCATAAAAAATAGAGAGACCTATGAAATCATAGACCCGCATGATGTTGGTGTTGAAACCTCTGCAATTGTCTTGACCGCTCGTAGTGGCCGCGCAGCACTTGCATATCGAGCTAAAAATATTGGAATCGAACTCACGAAACTACAACTGGATAAAGTTTACGAACAATTTTTGAAATTTGCAGATACTCACAAAGAAATCAACGACGATGATATTCCTGGAATTGTTGATCTTGCGAATCTAAATGCATAGGAAAACAACAAACAATGGGGAAAACACTCTTTGACAAGGTTTGGGATAGCCATGTCGTCGATCAATTAGAAGACGGCCCAGATATTTTATACATCGACAAGCATTTAATCCATGAAGTGACAAGCCCACAGGCCTTTTCTGCCCTTAACGATAAGGACATTCCGGTTTTCAGACCGCGACAAATTCTAGCAACTGTTGATCACAACGTGCCAACACTCAACCAACATTTGCCAATAAAAGACGATTTATCGAGAAATCAAGTAGCGAAATTGAGTGATAACTGCGAAGAGCACGACATTGAACTTTATGGCTTAGGCCACCCTTATCAAGGAATCGTGCATGTCATCGGTCCAGAATTGGGGATTACTCAACCTGGTATGACTATGGTGTGTGGAGATAGCCACACTTCAACGCATGGTGCGTTTGGATCGATCGCATTCGGAATCGGAACCAGTCAAGTTGCTCAAGTTTTTGCAAGTCAATGTTTGTTGGTGAGTAAGCCAAAAAGCATGCGAATTACTGTTGATGGTGAACTGAAAAATGGAGTTCATCCAAAAGACGTTATTCTTTACATCATCTCCCAACTGGGTACAGACTCAGGGACTGGCTACTTCGTTGAATATGCAGGTGAAGTCTTTGAAAATATGAGTATGGAGGGCCGAATGACGGTCTGTAATATGAGTATTGAAATGGGTGCGCGTGGAGGCATGATCGCACCTGACCAAACCACATACGACTATATTGAAGGTCGGGAATTTGCGCCTTCAAAGGCAGAGTGGCAACAAAAACTCAAATATTGGAAATCCTTACCCTCTGACCCTGATGCGTCGTTTGACAAAGAATACAGCTTTGATGCAGCTGAAATCAGTCCGATGATTACCTATGGGACAAATCCAGGCATGGGAATTGGAATACAAGAACAAATCCCCTCATCGCAAAACGAATCCTTCAAAAAGTCTTTGGAATACATGGGATTTAATCATGGAGATACGCTTAACAATCTGCCCATAAATTACGTGTTTATCGGCAGTTGCACCAACTCAAGAATCGAGGATTTTAGGGTTGCCTCTGCCTATATTAAGGGGAAGAAAAAAGCAGAAAATGTAAATGCTCTCATTGTTCCTGGCTCACAGCAAGTTGCCAAGCAAATTCAAGACGAGGGCTTAGGTGTAGTCTTTGAAGAAGCGGGCTTTTTGATCCGTCAACCTGGTTGCTCTGCCTGTTTGGCGATGAACGATGATAAAATACCAGCTGGAGAATACTGTGTTTCCACCTCGAATCGAAATTTTGAAGGGCGACAAGGTCCCGGAGCTCGTACAATTTTAGCGAGTCCACTCACTGCGGTTGCAGCCGCTATTGAAGGTAAAATCGTAGATATAACCCAATTATAATGGAAAAGTTTACCCGACTAGAACAAACTGCCATTCCGTTAGAAATCGAAAACGTTGATACAGACCAAATCATCCCAGCCCGTTTTTTAAAGGCGACAGATCGTGAAGGATTTGGTGAAAACCTATTTCGTGACTGGCGATATGATAAAAACGATAAGCCCATCTCTGATTTTGTTTTGAACAATCCTACTTATGCAGGACCTATCCTTGTCGCTGGAAATAATTTTGGTTGTGGATCGAGTCGTGAACATGCTACTTGGGCATTAGCAGATTTTGGGTTCAAGGTGGTAATTTCCAGTTTCTTTGCTGATATTTTCAAGGGAAATGCCCTGAACAACGGACTGCTTCCTATCCAAGTTAGCGACAGCCAACTCGAAACAATTTTTGAAGCCATAATCAAGAATCCCAACTGCGAATTTATTGTAGATTTGGTGGGGCAATACATTGAAATCCCCTCTATTGATTTGCAAATCGACTTTGAGATTAACAGCTACAAAAAAACCTGTTTAATCAATGGCTATGACGATATTGATTATTTGATCAACAATAAGCATAAAATAATAGAATTCGAAAGGAAACGAAATGCATAAAAAAATTGCCGTTTTAGCTGGAGATGGGATTGGCCCCGAAATCATTACAGAAGCCGTAAAGGTTTTACAAGCAATCGAAAAAAAGTACAACCACTCTTTCAGCTTCGAGCACGCACTGATGGGTGCGGTTGCCATTGACGCAACTGGCAAGCCACTTCCAGAAAAAACCATTGAGATTTGCAAATCCAACGATGCAATATTATTTGGAGCAATAGGAGACCCGGAATATGATAATGACCCCAATGCAAAAGTACGTCCCGAACAAGGACTTCTAGCTCTTCGAAAAACATTAAATCTGTATTGCAACGTGCGTCCTGTTACAATCTACGATCGTCTTATCGAAAGTTCACCACTAAAGCGAGATCGAATTGAAGGGGTGGATTTAGTGATCTATCGGGAGTTAACGGGTGGAATTTATTTTGGTCAAAAGAAAGAAGCGGATGAAAAAGGGATTGCATCTGATTTGTGTACGTATTCCAAAGAAGAAATTTTACGAGTAGCCCATCTTGCCTTTAAAGCTGCTGCGAAACGCAAAAATAAACTGACATTGGTTGACAAAGCAAATGTTCTTGCCTCCTCTCGATTGTGGAGAAGTGTGGTGACAGAGCTACACAGCAAAGAATACAGTGACATTGAATTGGATTTTCTATTTGTCGATAACGCAGCCATGCAAATGGTATTAAACCCTGCTCAATTTGATGTTATATTGACTGGAAATCTGTTTGGTGATATCATTTCAGACGAAGCAAGTGTAATTGGTGGATCAATTGGTTTGTTGGCTTCTGCTTCCATTGGGGATCGTTATGCGCTATTTGAACCGATTCATGGTTCCTTTCCACAAGGCAAAGGGAAAGGCATTGCCAATCCGATTGCTACAATTTTGTCAGCTGCGATGATGCTCGATCACTTTGATATGGCTCAAGAAGCCAATGCCATTCGTGATGCAGTAGAAAAAACTATCAACAGTGATATCGGAACTCTCGACATCACACCCAATCAAAGCTCAACAACAGCAGAGGTTGGATCATATATCTGTAACATCATTCTTGCATAAAAAAAGGCGCTAAAATAGCGCCTTAATTTCTAAACAGTCGAAGGACTAATACTAGCCATTTTCTTTTTCGTTCATCTTCTTTTTGAGATCAGCTAAGGCATCTATGTCACCAAGTGTTGAAACCTCAGTTTTAGCGGCAACTTTCTTCTTTGCTTTTTTAACGATTTCTTGCTCCATCTCTTTGTAAACTGCACTATGTGATAGTACCACACGCTTGTAATCCTTGTTGAATTCAATGACCTTGAACTCAGCAGATTCTCCCTTTTTCAGTTTATTTCCGTCTTGTTTTTCAAGATGACGATTGGGAACAAAAGCAGTGATATCATCGTTGAGAATGACCGTTGCTCCTTTGTCTACAATTTCATGAATAGATGAGTCAACGAGAGTTCCCTCAGAAAACTCACTTTCATATTTATTCCACGGGTTGTCTTGGATTTGCTTGTGACCGAGACTCAGCTTTCTGCCATCAACATCCAATTCGAGGACAACAACTTCCAAGTCTTGACCAACAGTAACTATTTCTGATGGGTGCTTTACTTTTTTGGTCCATGATAGCTCAGAAATGTAGATCAATCCGTCGATTCCTTCCTCTAGTTCTACAAAAACACCAAAATTTGTGAAGTTTCTAATGACACCTTTGTGCTTGGAACCAACAGGATATTTTGATGTGATATCCGTCCATGGGTCTGCAGAAAGCTGCTTCATACCCAGTGACATTTTTCGATCTTCACGATCGAGAGACAAAATGGAAACTTTAACCTGGTCGCCTACGTTTACAAAGTCTTGCGCAGAGCGCATGTGTGTGCTCCATGACATTTCAGAAACGTGAACAAGACCTTCAACACCAGGTGCAATCTCAATAAATGCTCCGTAATCAGCAATTACAGCAACTTTTCCATCAACAATATCTCCCTCTTTTAGATCTTCACTAAGTGCTTCCCAAGGATGTTGACTCAATTGTTTCACTCCCAATTGGATACGTGATTTATCATCATCGAAGTCAAGTATAACAACATTGAGTTTTTGATCGAGCTCAAGAATTTCTCCGGGATGATTGATTCGGTTCCAAGACAAATCGGTAATGTGAACAAGCCCGTCAACTCCTCCGAGGTCGATAAAGACTCCGTAAGAAGTGATGTTTTTAACAGTTCCTTCCAGCACTTGTCCTTTTTCGAGTTGGCCGATAATTTCCTTTTTCTGTTCTTCAATATCCGCTTCGATCAATGCCTTGTGAGAAACAACAACATTCTTAAATTCGTGATTGATTTTTACAATCTTGAATTCCATGTTTTTACTCACGTATTGGTCATAGTCACGGATTGGCTTCACATCAATCTGTGAGCCGGGTAAAAATGCCTCGATTCCAAATACGTCGACAATCATACCCCCTTTGGTACGACATTTAACAAAACCAGTGATAACCTCGCCTTTGTCGTGGGCTTCATTCACTCGATCCCAGGCTTTGATCACACGAGCTTTTCGGTGTGAAAGAACCAACTGTCCCGTCTTATCCTCACGAATGTCAACAATGACTTCAACACTGTCGCCAACTTTTAAATCAGGATTATATCTAAATTCATTTAATGAAATAACACCCTCAGATTTCGCATTGATATCAATAATGGCTTCACGGTCAGTCATATGTGTAACTGTACCTTGAATTACATCTGTATGCTGGGTGTCTACAAAATTCTCATGTACAAGCTTTTCAAATTCCTTGTACTTCTTTTCGTCTACAGTTTCAGCAGCTTCTTGGTAAGAAACCCAATCAAAATTTGCTAAAAACTCTTCAGAAGATTGTGTGGTGGACTGAGAATCGTTTGTCTCGTTGTACGAAGTAGAGGGCTCGACATTTTCTACTTGAGCTTCCTCGTTTACATGATCAGTAGTCATGATTTTAAGTTTTGTATTTTGTTGCTTTTAGAAAATTGGCGTCAAGCAACAAAAGCGGTTATCAAATAAACCAAGGGGTATTTTCTATCAGACGCTTCCCTTAGGGTGAGCAAAATTAACCCTTTTCAAGAGACAAGCAAATAATTAGACCCTAAAGTTTATAGTAAATGTTTATCTATTTCTGCAGTGGCAATATTGAAAAGGCCAGTCAAACCCTCTTTGTTATTGCTTAACACAATCGCATTCTCTGGAATAATGAG
>Ga0115013_10001413_pt1 | contig 13934 bp, 13 predicted proteins | sample SouAtlMetagenome_2_FD_88686 | JGI IMG/M metagenome (GOLD analysis project Ga0115013, IMG submission 88686) | Marine eukaryotic phytoplankton communities from Atlantic Ocean - South Atlantic ANT15 Metagenome | ecosystem: Environmental > Aquatic > Marine > Oceanic | place: South Atlantic Ocean...
AATCTTGATTTGCCTTGCAACTTCAAAATTAATAGCTCTTTCAATAAACTTAAATGAGTTAATATTTTTGATTTCAGCTCTAGTTCCAAGTTCAGTAGAATTTTTATCTTTAACAGAAACATTCACATCGCAACGCATTGAACCTTGCGACATTTTCCCATCGCATATATCTAGAAAAGTAACAAGCTGATGAATTGCTTTAAAATAAGCAACAGCCTCTTTTGCATTTGATATTTCTGGTTCTGAGACTATTTCAAGTAGGGGAGTTCCAGCTCTGTTTAAATCAACTCCAGTTTCACCATCAAATAAGTCATGAATAGATTTACCAGCATCTTCCTCTAAATGAGCTCTAGTGATATTTATAAGTTTTTCAAATCCATCTACATTAATTAAAATTGAACCTTTTCCTACAATAGGTTTTTCCATTTGAGTAATTTGATATCCCTTTGGCAGATCTGGATAAAAATAATTTTTTGTATCAAACATTGAAACTTGATTTATTTCAGCATTAGTAGCAAGTCCAAACCTAATTGCTTTATGAAAAGCTTCTCTATTTGCTACAGGAAGAACTCCAGGAAGCCCAAGATCAATTAAATCAACATTTGTATTTGGTTCTGACCCAAAGGTGGTTGAAGCTCCAGAGAATAGCTTAGTATTTGTTGAAAGCTGCACATGAACTTCTAATCCTATTACTGTTTCCCAGCTCATTATTTTATCTCCGATGATGGTGTTCGAAGATGCCAATCTGAACTGATTTGGAAATTATGCGCAACATTTAAAAGTCGTTTCTCTTGCAATGAATTTCCAATTAATTGTAATCCAAGAGGTTTCTCATTAACAAAACCATTGGGAATGGAAATACCTGGCAATCCAGCAAGATTAGCTGGAACCGTGAATAAGTCTTCTAAATACATTTGGATTGGATCATTTACAGATCCAGCTTTAAATGCTGTACCTCTAGTAGTTGGAGATATGATTAGATCTACTTTACTAAAAGCTTTATCAAAGTCATTTTTTATAAGCCTTCTAACTTGCTGAGCTTTTTTGTAATAAGCATCATAAAATCCTGCTGAAAGCACATAAGATCCAATAAGAATTCTTCTTTTAACCTCATCACCAAAACCTTCAGACCTACTTCTAATATATAAATCTTCTAAATCTTCAGGCTTGTCACATCTTTTTCCATATTTAACTCCGTCAAACCTAGATAGATTAGAAGAGCATTCGGCAGGAGCAATAACATAATAAGTTGGAACAGATAAGTTGATATTTGGAAGTGAGATCTCTTCAAATTCAACACCAAGTGACTCATAGTGCTTAATAGATTCTTCAAAAACTTTTACAACTTCATTATCTAGTTTTGATAAATCAAACTCTTTAATTATACCCATTTTAAGTCCTTTGATTGGTGCATCAAGATCTTGAGTAAAATCAGGTATGGGCTCATCAAGAGAGGTTGTATCTTTGAAGTCATGTGAACACATCTCATTCATCATAATTGCACAATCCTCGGCAGTTCTTGCCATAGGGCCAGCTTGATCAAGGCTAGACGCAAATGCAATCATTCCCCATCTTGATATCCTTCCATATGTTGGTTTTATACCGGTTATGCCGCACAAAGAAGCAGGTTGCCTTATAGAGCCTCCAGTATCTGTTCCTGTTGCAGCTGGAACAATACCCGCAGCTACAGCAGCAGCAGAACCACCCGAACTACCTCCTGGCACAAGATCATCACCCCATGGGTTATAAACATTTCCATAAAAACTAGTTTCATTGGATGAACCCATAGCAAATTCATCCATGTTGGTTTTACCAACTGAAATACACCCAGCATTCTCAAGATTCTCTATAACGGTAGCTGAATATGGAGGAATAAAATTTGATAGCATATTTGATCCACAAGTTGTTCTTAGATCTTTTGTAACAAAAAGATCTTTTTGCGCAATAGGTATTCCAGATAAGCTTAAATCAGAAGGATTATCATCAAGATTTTTTGCTTTTTTTAGGGAATTTTCTTTGTTAAGTGTTACAAAAGTATTTAGATGTTTATTACCATCTATTAATTTAAAAGTTTCCTGTATTAATTCCTCATTAGAAATATCTTTTGCTTTAAGCATCTTAGATAGATCGCTGATTGATTTATATTGAATACTCATTCAACAACTCTTGGAACTAGAAAGTAATCTTCGTTTGCATCTGGAGCGTTATCTAAGAACTCTTTTTTGCGATTGCTTGCAGTCACTTCGTCAGTTCTTGTTTTAGCTATCTTTTCTAAAGGACTCGTTAATGGATCAATATCAGAAGTGTCCACACTTTCCAATTGATCCACAAAGTTAATTATATTTTTTAAATCTGTAGTAATTTTTTCTTCATTTTGCTTATCAAACTTTAGTCTTGATAAGTAAGATATAGTTGCAACTGTTTCTTTGTCCATATATAGGATATTATTATAATTAAGATGAGAGATGTTAACTCAACTTAATTATTTTTTATATTATTTTTTTGGAATACTACATTGGAATTTAACTTATTTAAAACAGTAAGAGGCTACTTTTCTAACGATCTTTCAATTGATTTGGGAACTGCTAATACTTTAATTTACACAAAAGATGTTGGAATAGTCCTAAATGAGCCTTCAGTTGTTGCTATCAGAGAATCTAGAGGTCAAAAGACAGTTGTTGCTGTTGGTACCGAAGCAAAAAAAATGCTTGGAAGGACTCCTGGAAACATTAAAGCTATTAGACCATTATCAGAAGGTGTTATAGCTGACTTCCAAGTCACTGAAAAAATGCTACAACATTTTATTGCAAAAGTTCATGAACAAAGATTTATAAAGCCTAGTCCTAGGGTTCTTGTATGTGTTCCATGTCGTTCAACACAAGTAGAACGAAGAGCAATAAGGGAGTCAGTTCTTGGAGCTGGAGCTAGAGATGTAAAATTAATAGAAGAGCCTATGGCAGCAGCTATTGGAGCTGGATTACCTGTTGAAGAAGCAAGCGGTAATATGGTTGTTGATATTGGTGGAGGTACCTCTGAAATTGCAATTCTTTCACTTAATGGCGTTGTTTACTCAGAATCTGTAAAAATTGGCGGTGATAAGCTAGATGAATCAATTACATCATGGATAAGAAGAAATTTTGGCTGCGTAATTGGAGAGTCTACGGCTGAAAAGATTAAGCAAACAATTGGATGCTGTACAGAAGAATCAGATAAATTAGAGATGCAAGTTACTGGTAGAAATCTTGCGGAAGGAATACCCGAAACTTTTACATTAAATAGTGATCAAATATTTGACGCAATGAAAGATCCATTAATGGGTATTGTAAGGGCTATAAGAAATGCATTAGAGCTTTCACCGCCTGAACTAGCTGCAGATATTGCTGAAAGAGGAATTGTTTTAACTGGCGGAGGAGGGCTCATGAGAGACCTAGATAAATTAATATCTAATTCAACTGGCATACCGGTCATTGTTGCTGAAGATCCACTTACCTGTGTAGCTAGAGGTGGAGGTCAGGCATTAGAAATTATTGATAAATATAATATAGATCTTCTTTCTACTGAGTAATTACTATGGCGAGAATTGCGCCAGGCAATACACCTAAATTTGCTTATATTTTTTTTATAATTGTTGCAGCAATATTTCTTTACTTAGATCTGCAGTATAAAACATTCACTCAAACTAAGAATTTTTTTAACTCCGGCTTACTTTCAACAAATCTGTTAATTAAGAATTTAGTTATTAACCCCATTGCTAATATTTACGATTTATCTAAATCAAAGAATGAATTAATTAATAAAAACAAATTATTAGAAAATGATCTTGAAGCATCAAAAATAGAAAATTTTTTAATTTTAAATAAAGAAAATTTATTTAAGAGTAATGAGGGCATATTAAATTATATTAGGAGCTCATCAATTGTTAATACTTTTGAACTAGCATCAGTTTCTTCATTTGATACCAATATGTATAAATGTTGTGATAACCATCGATTATTTTTATTTAATAACAACAGACCATTTGATGTCAGTGGGACCGTAATTAACTCTCAAGGTATTTTGGGGCAAATATCTTCATCAAATAAAAGAGTCAGTGAAGTAATACTAATAAGTGATATTGATCACTCAATACCGATTAAAAATAATAATTTTTTTTGTAATGCTGCTGGAACAGGAAGACCAAGAGTTATTGAATGTAGGTATGATCCAGCTTTATGGCCCGAGTCATTTGAGTTAGGCTCTAAGTTTTTTTCATCAGGATTGGGTGGAGTTTTTCCTGAGGGATTGTTGATTGGCTCTGTGATTTCAATAAGTTCAGATGATGGTGAGATTGCTCTTGAAATAAAATCAGAAGCTGACCCATTAATTCAAAACCATGTAATGGTTATATATCCTAATGACTATAAATAATTTTTTACAAATATTTATTTCAATTTTAATTGGTGTTGCAATTGACTCAAAAATTAATTTTTTTGCTATTGATTATTATTTAAGTTTTACATTCGGTTTTTTAGTTTTTTGCTATTGGGCATTCAGTCTACCTAATAATTTATATGCTCTATCAAGTTTTATTATTGGACTTATTACTGATCTGATTATAGGAAGCCCTTTTGGGTTAAATGCTCTTCTATTCACAGTTTCTTCTTATCTAATTCATTCTTATAGGTATTCTTTTAAGATTTTTTCATTTCTTCAAATAACCATATTTTTTGCATTACTCTCCTCATTTTATTTAGGTTTTTTAAATTTATTTATGAATACTTCTAATTTCTCGTATTTATTAATTTTATTAAGCTTTTTGCTTAATGGCATAGTTTGGATTTTTGTTTATATGATAATGAATTATTTGAAAAAAAACTTTTATAACCAATAGTTGCAATGAAGGCTTTCTTTTTTACCAGAAAATTTCCTTTGTTGTTAGTCAATATTTCATCAATGTTAATATTGCTTTTACTGTCTTTGAGCATTCTATTTTCATTATTTCCTAGTAAAGCACTGACAATTGTAGAGAAAACTATTTTTTCGAATTATTCAATTAATTACAGTGCAGTTACTGCAACAGGTTTTTTAAATCCAAAAATTCACCTAAAAGACCTAAAAATAATTACAAATAAAAGCATTTTTGAAGCAAATTCATTCATAGTAGATTTAAATCTTGGTAGTATTTTCTTATCAAAAAACTCATTGATCAAAAGTTTAAAAATATTCAACGCTAAAGTATCTGGACTCGAGAATAATGGTATATCAGAAGACTTTTTTGAATTAAATTCTGAGATTATTTTTTATAAAAGCAATTTGATTAACGGTTACATCAATTTGATTAATAATAATGAAAATGGAAATATATATTTTAGCTTCAAAGATGATGCGCAAAATTTTTTAATTAATCTGCCCTCTAATAATTGGATTGAACTCTTCACAGACAATAATGATATAAAAAATAGTATATTTTCAGTTAAATTGATTGGAGGAGTAGAGAATAATTCTATATTTTCTATTGGTTCATTTCATATAGATACGATTGGAAATCAGATTAATGACATTAAAGGTAAATTTATACAGTCATATAAAGATAATACTGCTTTATTATCATTCTCATCTTTAAATAAATCTTTTCTCGAAAAGAGTAATCTTCTCGCAGTAGACTTTGAAAATAAAGTTCTGCGACTATCTAGTCTAAATATTAGCAATGATCTAATTAATTTAAACCTATTACAAAATTTTGAGCAAATTCATTTTTCCAATCTTACCTATATGTTTGGTAAAAAATTATTTTTTTCATCTAGTTTTAAAGATCTCAATCTTAAAGATATTTATCTTGATTCAGCAAAAAATTTATCAGGAATAGTGTTAGCAAATGAGGATTTAATAGAGCTAAAAGTCAAACCTAGCATGGTTGATATTAGAACATCAGATGGCGCAGCCTATGGCATAAAAGCAAATGGTAGTTCATATTATGATATCTTAAAAAAAGAACTCACCACAGAATTGTTTATTCAAAATAATGAATCAAGTCTTGAGTTTAAAATGTTGAATAAAGAATCAGGTGCATCTAGCATAGACCTTTCAGCTAAAGATATTCAGACTGATTTCTTTATTGCTCTTTTTCCGGAATCTATAAAAAATATAAAGCAGACTCTTTCTAAATCTATTAAATCTGATTCAATTAATAATCTTCTATTTTCAATTGATTATGGTAACGAAAATAAGGCCTTAAATAGTTTTAGCGGCTCTATCAGATCTGGAGATTTTATTTATGAAGTAAGTGATTCACAAAGAGTTGTATCTCAAAATATTGATTTAAATTTAAAAGATAATTTTATAACTTTTGTGCTAGATGAAGGTTCATACAATGAAATTCCTTTTACTAAAGCCAAAGTTCTTATTAACACTCAATCTCAAGAGCTCTTTTATACATCTAAACATTTATTAAAGAGTAAAGATATACAATCAGACTATCGAGCATTTGGAGCATATTTGCCTGATGATAATTTTTTCCCAATTGAATCTGCAGGAAAAATTAACTTAAAAAGCTATAAAAATAAAAATTTTACTCATATTCTTATTGATGATATGGATTTAAATATTTCTGATGAAATAAAATTAGAAAATATAAACAGTGAAATATATATTCTTAATTTTGAAGAAGCATTTGGAATTATTAACACCAATATTTTTAACCAGAATATTACCGCATATATTTTAGGCAAGGATATTCTTTCAAGCGCATCAATAGATATTTCTTCAGAAATATTGCTGGACATGGACTCTATATTTCCTGGCAGCGAATTCTTAAGTATCCAAGGGAAAGAATTATCAGATATTAAAATATCCTATAAACCTACTTCAGGACTAAATATCAATCTTTATAATAATTTGTCCTCTTCAGAAATATCCTCACAAATTAAATATTTTAAAAAACCAAAAGGTAAAATTTTAGATACGTATGTTGAAATATATGATCTGCAAAATCCAAATATTTTTGTAAAAAATGACTTGTTTGAGGTTCGCGTTAGTCTAAAAGAGGATACCTTGAATGGATATTTTAAATCTGGTGATTATTTCGATAAGAAAATTGCATCAATTAAAAACAGTGAAAAATTTAAAATCTTTATTGATATACCTCAATTGAACTTTGAAGATCTCAACTTAAGCGGATTTGAAAATAATGATCAAGGTATTCAACTAGATTATATCGAGTTTCATTTTGATGAACTTTTACTCTTTGGGAATATATTTAGTCGTCAAACAGGCAGCATCAATATTTTTGGTAACTCAACTGAACTATCATTAAAAGGCAAAGATTTAAATGGAAAAATTTCTATTGGCCCTGATGGATTTACAAAAATAAACTTGGAAGATTCAAAAATTAGATCGTTTTTACTTCCATCCACCTCTAGAGATGACCAATATACTAAAATGAGACTGATAGGAAGAAATATTTACCTAGATGAAGTTTTCATAAATTCATTTGATTTATACATTCTGGAAAATAAGGATGTTTTAACCATTGATAACATTAAAATTAATAGCGATAGGGTAAATATTGAACCTCTTGAGCAAAGCGATAAGGCTTATATAAGTTTTAATAAAAAATCAGATCTATACAAAGTAAAAGGAATTTTTGAACTTAATAATCCGCCTCAAAATATACAAAATTATTTAAATTATAACTTTGATTATTTGAAATCAAGCATGAATATTGAGTGGACTAGCACAAAAGAATTAAATAATTTACAAGGCAAACTTTCATTTCTTGTTAAAGATCTTAAATTAGAACAAGAAATATCAAACTCAATGCTGCTTAAAGCTTTGGGAATTTTTAATTTAAGAAGCTTCTTCTCAACAATTGCTGAAATAGATCTATCCGATGAAAACAGAAGTAACCTTAATATTAATAGAGGAGAGGGCAGCTTTATATTTATGAAGGATCAGGCAAGGATTTCAGACCCATTAGTTATAGAAACAAATTTTGCAAAAATGAAGTGGATTGGAGATATTAAAAAAGATAGAAGAAAAAATCTTTCTGATTTAGATTTATTTCTTGAAATGAGACTGACTATTTCAGATAACTTACCCTGGTATGCAGCCTTTCTTGGTGGGCCTGCAGCAGCGGCTGGCGGTATGGTGATAGGAAGCATTTTTGAAGAGGGAATTACAGAAATTTCAACGCTAAATTATCAAGTTACAGGTAATATTAACAAGCCTAAGCTTTTAAGATTAGAGTAAAAATAAAGTTGCTAGCCCTAAAAAGGAAACAAATCCCACAACATCAGTAACTGTCGTTACTACAACACTTCCAGCAATAGCTGGATCCTGATTAAATCTTCTTAAAGCAATGGGAACCAAAATACCAGCAACTACTGAACTTATTAAATTAATTATTAAAGCTGCTGCAATCAAAATAGCTAAAGTAATATTTCCAAACCAAATTAGCGTACTAGCTCCAATTAATATAGCTAAAACAAAACCATTTAATATAGCAACAGCTAATTCTCTTTTAAACAACCATCTTAGATTAGATGAATTTATTTGCTCTAATGTTAAACCTCTTAAAACAATGGTTAAAGTTTGAGTAGCAGCAACGCCTCCCATACTTGCAACTATTGGCATAAGCACTGCTACAAATACAATTTGATCAATTACATCCTGAAAGATATTTATCGTCATTGCTGCCACAAATGCAGTTAAAAGATTCATACTTAACCAAAGAACTCTGCTTCGAGCCGCTCTTCCAGGAGGTTGGAAAGTATCTTCAGCAATGCCGGCCATACCTAAAAAATTTTGATCAGCATCTTCTTTGATAACATCTACTACATCATCAATGGTAATTCTTCCTATTAATTTGTTATCAGTATCCACAACAGCTGAAGAGATAAGATCATTTCTTTCAAAAAGTGTTGCAACCTCCTTATCTTCAATCGAGGCTAATATTGGGTTTACATCTGTTTCCATTATTTCCCTGACAGTAAGAGATGGATCAGAAGTAATTATTGATGTAATTAATATTTCACCTAAATATATATCTTCAGATGAAACAACAAATATTTTATCTGTATTTTCTGGTAACTCGCTTTGAGATCTTAAATAGCTCATAACAACTTCAACCGTATGACCTGGCCTAACACTTATAACATCAGTATTTAAAAGCCCACCTGCTGAATCTTCGGGATAAACAAGAGCTTCTTGAATTCTTTGTCTATCTCTTGATGACATCTTTCCAAGAATCATATTCATTCTTTTCTTTGGTAAATGTTGCAAAATATCAACAATTTCATCAAGTTGAAGGTCTCTTACAACATCTGATAACTCCTCATTAGAAATTTCTAATAGAAGCTCTTGTTGAATTTCATCGCCTAAATCTGCTAAGACATCTCCTTCATCCTCATTATCAATCAATGACCATAATAATTTGCGTTGTTTTGGTGGAGATGACTCTAAACAATGAGCCAATTCAGCCGAATTCATTTTATTTAAAAGTCGTTTTATTTGATTTATAGAAAGGTTAGATGATTCGTCCAATAATACTGTTAGACTGTCTTTGCTGAATATTGAATTCATAGACAAAGTTTACATCAAGAAAAAAAATTTATCTTTTTCTCGAGGAGGGTATTTTTAATTTTAAACGGTACTTAGAGATTGTTCGTCTTGCCAAGTTATAACCTTTCTTATTAAGTATTATGGATATGTCTTGATCACTTAATTTTGTTTTTTCACTCTCTATAATATTTTTAATAATTTCCATTAATTGAACTGGCGTTACATTTCTAGTTTTTGAAACAGAATTTATTAGTAAAGATTTCAATGGCAAAATACCTTTTGGCGTCTGAATATATTTTGATCTTAAGATTCTAGAAATAGTTGATGGATGCAGCCCTAATTCATCTGCAATATTTTTATTCGATAATGGCCTTATTTCTAATATCTTGTTGCAGAAAAGTGGATATTGTCTTTTACAAATCATTTCACCAACTTTTAAAACCGTTTCATTCCTTTTTTTAATTGATCTAAGGAGCCATTTTGCATCTTGTATCTTTTCGGAAATATCTTGATTTGGATTCATCCTTAGCTCTTTTTTAAAAGATTCAACTAAACCCTCATCTATTCTTATTGATGGAAAATAGTCATTGTTAAAAGTTACCTGATTTTTGTTAGCGTCTGACACAATCAAATCAGGCAAAATAAAGTGGGTTTCAAAATGATTTAATCCGGGCGCAAGATCACATTTTTTGATTAAGGATATTGTCTTGTCTATTAAGCTTTGACCATAATTAATTTTTAAATTGTCTGTAACAGTTTCTATATTTAGTCCAGCGCTATTAAAAAGAATTATTTCTGCGATTTCCAGCAAATTTTCCTTAATATTTTTTCTTTTGAGCTGAATATAAATACATTCCTTAATGCTTCTAAAGCCTATTCCAGCAGGCTCCAGAGTGTGAATAATATTTTTAAGTACATTCTCTATTTCTGCAGAAGTAAATTTATAGTTAAGATTATTTTCAATTTCTTCTATCTCATCAATTAATTGACCTGAATCATCAAGCGAATCAATAATCGCAATTGCAATTGCTTGATCTCTTTTTTCAATTCTTAGCTCGTCAACTTGTTTTATTAAGTGGTCTCTTAAAGTTTCAATTGCAGCAACATCTTTATCGAAATCCGGTTGGATAATGTTATTTTCTTTTGAATCTTGAGTATTATCTTGATAATCCTTTTCAATAAATGGATTAATGTCAATTTCATTATTAATTTTTTGAATTAATTCATATCTTGATAGTTGAAGAAGGTCTATTGATTTTTTAAGTTGGGGTGTAAGTGAAACTTTTTGTTTTTGAGCTAACTCTCTAATTAAAGAAATTGCCATCGACTATGAATACATTTCACCAAGATAAACTTCTTTTACCTTAGAATTATTTATTAATTCATTTGTTGAGCCTTCAGCAAGAATTTTGCCTTCACTTAAAATTAATGCTCTTTTACAGATAGCAAGTGCTGCCCCAACATTATGATCGGTAATAAGAATACTAATTTCTTTTGACAAAAGATTATTTAAAATCTTTTTTATATCATCTACTGCAACAGGATCAATACCTGCAAAAGGCTCATCCATTAAAATGATCTTTGGCTTTGTGACAAGACATCTTGCGATCTCTACTCTTCTTCTTTGACCGCCAGATAACTCTCTACCATTTTGATTGAGCATATCTGATAAATTAAATTCTTCTATAATTTCATCATAAATTTTCTTAACACTAATTGGATCAGATTCGCACAATTGGGCTAATCCAAGTATGTTGTCTTTAACTGATAAGTTAAGAAAGATTGATGATTCTTGAGGCAGGTAAGAAATTCCAAGTTTTGACCTACTATGCATTGCCATATTTGTTATTTCCTGACCATTGAAGAATATTTCACCTTTTGTGGGCTTTATTAATCCAGCAATTGAATAAAAAGTTGTTGTTTTACCTGCTCCATTGGGACCTAGTAGTCCAACTATTTCTGAACTGTTTACTGAAAAATTAATATCTTTAACTATAGTTTTACTCTTTATTTTTTTTGCTAAATTCTTAACACTAAGTAAAGTCATAACTATTGAATTATCCTGCCATTCTGTTGATTAAATTTTATTGATGATGATTTAAATGTTATACCATCATTTTGAAAAATAGCATCACCATTTAATTCAATACTATTATCAGAATAAATCAAGATTGAATTTGCACTGCCTGAAAAAGGATTTTCCAACGAATTAGATCTAATTTTTGCTTTGTTTCCAGAAATATTTAGTATTTTATTTGTATTGTTAAAAATCGCGCTATTCCCGTTTATAAAAATGTATTCATTCTCTATATTAAGTCCATCTTTAAAATAAATTTCTTTATCTTTTTTATTAATTTCAATTTTTTGTGCATCAACAAGAATATTATTTTCACCAATTGAAATATTTGTATTGCCGTAACAGCTGAATGAAAATGCGAGAGCTAGCAGATAATTAATCTTCAATTAAACAATCCCTGCTTGAAGTAAATCATGCATTGAAATAACCCCAATAGCTTTACTTCCATCAAAAACAATAAGTGTAAAAATTTTATTTTTTTCCATAATTTTTGCAGCATCAATAGCTAATTCAGCTGATTCTATGGATTTAAAATTTTTTGTCATAACCTCTTCAATAGAAGTATCGTTAATGTCCATTTTTTTACCAATACACCTTCTTAAGTCTCCATCAGTGAAAATACCAACCATATCTTCATTTTTTACAACTGTTGTCATACCTAAGCTTTTATCATTTATTTCTAAGAGTGCATCACTTAGGGACGCATTATAATTAACTTTGGGCATTGCTATTCCTGAGTGCATTAAATCAGATACTTGAATAGTTAAAGCCTTGCCAAGTTTGCCAGCAGGGTGAGATTTTGCAAAATCATCTTTCGTAAAACCTTTTGTTTGCAAAAGCGTAACTGCTAGGGCGTCTCCAAAGGCCATTGCTGCTGTTGTTGAGGAGGTTGGAGCCAGGTCTAGAGTGCAGGCTTCTTCAGATGTTTTAATCTCAATATGATTATCTGAAGCACACGCAATTGTTGATAATGAATTTCCTGTAACTGATATCAACTTTTTTGACGATCTTTTTAATGCTGCAAGTATAGATATTATTTCTTGGGTTTCTCCTGAGTTAGAAAATAAAAGAATCAGATCCTCTTTTTCAATCATACCCATATCACCATGGGCTGCTTCAGTAGGATGAATAAAAAATGATGGAGTCCCAGTGCTTGATAGGGTAGCTGCTATTTTTTGGGAAACATGACCTGACTTACCAACACCCATTAAAATTAATTTACCCGACATCTCAAGGATGTCATCACAAAGCTCAATGAAGGTATCATTCAATTGATCAGAAATTTCAAGCACAACTTTTGCCTCAATTTCAAAAATTCTTTTTGCAGCATCTATATAATTAAACTTTTTCATAATTTCATATAATTTTTCTTACCTTTCAAATGATATAATAGATCAATGTTCACCATACTTAAAAATTATTTTCTTTCAATCAGCATCCTATTTTCGTTAAATATCTCATCTGAAATTAATCCACATGAGTTTATAGACAGCAAAGCCCAAGAAATGGTTCAGGTTTTAAAAGATAACAATGAATTATTTTATTCAGATAAAGATGCATATGAAAATAAAATCAAGATAATTTTTGAACCCATTATTGATTTTCGTAGAGTATCAGCTTTGGTAATGGGTAAAAAATATTATGTAGCTTCAACAAAAGATCAGCGTTCAAGGTTTATTGAAATTTTTAAAGATTCCTTGTTAGATACCTATTCAGAAACCCTTGCTCAATGGCAGGATCAAAAAATAGTTACAATATTTCCAAAAGACACACAATTTACTAACCAGGTTAGTGTTAAGCAAAATTTATATACATCAAGCAGTGTTTACCCAATTAAATATACGTTAAGAAAAGATGGAAATGAATGGAAAATAATAAATATAGTTGTTAATGGAGTAAACCTAGGCTTAACATTTCGCAATCAATTTAGAGCCCTTGCTGATAACAATAACGGGGATATCAACTTAACTATAGCATCATGGGTTTCAGATGCTGGCTTTGATGAATAAAGATAATATTAAAGCTCTTATACAGGATAATTTTCCTGACGCCACTATAGATTTTATTGGTGATGAATGCAGTCTTGAATTATTAGTTATATCAGATAATTTTATTGATGTATCGATGATACAAAGACATAGAATGGTTCTTGATTTATTTGCCGAATCTTTTAAATCAGGAGAACTTCATGCTCTTAGTTTGAAAACAAAAACTTACATGGAAATTTAATGGAAAAACTTTTAATAAAAGGTGGGAATATATTAAAAGGAGAAATTTCTTGCTCAGGTGCAAAAAATGCAGCTCTGCCCATGATCGCAGC
>Ga0115013_10001414_pt1 | contig 13930 bp, 9 predicted proteins | sample SouAtlMetagenome_2_FD_88686 | JGI IMG/M metagenome (GOLD analysis project Ga0115013, IMG submission 88686) | Marine eukaryotic phytoplankton communities from Atlantic Ocean - South Atlantic ANT15 Metagenome | ecosystem: Environmental > Aquatic > Marine > Oceanic | place: South Atlantic Ocean...
AAGACGAAGGAAAACAACAAAGAAATCGCAGAGGGGATGGACAGGCCTTTGCAATAAAGACATTTTCATCATCATCAGCTTCGCAATCATTCTTTTCTTCGAACTATTCAGATTCCGATGGCCTGGAACTATCGTTCTTGAGTGCGAAACGCGATGCAGATGCTGAGCACGAACGAATGCTAAAACAGGCTGCAGGGAAAAAGAAGTTTAAAAACGAAGCGATACGTGCAGGAAGAATTGAGAAGGCGGGTAATAAGCAGTTGGCATCCAAGAAACTGAAAGACGGGCGACCACCTATCCTAGCAATGGGGTGTGACGTTATGGCCCACATATTAACGTTCCTCCATCCACCAGAAATCTTGAATATCCTTACAATGCCTCTCTCAAAGCCATGGCGTCAGAATTTCACTTCACAGCCCGAATTGTGGAGAGTGTTGTGCCTTGTAGAGCCTTTCAAGGCTACAATGGACGATCCAGTATCTCCTTCAAGATCTAGCAAGAAGAAGGGGATCCCTAAACATGATGATTCAAGTTCTTCGAGCGATGAAGGCTACAGCACACCCAAAACTGACAAGGATCCAGAAAGATTGCTTGACAAATACCGTCTATTGTACACTTCATTTGTTCGCTGCATGAAGTATGTATCCCAAATTCGAGACGATGCCATCAATGGAAGACCCCCTGCTTACATCGATTATGGAATATCTGGTGCAATCAATGGTGCCCCAGATATACCTTCTCAACTCATGGCAAAGGCAAGAGATTCACTTGGTGCACCACCGCCCCCAGCTCTGGGCTCGAACAGAAACTTGCAAATGTTTTTAGCCCAGGCAAGGGATGTTGTACTGGGCAACGACAATGACGACAACCAGGGAGAGGAAACAAAAACTGAGGACTCTCCGACAGGCTTAACGATTTTTCCAAGAAGTTCAGCGGCCGTACGTGTTGGTACGGGACATCGTAAGGTAAGAACAGCATTCCTTTGGAATAGAAATCCTTGTATCCTTTCACAAATTAACGATCACTCATATTAAATAATTTTCTCTTACTTCCAATTTGTCCGACACAAAATGAAGAATGAACATATACAGAAGAATATCGTCAAAAAGAATGGGCCAAGGTTTGGCCGTTCTATGATTACAAGCCGATTGTATAGTCCTGTACCAGAAAACAAAATCAACAATATGAATTCCAACAATATGAATTTGCCTTGGTCCTGTGCAATCTACTCAATTGTCAACTGGATGGTTGCATTTTCTGACGTGGAAGGTATTCAAACCCTATGCTTGAAGGTCTTACCTGTTCTTTTGGAGAACGAGCAGCACAGACTGACAGCACAGCATGCTGGTCTCGCAGACGTTGTACTGCGTGCCATGGTGATATTTTCCGAGAGTGCGCCACTCCATATTGCCGCCTTCCACACCATTGTCCTTTTGGCTCGCCCACATGGAGGAAAAGAAGGGATGATGTTTCGTACTTCAATGACTGCTGATGGAATATTTAGGGGAGTATACCAGCAGCATGGCAAGAGTGGAATTGCAGTGATGCTGGATTCCATGAGAAGGTTTCAAGACAATGCCTCTCTTTTGGCTATGAGCTGTTGGGCATTAGTGAATATTGCCTTAGTGTCTGACCAAAAAGCAGTGTTAGTCAAGCTGGGAGGGATCCAGGCAATTACAAATGCCATGTATCGTCATCCTTTTAGCGCTGAGCTTCAATTTAGGGCTCTTTTTGCTCTCATAAACCTTGTCATCCCCTCAATTCAAAAGATAGAGGCAAACGAGAGTAGCAACAACGGGAACGGGGATACTAACAGTAGCGACCATAGGAACAACGCTGCATCGATTCCATCAGAACCAGAGCAACTTGGGGAATTGAACGAAACAAGTGAAAAAGAAATTATTGACGAACTAGTTGGAGACGTAGCCAGCCTGGTTGTGCACGTGATGAAAAACTTCTGTTCGAGCGAAGCAATTCTAAATAGAGCATGCTTGGTCTTGCATAATCTTTCTTTGACCGAGGAATACCATGTGATTCTTCTCTGGACGCCTCAGTGCTACCAAATGTTAGAATGGTGTGTTGCCAACTTTCGAAGCGATCAAGTCTTACAACAAAGCGCCACAGGTACTCTTCAACGATTACAAACCACACTTGCTTCGAGTTCAGAAATGCGTGCGAGATTCAACAAAACACTGCAAACACAACACCACAACATGACGTTGAATAATGCCCTCCGGGAAGAACGATGATTTTGCAAACTATTTTATCATGATAAGAATCGAACAAGTTCATAATACGGAAAGCAAACGCGTGGGAACGTGGAATTTTATGTAAATCTATTTATTCATTCTCTCTTTGGAAGATTATTCCGACTGTATATATTGAGACAGATGTTATTATAACAAGATGGACGATTTATAATTACATATACATAAAAGAATAGCATTTTTTTCTTATTTTCTATAATTACTAGCATTTATAATTATTAGCATTTTGAAAATACGATTTTTTGTCGCGATCGCGTTGTTCGCTGCGAACCCCCCATTTCTACCTCGACCTGCCGATCCACCTCCCGTTCGAGTTCTTCCAAACTGCGCCTCACCAAATCATAAGAGGGTTTGAAGAGAGGATCGCAAGCAATTGCTTTCTTCCTTTTTCCTTTCGAGACTTTTTGGTGGCTGTTTGTCCTACGATAAATATATCCCATGTGATTTTCTTTCGATCCGTGCATCGACGTCGGTATCTGGGCAAGAAGTTCCACATTGAAATCGTATTCGTCAATGATTTTTTTCGGCATAGCATAACAAATGAGATACTGACAAGAACCAGAGTCCGAATTGTTCCACATCTCGGACAGATCAACCCAGAGGCTGGGTGGAAAACCGATACTGAACATATAAACATGGGTAAATGGATCAAAGGTTTTGGCTTCCAAAATATTGTTGTGCAAAAACATTGTGTTGCCCTGCAATAGCGAAGAACGCGATTTCTTGGAAGTCAAAGACTCTCTCTCTTTGACCGCCGCATTTAGACATGCCTTGAGGCAGGTCATTCCCAGCGTCCATCGACTGTGTTCCATTTCCACACCGCAGGAAAACTCCACCCCGGGATATTGCGCCACATGAAGATTGGGTTTGCCAATGCCCGACCCCACATCGATGAAACGACTCTTGTCACAAAATCCCGTGTGTTCCACCATCAGATCTATCATTTTTTGCATGCTGTGCTTGGTGAGTTCACCGTAGATCGGACCCGAATAGCCGTTGCCACCAATGCTGCCAGTCAGCTTTTTGACAATCTTGTAGACGGAATCGACATTGGGAGTGCACTGGACCAGTTCAATGTATCGTCCAAACAAGAGTCTACGTTTTGCCGATGGTGCAGCAGTATCATCGCCGCTTTCGGTTGCAGGAGTAGCAGTATTGGTGGTGGTGCTGGGTGTCACCACACGGATCTTGCGCTTTTTCTTTGGTGTTGCTTTGGAAGGTGAACTCACAATTGTTGTGTGTTTACTTGATCCTGATAACACAACGTCTTCACTCTTGGATTTTCCTCCATTCTCGTCAAACAAAGTTCGACGAGGGCCTTTCTTTTTGCTCCCCATGGAATGTTGTTTGCCTGCTGCCTTTCGATTGCTGCCCGCAGAAGTTTTATGTTTCATGAGATTTCAACTTTGCTTACAGTAGTAGCTATCGAGCTATGTATGCAACTAGTTACGACTTTAACGGAACACACTCACACACACACAGCGTTCGATTGTTACGATGGTGGCAGAAAAGCTTTCTTTCCTTTGCAAAGACTGGAGAAACGCTAGTTAGCGATGTATCGGTGTGACGAAAATCTGAATAAAATTCCGCGCTTTGGGTGTGGCCGACTCGCTAAACCCTTTTAGCGAGGAAATACGCAGAAAAAAATTCTTAGTAACGATTTATTCGTGACTGACAAAAATTACGATAATTTTGAGCGATTTTTCACGAAGAACCCGAAAAAGAGCAACAGACTTGCTCTCTGCACTGTCACAATACTCGTTGTGTTTATTCATCTGGACCCAAGAATATAAGAAACAAAGAGACGCACAAGAATTCTCTATAGTAGTAAAACAAAGCGATGGACGTCGAATCAATATGCGGCCAGCAAAAACCAGCAAGCAGTGCGAGAGAAAAAGATAACGATGACGACTGCGGTGGCGAATCAGACAACAATTCCGAAAGCCAAGCAACAACAATCTGCCCGCTCTTCATGGACGGTCTTCCCAAAAACTTTGCCACTAATCCACAGCTAGCTGCTATTGCCAGCTTGTTGGATGATACTGTTGCAGAAGAGACTGCAGAGGACGAGAAATTTGATATCGAACAAACCACCCAACCAAACAAAGAAAACGAAAAAGGCGGCGTTGCCCAACCGAGACAATGGAAGCCTTCGACGACAAGAGGAACCAAGAGCCATCGAAACCGATGTCGTCAACGGATACGGGCAAGCCCGTATCCACGCCCAAAAGATCGGAAGCAAACAACAGCAAGACCGGCCAAGAAGGAAACTTCGGTTGGGGAAATCACTCTTTTTATGAACCTATGGAAGCCATGAAAATTTGCTCTTTTTCAATTTTCAAGAGAGACGAAAGGAATCAATAGACAAAACGCCATTGTATGGGCAAATAGAAAGCGGATTGGGGGTCTTGAAGTTGTAGATGAGTTTTCTTTGATTACTGCAGCAATCATAACGCTAAAAAATTAACAACTAGAATTAACATTTTGTATCTAAATGAATAACAATGGCTCTTTGTATTCATTATCCTTCTGCTAGTTTCGAAGTCTAGCTCTCCACTTGGATAGTTATTGCAAGACCAGCCGTGTGACTTCCTTTGCCAGGCCCGTATAGATAGTCCAACCACTCCCACCAGTTCCATAGCAATGAACCAGTCGGACGTCAGACTGGGCATTGTTGAACGTTTTGTCGATTTCACACCGAATTTTGGGACGCACCGGGCGAAATCCAACCCACTCGTCCTTTGGTTGGCAGGCCTCCGTGTCGATGCCCAATAGCCGGGCTGTTTCCAAGAGCCGTGTACGTTCGTGTGGCCGTATTGTTGGCTCATCATCACCGGGTAGGCAGGTACCACCAATCACAATGTCGTCGCCCCGAGCAATCATGTAGCTGGGAAGGTCAGGGGTCCCCCAGGGGAGTTCATCGGCAAAGACACAGGCATCGTGCAATTGTTCTTGTTGACCTTGTCCATAATCGTCATCACAAGACAGCCGTGTACAAGACGCTCGATCGTAGACTAGCAGTACACCCCGTGCTCCAACTAGTTCGGTGTCTCTACAGAGCTTCGAAGCCCCCATCCCGGTACAATTGACCACTGTATCGCACTCGAATTTCTTGGCTTCGTCCAATAGCTCCTCACTGGATTCGTAGTAGACCCCGGTTTCCACGTCGACGTCACAACTCCCTTGTTGTTGCGAAGTATCGATTTTCGTTTCATTCGTTTTCTCCAGCTCTGCAAGAAGCGATTGGAGCATGCTCGGGCTGTCCACGACGGGCGTTTGGAAAAACCACGCGTGGTGATATCCTGCATCTTGGGCCTTTTGCAGAGATGGTAGCTTGAGTTTGTGGATCTGGTTTTGCCAGGCCACCTGTTCTAGTGTCACATTCTGAAAGCCAAATCGTTCGTCGGAGGACCAGGCCGGCAGGTTGGACGTTCCACCGGTCCCCTTGTGGTAGTTGGAGGCTACAAAGTCGTCCGTGCTGGGACCCTCATGTGTTTTCTTTAGGGACAAGACGTGACGGAGGGAAACCAAAGAATTTTGGGAATCCTTTGCCATAGGAAAGAGTTCATCTAGGGTCTCGAGCCCCCATTGATTGGCCCGAACATCATCGCAATAGACGGGCATCCATAGACCGCCCGCTCCCTGGGAGCAGTTGGATGGGTGTAATGGGTGGACGGGCGATCTCAGGACTACGCGAATATTTTTGCGGGTGAGCTCCAATGCCGTTCGAAGACCTGTGTGAGTTTACAAACGAGAAGAATACAACATTAGCTCCACAAAAAAGGTCAGGAATCGGTAAAGGTAAGTGCTCTCCGAAAGCACTCTGGTCGACTCTAAAATGGACAATTGTGTATCAACATGTTGCAACGCAAAAGAAAACATAAAAAAGTAACAACCGACTAATTAAACCCACCGATGCAACCGCTTCCTACTACTAAGACGCCGCGAGACGCCATGGCAATTGTATTGTCTTTGGTTGGCGGAACAAGCTCGGAATTGGCAAGTCGAAATGCAGAAACATAAAAGAAGATTTATTCGGGTTCCGATCCGATGTTTTTGGTCTTTTCGTCGTACGTATCAAGAAATGAAAATTCGATGAAATGATTCTTTTGGCTCTCTCACCATTATATTTTCCGAAATAAAATGCTGAGAGAGTACATATATAATATGGAAACTCCATTGAGCTTGCTCTAGAATACATGCATAAAGCAATATGCGCTAAGTAAATGTGCCAAGTTATGAAATACAAGGATTCACAAACGTCTGTTGTAATAATAAAATTTTTATTAATTATGAAGGCTGCAACTTTTTTAAAAATAGAGCAAGCCATTTTGTTATCTTTTCCTTGACGAAGCAGTTAAAACGAATCGTCGCTGTCACTGTCGTCCTTCAAAAGTCCCCTGCCTTCTTCCTTTCGCCGTGCCAGTACCTTGGTGGTTGCCTGTCCAAGCAAGTTGCGAGTGGATTGTGCCTTTTGAAAGGTGCGTCTGCCACTACCAGCGACACCTTTTTTCATTTTCTTGAGCATAGACTGCTTCTTTTTCCTCCTGGGTGACAGGTCTTCCCCTAAACCATCGGCATCCGCGTCACCATTGATGAGGTGCCGGCCAAAGTCGGGATGCATACTCTTCGATAGGCCAAGTGCAAGTGATGACGTAACCTTTTTTATTCGGGTGGGTGTCAGCAATTTTTTAACTTTTTTCGATGGTTCTTTTGCGGGTGAATCGGTAAGAGGAAGGTCGATTTCGCCCTCAAAGTCGACGCCATCAAAGCCATCACCGGAAAAACTCTCATGAGCAAAGCCATCATCGAGATCATCCATACCATCATCAGAAAAACCACCATCGTCCGAAGAAAAGGCTTTCTCAAGACAGATATTTGGTGTATCGTGCACGCTCTGTGACGAAACCTTGAGATCAATTTCTTCCGTGAACGATACAAAAGAACTATGAGATTTATCCCTATCTTCCTCGGACGTTCCTTTTCCGGTGGTTTCCTTGTTCGTAACAGATTGGTTGATTTTTTCATCCATAAGGGCGAATAGATTGTTCGGGTTGGTTCCAAAGTTGAGTTGAAGATAGTTGGGATCGAACGTTTGCTCGGTTTCTTCGGAAACAATTGAAGGAGCAAAGATTCTAGGACTAGTATTCGAGTCTTTCGAAAATAGATCGTTTAGAGTTGCTTGAGTTCCAGCATCCTTGTGTACACCCTCAATGGTCTCCTTGTTCTCGTTGGTCTCCTCGTTTTCTTCTTTAGATTCATGGGTAGGATCCATCGTTGCATTGGGAGATATTACGTCGTTTAATTCGCCCTGAGGATCAATGTTGGCTGGAGTATTGCCATGTGCTTCTGAGTCTCCTGAATCTTGGGATTTTTTTGTAAAAATATCTTGAACCTCCTCCTTCGTTAGAGTCATGAAATCATCGAAAGAGGACGAAAAGTTGTCTTCGATGCCGTTCATGGTAGAACCAGTAGTGACTGGTTGTTTTGGATCGCTTTCCACAATTTCTTTCGCTGCTGGTTGTTTTGGATCATTTTCCACAATTTCTTCCGCCGCAGAAGAATCTTTTCGTCGACTCTTTTTCTCCCGCGTAGATTTCCTTGATTTGCCATGACCGCTTCTGTTTGACAATCGCGCCGATGACCTTTCTTTTCTTGACGATTTCCCCGTGCTGTCCCGTCTACGCTGTTTCTTTTCGAGTTCTTTCAAAGAAGATTGCTCTTTAGTGGCCACATTTTCTTCCAGATCATTGGTTTTAGAGATATCTTCTGTGCTTTTCATGGATGAAAGAGATGAAGATTGACTTTCGGGTCCCGTGGTCTCAGTTTCTGTGAGAGATGTCTGAGATGTATTTTTTACGACAATTGGATCTTCTTCGGGTTGTGAAGCACCTGGGCTGAGGTCCTTCAGCAATGTTTCCTTCAACTGCGTCGACATTCTTTCCTTTCTGGACGAACCTCCCGTACTACACCGTCTACGCAGCCTCTTTGCAAGATCTTTGGAGCTCTCGTTTGTACCCGGAGTACCTACGCTGTTTCGTCTGCGCTGTTTGATTGCGAGATCATTATCATCGGATTTAGGGTTATCGGCATTCTGTAGTTTTTTTCTGCTGTTGATTCTCGGACTGGTATTTGTCACCACAACTGTATCCTCTTCTGACAAATGAGGAGCATCGGAACCAAAAAGTTGCTTCAAACCTTCTTCTGACTCGGGGCTAATAGGATTCGCACTACCACTTTTTTTCATCCGCCTCACGTTGCTTTTTTTGGTTGGGTCACGTACGGCTAGACGCTCTAGACTTTTCGCAGATCGATTACGTGTAGATTCTTTCCGCGAACGCGATCTTTCTTCTCTGCTTCGACTCCTTGTTCTTGTTGTTGATTCATCTTTACCAGTACTATCTCGTCGACGTGTACGAAAACGACTCTTGTTAGAAGATTTGCTTGGATCGTTTGAGTCCTTGGCCCCCTTTGTTAAAACTTCAATTTCTTCTTCGTTGTCTAAATCGACGCTTGCGGCTTGCGGTTTTTGCTTAGAATAAACACCGTCAAGTTTGTAATGAGACGACGTACGTCCTAATTCGTCGGTCGGATTTAATTGTGGATGGCGACGATCTCGATTCTTCTTTTTGCCGTCGCGTTTTGGTTTCGAAGTGCTTGGTACGGGGAAAGATTCTACTTCTTTTAGCTCCTCGCTGAGGCCTTCTGAAGCGCTGATGTTCGAGGGATCTTCTTCAATGTCATCTGCGAATTCGGACTTGTCGATGATGTGCTTTTTACCATCGTTGTCGATGGCATCAGTGCTGTCGTCACTACCAAAAGTCTCTTGGCTCTCGGTACTGTCAACACTGCGCGTTGAAGAGCGTCGTCGATTCTTTAGGGGCACGGGTTCATGATCACTAAGCTTGGAAATGAATTCTTCACTGAGACTCGTATTGCTCAAGCTGCGTGAGCTGAGTCTGCGTCGATTACTTTTTCTTGCCCAATCGGCATTCTTCATCCCATTGATTTCAAGAGGCACGGGTCCGTGATCACTAAGCTTGGAAAGAAAATCTTCACTGAGACTGCGGTAGCTCATACTTTTTTCTGTGAGACTGCGTCTGCTCAAGTTTCGATCGCTCAAGTTTCGACAACTCAAGTTTCGACTGCTCACGCTACGCCTGCTCACACTCCGATTGCTTCGATTATTGCTGCCCGTGCTATTCAGGCTTCTAGACGAACTGGGTTTTAACGACATACGATAGTCCTTCTCTATATCGATGTTGCCCGTGCAACTGGAACGTCTGCTAGCCTGGCTAGCCTTGCTTCTTCTTTTGCTGCTTCTTGGATCGTGTTCACTTTTGCTTTGAAGAACGTCCTTTTTGCTGCTGCTTCTATTGAGATGTTTTCGACTAGCCTTCGGCGGCGAGTCCTTACTCTTTCGACTTTTCTTCCCAGATTTAGAACTCGATTTCTTTTTCTTGGGATCACTTTCGACTTCCTCAGCCACGTTTGGATCTTCATCACGGGCGTTCCCATCACTATCGATAGGTGGAGGTGGAGGAAAAGGATTCTCTGATTCTACATGGAATATCTCCAGGTGGTTGCCGTCTTGCACTGGAACTAGCAATTCCATCTCCGAAAAGATTGCTGATCGTTTTTCAATGAGATATTAAGGGTCTTCTAATGCTTGTGGATGCCTTTCACTATAATTATGAACAATAAATGTCGCTCTGGTCAAGGTATCATTGACGAGGGTGGCCTTGTAAGAAGTTGAGGTTCCACCGTTTAATAATGCACAGGTAATACCACCGACAAAAATCTCACGTACTACTGAAAGTTCGAAAATCTTGGAAAAGCGGAACGTCGCTGACATTTTCCCAAGATAGAGTTTTTAACTTATCTAGAGGTGGTCATCGCGGTTCAATCTCGAAGGAGAAGCCAAGAACCCCATGACTTTTCGGGCTACCAGAGTCATATATATACTTCACATGGGCCTATTTCCACTTAACCTGGTTCTCTTATAATCGCCGAAAGTCTTGCCGTTGAAGTGGTAATATCCCACGCGGGTCTTCCACGAGAAAATTCTCTCGATGATAGCGTCCGTCCGTATGCCCTCGAAGTCTATTTTTTGATGGCTCGAGATCTTTCATTTCAAGAGAATTTGAGATTCGTTGTCGTTGGATGTTCTGGCGGACAATGTTGCCATGAAAGCGGGAAGCAACAGGATTGTATTGCTGTCTCTCGCAATCACAACGTTCGATCTCTCCATCGTAGACTCGATATCTCTCAGTCCTCGGCAAATCCAGCATCTCTCCCTGGGTACTGGCGGCACAACATCGCTTCATTGGATCCCAGAAGATTCTAATATTATAGCTGGGACGAAGAAAGGCGAACTATATCATTCGTTTCTCCAAACAGAGCCGAATCGGAATATTAAAAGGGATGGTGATTATGATGATTTGACTGGAAATCATCTGGACAAGAACAATGATGGTTCCAATGAAACGAAACTCGACCGATGGGTCGAACTTGAATCAAAGGATTACAAAACCAAATACCCAATATATTCTACCGCGGTGATAGGTCGAGACAGATGCACCAATTTATTTTCTAGTGGTCATGAAAAGTTTCTCTGTTTTGGAAGCGGTGATCGTTGGATATCCGTATGGAAATGTAAAAAGGACGATCCCGAAAACCAACCGGCAGATTTTGAATTTGTACAAAAATTGGGTCCTCACACCGGATGGGTCAAAGCTCTTGTATACGATGATAGGAATCTGCTTCTTCATTCGATTGGTTGCAACTGCATCGAAAGCTGGGATTGCTCCGGTCTAATGATTGGTAGCAAAGATCGAATCAACGATACCGCATCGCCCAATCCAATAATTTCTCACCTAACGAAGCGTACCATCGAGAATAGTCCTAGCATGGGGACAACATTATCGAGCGACTTGTTGTGCCTTAGTCTACTTCCACCAACGGATGAAACTCTACCCTCCTTGCTAGTTTCGGGAGGCGTCGATGGACGAATTCATATGTGGCTATCCAACCCTACCGAGGAACCTTGTGGAACTACTGCCAAGTTGAATAGCAAAATACCGTTGCATACACTGTTGGCACACGATGGTAGAGTCAATGCGATTATCTACTCTCCCGCTACAAAATTGATCTATACAGCTGGAAACGATGGTTTTCTCTGTGCCTTTCGTGCATCCCTCCGCGATGGATTGGAATTGGTCTCGAAACGCAATATCCAGAAGGAGTTGCAAGGAAAATTGTCAAGAATCACGGTTGTTTCTATACTTAGAGAATGCGAAAACGTTTGTCACCTAGTTCTGGGATCTGCGGAGGGGCAGTTGTGTTTTGTCACAACAAAAATCAATGAGGGGAGTGTAGACATTCGTATAGATGGGGATTGTGTCACTGTGGCAGACGATTCAATGATATACTCCATTACTAGTGAGATAGACAAACCTAACTCAGTTGCATCAACACCCCGAATATGGATTGGACACGCATCGGGTCTTGCCGTGGTAGATGAATACGTCTAGTTCAAGATATTCTTATTTATTTTGGTCTGCAGTCGGCTGCTGCTCGAAAATTATTTCATATTTTTCAAATGGAATGACAATAGAGATCATTTACGAATTCTAATTATTACATCAATCTCACACAATCGAACTCTAACAGCAGACATGCGAAGCGAACAACACGATAATATAGATATATTCTTCACTCTACGATTCTTCACTATATACATTCCAGTCCAGCATTTTTCTCGATACTCACTTTTATGTTGGCCTAGGATATAATCTTAATGCAATAGTTATGTGCGCTCGTCATAATGACTATTCTTGAAATCTCATTTTCTTACAAACAAAATTCTCCGTAAGAAATCGAAAGAATTGTCTGCCAAAGATACCTATATTGATATATTATACTCTGGTCGAAGCATCCGTGTCATCTTTTCCACATCAATATCCACGTCGATCTTTTCGGCGTCCATTGCTGGACTTGGCTCGTCGACGCTTGCCATTATCATTTCCCCCGTTCTTGTGTTTCCTCCCTCCATCCCGATAGTTTTCCCGTTCCCTTTGCTGTCGACGTTCTCGTTCGAGTTCTTCCGCGCTGTATTGGTTCAAGAATATAGTAAAACAATCAATGAGTTTACGACACCACGTTTGCGCACTCTCTAATTCTTGCTCACCATCAAATAATATTCTCACACACACAGCACAAAAACTTACATCGAGTTGGCTTCGGCCCTTTCGATTTCTTGAACCGCCGTGTCTGGATTATTGATGCATTGATACAGCGTTGGACGATTGCAATCGTACCCTGAATGTCCCTGCCCTCCACAATTAAAACATGACATGCCACGCAGTCCATAGAACCACTTGAGAGGTTTGCTCATGAAACGACCTCGCTTGCCGGTGTCCATGCAAATGGCCTCAGAGATACTGACCATGGGGCCTCGCATGTTGCATTGGAGCCGGTGATGGCCCGACTGGAAACAATTTCCACATACCATACGCCGGGGGAGTCCCCGTCGAAAGGTACAATCTCGGCTGACGTGACCCGGTTGTCCGCAATTGAAGCAAATCTGTTTGCTGGGACATGCCCGAAATTCGTGGTTCGTGCTACCACACAAGCAACACGGCTTTGGTTTGGCGGGATTGGGACAATTCGATTCCATGTGGCCTACCTGGCCGCAGCGAAAGCATATAGTGGATATGTCTCGGGTTGATTGGTTGTTCAATAGTGAGGCACTCGTTCGCCCGCTCCCTCCCGAACCCTTTGGGGGTCTTGCCAGAGCGAGAGTACAACGAAGTTTGCGCCCATCCAAGGATTTCAGACCGTCTATACAAGACTGTGCACCTTCTTCGGTCTCGAAAGTCACATAAGCACGTCCCGAGTTATGAATATTATTTTGGGTCGATCTTACAGGACCATCAAGAACCATGTTTACTTCTACCACATTGCCAAATACCAAACAATTCTTGTGTAAAGTTTCTTCGGTGGTACGATAGGCCAGGTTGTTGACCTTAACTTTGTGGATAGACTCTTTTTTCTTCTTCTTTTTTGAGCTACCGGGTGTACTCGTATTTTGGGGAGTTGTTGCGTCGTTAGTCTCTCCATCTCCAGTCTCGTCATCATTGTCGGCTATTTTGTGATCGATTTCCTCGTTGTGGCCCCGCAGCTGGTCCATTTCTTTTTCGCGTTTCCCAAAGGCTTTTAAAAATTCATCGTTTAGAGGTATCACTGCGGGTGCTTCGACCAACCCCTAGTAATATACAATAATGGGGGCAATGAGATAACAGACAACGCAAAGAACTCATCACCATGAATCTATACAAGAAGAAAACTCACCCTTATTCGATTGGGATCAAAGAGACGAGCCGCAAATTTGCTGAGACGGCTTTTGGCTTGTTCTAGTAACACAGGGTCCACAGTCTTCGATGTTCCATTTTGATCTGCATTGCTATTCTCGCCATTTTTTATTGGTGACTCGTTCAGTCTCCTCTTCTTCTTTTCGGGTTGAGATAATGGTGATGATGACGATGACGATGACGATTCAAACATGGAACTATCATCGCTGTCGCTTTCATCGCCTTTGCTCCTTCCCTCCATCGCAGCTGTGGCCTTGACGGTTTTGGTGAGTGGAGATATTGCTACCAAGG
>Ga0115013_10001415_pt1 | contig 13928 bp, 11 predicted proteins | sample SouAtlMetagenome_2_FD_88686 | JGI IMG/M metagenome (GOLD analysis project Ga0115013, IMG submission 88686) | Marine eukaryotic phytoplankton communities from Atlantic Ocean - South Atlantic ANT15 Metagenome | ecosystem: Environmental > Aquatic > Marine > Oceanic | place: South Atlantic Ocean...
CAATGAAGGGCAGAGACATGATTCTGGGTTTTCATGCGAACCGAATTTGTGGTCATGGTGATGGAGCCCGGAAGACCTTCTTCTCGAAATAGGCTGCTTTGTAGTAGCTGAAGATTGTCTCTTTGGTGCTGCAAAAGGGCTGTTCCTTGCCATTTTTCGTTGTTGCTGCGATATCGATACTGATCATCTTGGTCGTTAAAAACGGTCGCGTTGTCATCAAAAAAACGATAGCTGGCACCGCTATGAAATCCATCCACAAAAATCTGGGTTGTTGGTTGTCCATAAAAACCTCGGATGCGTTGGGTATTGAGACCACCAAACGATGCGATGATGCTGTGATTCGGTTTTTTGTTGGTGATGAGGTTGATGGTTCCACCAATTGCGGAGGATTGGAAAGACAAAGGGGCTTGGCTTCGATAGACATCGATACGAGAAAAGGCATGAAGAGGAAGCTCACTGAGGTTAATGGCAGAAACCCCCTCAGGATTTAGTGGAATTCCTTCCAAATAGAGTGTTGTTTGGCGACTCGAGGTGCCTCGAATCGATACGGAGCTAAAAGACCCCAAACCACCAAGTCGACGCACATAGGTTCCGGGAAGCTGTTGCAGGATATCGCCAACATCTGCATTCTTTGGTGTCTTCTCATCGATTGTCTGTTGGCTGTGCGCACCTGCTTGATCCAATGTGGAGTCGGAGTCTTCGACAAGGATGGAGCCATCTTCTTCTGCATACAAGAGTCCAATGCTAACAAACAAGAAGAACATAGAAATCCAATGGTGATGAGTGTATCTGTGTATTGATCACTTCTTAACTGCTTGTGGCTATTTTGGATACCCAAATGAGGGTCGGTTACCAAGCTGATTCAAGAAAAGCATAGGAAAATCCCAGTCCAAAGACGTTTTGATTGTCCGCATTCCATAATTGTTGGTACTCTGCACTGAAAAATACAGAGAGACAGCGGGTACGATGGTGTTCTGTCTTGGGAGCGTTCCATTTGCGAGTGTTCTCGGTCAGAGGACAATGAAAGGGAAGATGGAGTTGAATGTAGGGACTCAGACCACCAAATTGCGTGCCTTCCGAATTCCACTGCCACTCCAAAGCCTGTAGTCCGAGGGTGGACATGAGGAGACTTTGGTGACAAAAAGAACAATCCATCGTCCAATCCGGATCAAACAGTTCGTAGATGCCTGCTGTGCTACCACTGATTCCAAAGGCGATTCTTCGGTTGTTGATGCCACTTTCCAATAAAAACGTGGGGCCCATGACAGCATAGAGTTGGGCATGTTGCTGCATTCGGATACTGGGCTCGGAGGTTGGGGGAAATTGTCCCGAAAGATCGGTTTTGAATAAAATGCAGCCGTTTAGAAAGAGAAGCATGACTTGGTTGGCTCACTGTTGATAGAAAAGATATGATATTTCATATCATTATTCACCAATTGGTGCTTTTTAGAGGAGCCGGATCATGACAAAAATACGTCGCGCATCGATACAGGCATATCGTGAACATATGATAGAGCCGATCTTTTCAGAAGATTGGTTGCAAGTGTATGAGCAGAAGAGCTCTTTTTTAGAGTATGTGGCGAAATACTCTCTTTCCGATGTATTTGCGAAGCCGATCCAAAAAGAATTGCACCAAGCGCTTCACAATGCACCATTTTTTGCAATGTATTTGGTTGCACAAAAGAATTTTTTACCTGGCTTGCTCTGTTGGCGTACGATTGGTCTTGAAAAATTACGTTCTTTTTTGATCGCTCTGCAGAACAAAAAAGAGACAGTTCCGCTTTGGATTCTCAAAGAATATATTGATTTTGCTGTTCATGTTGGGTTGTATGGACATGTGGAAGAACTTGCAGTCTCTGTTGCGGAGCGAAGAGAAAGAGAGTCTGGAGAAGAGGATGAAGAGACACTCTATTCCAAGCTTCTGTTGGGAACGATTTATACCAAACAAGGAAAATATCAGGAAGCCAATACGTTGATTCAGCATGTTTTGTCATTACGGAAACAGATGTTGGGCGAGCAAGATCCCAAGACCTTGAAGAGTATGTCTTCATTGGTCAGAAATTATGCGGCCCTTGGACAGTATGAAGAGGCGATCGAGCTGAGCAAAAGAGTGTTGTCTATCTATATGGAGGTCGAAGGAGCAGAGCACGAGAGCACGTTATCTGCACAGAGTTTGTGTGCGCAAATGCACGAGAAAAAAGGCCAATACGCACAGGCAGAAAAACTCTATACAGATACCATTTTCTTACAAGAGCAGCACATTGCTGAGAATCGGCTCAATGTCTTGGGTACCAAAAGTTTGTTGGCCTCGATGTACAGAAGTATGGGCAAATTCGATATTGCAACCGCCATCTATGAGGAGATCTTTGGTCTCCGCAAAAGACTGTTGGGGGCGGAGCATCCAAGTACGTGGTCCATAGAATCAGCAATGGGAATTTTATACAAAGATATGGGGATGTATACCCAGTCTCAACAATTGTATGAGAAGGTATTGGAAAAACGACGTGTTCTTCACGGCGAAGATCATCCAGAGACACTGATCTCCTACGGTTCCCTTTCTTCCTTGTTTTTTGCTCTTGGAGATTATCCCAAGGCCCGAGAAATTCATGAGAAGGTATTGCGATTGCGAACAGAGAGATTGGGAGAGAATCATCCCAGCACACTGACCACAATCTTTAGCCTTGCACATGTTCATCAGTACGAAGGGAATTATACAGAATCAGAGACCAATTATCACAATGTGATTGCAAAGCGAAGTCAAATCCTTGGCGAGGATCACCCCTATACCTTGAGTGCAAAGAGTTCTCTGGCATTGTTGTATCAAAAAACAGCAAGATATGAAGAATCAGAGAGATTGAATGAAAAGGTTTTGGAGATTCGAAAAGAGAAATTTGGACCCTCGCATCCCTATACCATTACTTCGCAGAACAACATTGCATTGCTATACAAATCGCAAGGAAAATATGATCAGGCGGATCATTGGTTTGCAATCTCGCAAAAGGCATGTTTTGATTTGTATGGTCCAGAGCATCCACGTACATTGATATCCAAGCAAAGTATTGCTGGAATCTACAAAGCACAGGGATATGCACAAAAATACGAAGCAAGTATGCTGGAGATTTTGGAGACCAAAGAAAGAGTGTATGGAAAAGACAGTTTGTTCCTATGCGATACCCTCCAAGTGATGGGATGGTTTTATGTTGCCCAAAAGAGATATACCGAAGCAGAGGAGAATTTTCAGCATTGTTATGAGCTTAGAAAACAAAAATTGGGCGATGACAATCCCAAAACACAAGCATCATATTTGGGCTTGGCCCGCATTTTGAGAGCCCAAAAACAATTTACCAAATCCTTGGAGATACAACTTTCAATTTTACAGCAACGTATTGCAAAATATGGCTACGATCATCCCAAAACACTCGCCAGCATGCGCAGTGTGGTGACAGCCTATTGTGATATGAAATTATGGTCTCGAGCCGAACGATTTGCGTCGCAATCCCTACAAGTGCATGAACGATTTTTTGGAAAAGAACATACACATACCATTCTTTCTGTACAAAATATGGCCAATATTTACAAGTTTCAGAAGAAATATTCAAAAATGGAAGACTTGTATCTTAGAATCTATGCTTTTCGGAAAGAAGAGTTGGGAGAAGATGCATCAAAAACCATTACATCATTGCACAATTTGGGTTTTTTGTATAACAATCTCAAGCAGTACGACAAAGCGATTGCTCACTATTTGTCAGCGTTGTCTGGTCGTCGACAACGATTTGGAAATGCACACATGCATACCATGTTGACGGCAAGCAATTTGGCGTTGGTGTGGAAAACAAAAAAAGAATATCCCAAGGCCATTGCATTGTTGAAAGAAGTATGTGCCTATCGAGCAGAGCACGCCGATGCCAAGAAACAATTTCTATCCAACAACCATCTTGCGAGCTGTTATTTGGCGATCGAAGCATACGAGGAATCGCTTGCTCTGTATAAGAAGGTTCTTCAGTATCGCGAGACGACTACAGACAAGCCGGCCAATATTCTGAATACGCGCTATTCGATGGCACAATGCTTTCATCCTCTGGGGCTTGATGAGGATGCCCACCGAGAACTAAAATTGGTGATTGAAGGACGAAAAAAGCTATTTGGAGAAGACACCAGCAAGAACAATGGTCCAAGGGCACTGCAAAAAAAGGTACAAGAGATGCTGAATAAGAAATCATAGTGTGTATGATTTATTCGTATTTGTAAAAACCCTCTCCACTTTTCTTTCCGAGTTTTCCTTCAGAAACCATCTTTTTCATTTGCTCTGGAGGTTCAAAAGCAGGATTGTTTAGTGCTTTGCTAAGGTAAGAACCAATGTGCATGCGGACATCCAATCCAACCAGATCAGTGAGCTTGAGTGGACCGATGGGGTGCCGATAGCCCAACACCATGGCAGTATCGATATCGGCGGCACTCGCAACACCTTCTTCGAGCATGCGAATCGCTTCCATTCCCAATGCGACACCCAGCCTTGATGTTGCAAAACCAGGAGCGTTGCGAACCAAAATGCACTCTTTTTTGATCGAAGCACCAAAGTTTTGTACGGCAGAGATAACCTCTTGGGAATTGCCTTCATGATACACGATTTCGAGCAGTTTCATGATGTGTACAGGATTGAAAAAATGTGTTCCGATGAGTCGTTCTGGATGCTGTAGTGGTTTGGCGACATCCGCAATCGAGAGCGAAGAGGTATTGGTTCCCAAAATACAAGAAGTGGAGACATATTCCTCTACTTCGGTGAGTATACGATGCTTAAGATCGATTTTCTCGGGCACAGCCTCGACGAAAAAATCGCAAGAATCACAGGCTTGTTGTAGAGATGTACTGGTTTGAAGATTGTTGAGACATCTCTCCCTCTCTTCTGCAGTGGTTTTTCCGCGTGCAACACCCTTGTCGAGATTGGCGCGAATGTTGTTCATAGCAGTATCGAGCTGCTCTGCAGAGACATCGAATAGACGAACCGTATAGCCAAATTGCGCAGATACTTGTGCAATTCCGCGTCCCATTGTCCCAGCACCACATACCGTTATTGTTTTAATCATTGCATTTCTCCACGATTACAGAAAGTCCTTGTCCAACACCCACGCAAAGAGAAGCCAATCCAACCGATTTTTGATGGCGCTTCATCGCATGGAGAAGGGTTGTGAGTATGCGAGCACCAGAGCATCCGAGGGGGTGTCCCAGGGCGATTGCTCCACCATGGACATTGGTTTTTTCTTCTGCGATGTTTAGGGCCCGAAGAACACCCAAAGATTGCGCAGAAAAAGCTTCATTGAGCTCGATAAGATCGATATCGGAGATGCTCATTCGCGCTCGTTTTAGTGCCATCTTTGTGGCTTCAACGGGGCCCAAGCCCATAATGGTTGGGTCGATTCCAGCGACTCCGGTCGAAACAATCTTGGCCATGGGCTTGAGACCGAGCTCGGAGGCTCTTTCTTTGGTGGTCACAATCATTGCGGAAGAACCATCGTTTAGGGTTGATGAATTTCCTGCGGTAACAGAACCACCACTGCGAAAGACGGGGCGAAGTTTTGCCAGTTTTTCGATCGAAGTATCGGCACGAGGCCCTTCGTCTTGCTTGAGCCAGACGGTTTTTCTTCGCCCAGCAGGTGCTTCTATGGGAACTATTTCATCGGCAAAAAGATTTTTTTCGATGGCATGGAGGGCTTTCTTTTGTGAGCGATATGCAAAAGCGTCTTGATCTTCACGAGAGATGTTGTGCAGTTCAGCGACATTTTCTGCTGTGCATCCCATCGCCTCCAGTGGGAACATGGCTTCCATTTTGGGGTTGGGATATCGCCAGCCCAAGCATGTGTCATAGATTTGTACATTTCCTGCTTTGGGCATAATGGGGCCACGTGGCATCGAGTAGGGGGCGCGAGACATGCTTTCCACACCTCCGACCAAGAATAGATTGCCTTCTCCGCATTTGGCGGCTCGATACCCTTGTACCACGGCTTCTAGACCACTTGCGCAGAGTCGGTTGAGAGTGACTCCGGGAACAGAATAGGGAATTCCAGCCAAAACAGAGGCCATTCGTGCGATGTTTCGATTGTCCTCTCCAGCTTGGTTGGCACAGCCCATAAAAACCTCATCGATGAGATTGGGGTCTAGATTTGCCTGCTGAATGACAGCTTCCATGATTCGGGCAAGAAGATCATCGGGACGAACGGTAGACAATGTACCTTGAAATCTTCCGATCGGTGAGCGAAGTGCATTGCAGATGACGATATCAGACATGAGGAACTCCTAGCTAATGAATCGTATATGTTATTTTTCGTTGGGACGGCCATCGATTTGGGCAAGCGCATTGAGGGCTGCTTTGGCTGCTTCTTCGATATTGGCCTCCGAGCCACCGAGGTATACACGGCCAAAAGCACCAATGGCGCGAAATTCCAGAACATTGATGTCCGCCGCTTTTTCGGCTTCGTTGGTTGCGAGCAGTGCGTATCCTGCGGGATGAACTTCCAACACATAGAGGGTTTCATTTTCCAAAAGGAAATTTCCATGCCGCATTCGGTTGACGAGCTGAGATTGGTATCCTTCGATTCCGGTTAGGGTTTGTGCAGAAACAATACGGGGCTTGAGGCGATCGCTTTGTTTTACACCAAGCTCTCGCATGATGGTCTCTCCAGCAACATGTATTTGACCTTGATCTTCGTGGTGGAGTTCGAGTGCACCATACCGTCTCTCTACGATCATCATACCGGGTTTGGCAGACGTACTTTTTAGTGCAATATCGGTAACAAGGTTGATATCCATACCCGGTGAAACTTCAATAAAAAGAGCAGCGTGACCCTCCAAAGGGTGATATCCTTGGCTGACGGTTCCAAGAAATCCGGCGGTTTGGGGTTGTAAGATATTGACATATGTGAAGCATCGCAGATCGATAGACATAATTTCCTCAGAGCAAGAATGACTTTCTCATAAGCGAATATGACTTGCAATTCAAGTTCTTTCTCTATGTTTACAGCATGCAAATGTGTTTTCACCTTGTTTTGATGATGTTCTACTCAGATGCAGAGGACGGTTTTGGCGACTGTAAACTTTCTCGCCAGATCGCAATCAATTTTTCTTGCACCATGGTTGGTATATCGGAAGTCCAACGTAGAATGGGCGTACCATGCGGATCCACAAGATAGCCAGGTTTGCTTTGCCAGACTCCATCAATATCAGAAATCGTCCAACGTTCACCATTGTATACGCCTTTTTGACCAGTAAAGAGATCTCCTACGACCAATTTTCCGGCTGGAATATCCCAGCTGGGCTCGACATGATATTGGGTTGGGTGAAATTGCTGGGCTTTGTCAAGCTGAAGTGGAAAGGTGTATACTTGGTCCTTGATCGTCAGGGTTGCGGTGTGAAAATCATATTCGCCCCACAATGTTCGGGCTGCATAGATCTGTGCTTTGGGAATTTCAATTCCCAAAGAGGCGAGAAATTGGGTTAAGCTCCAGTGCGAAAATCCCATACCCATCTCTTTGCAGCGCATGATCATGGGACCGATCTCTGATGCGGCTTGGGGGAATAGGTCACGGTATCCAGCTGTTTTCTTGGTCTGAATATCAAAGCCACGCAGACGATTGCTTCCACTCAGAGGACTGCAGCCACCAGAAAAAACCCATACATCCTCTGTTCGAAGATGTCTTTCTGTCCAGGTTTTGATCAAGGCGCCGAGCTGTACAGTCGAACCGCCATGAATATAGGCCATGGAGAAAAGCAGACCATGCAATTGGATATGACGAAAATTGGGGGTATCAAGAATGGTGCGGAGATGGGCGCATAGGAGCTGGTGATGTGTCGCCAGAAGTCTTTCCGTCTCTACAACAATCCCAGAAAAAGCTTGCGAATAGAGTGATTGTAGATCGACGAGAGCCTGATATTCCTTTCTTTTTTCAGCCCACTGTGCTTTGGAAATGGAAAGGAATTGTTGGATGGCCTCATGGAATTGGACCTCAGGATCTTGTTCCCCACGTTCCCAGCGTAGAATGCGTTTGCAGCCTTTGTTTATATTGCTGTATCCCAGTGCACGGGCAAAGGAACTCCGTTTTTTTTCTTGTATCTCACGCACATTCTGGAGCCATTGTCCAAACGATTGCTGTGCTTGTTTCCGATACATCAGTTTTTGCAAATCCAATCGAGAGCATCGTGTAGAGAGTCGTGAACGGCACCTCTATTATGTGCTTTGAGGAAGTCTTTTTCATATGATGGGGTGAAGGCATTGGTCATCAGTGCGACGCGCGCTCCACAGGCAAGAGGTACGGCCAAATCGAGCTCGAATATGTCTCCAAATACGATGGTATTCTCCCAAGAGACGCCATATTGTTTTTGGAGCGACTGGATGCGATCAAAATAGAGCTTGCGGCGCAGATAGATGGGACGCGAGAGATTGGGAATGCTGAGACTTTCTTGTATGTCTGTGAATTCTTCATCAATGACATATTTGCGGGCGGAGCCATGAACACGCTCGATAAGCCAATCAAAATCGTGATTGCTTCTCTCACCAAGAAGTGCGATTTTCTTTTGGACGGGTGTGGTATGGGAGTTGGTAACCACACAGGTAAACATTTTATTGCCATCTGCTTGATCGGTCTCGAAGGTTCGTGCTTTGCCAAAAAAATCGGCCGCACCCGTTCGAAATGCTGTGGTTGTTTTTTGGTAATTGTATTTGTAGAGAATGCGATCGAGAAGCCGATCTCGTTCGTCAAGGTTGGTGTAAACATTGGCACGATCGAAGATCATACGGGATATGGGCATAATTCGTAAATATGGATCAACACATGCTGGAGCGACGATTTTTCCATTGAAATTCCAACCATATTGATCCGCATTGTTGAGAATGGTTGTCTCGAGCTCTTCTGCCCAAGCAAAAGCGGTTTTCGAATCGATATTGGCAAGAAGAGCGACATCTTCTAGATATCCGAGACGATAGTTTTTTCCTTCCTCTTCGGCGTTGGTAAGGGTTCCATCAAAATCGAGAATAAGCAGTTTGTTCATGGTGGTATCCAAAATAGAGTATTGTGTTGTTTTTTACTTTATAGTCTGTTGAATTTCTGTGCAAGTTCTTGAAAGGTTACTATTTTTTTGTTGTTTTTCTTTCTTTGCGATAGGCAAATTGTATTGAAAAATAGATAGGAGCCACGGATGCTATTGTTTTTATGGGCCTGTACATCAGCCGACATAGAGATTTCGATTGCGAAAAAAGCCGATTTGGGTTCAACAGAAGAAACAACAGAAGAAAGCGTTGTAGAGCCAACATCGACACCGGAACCCGAAGATATTGCTGAGCCCTCGAACAACGAGCCTTCGAACAATGAACCTTCACGTGAGGTTGTTGACAATGCGCTCTGTGGAGATACAGAAGTTGGAAAAGATATAGAGATGTGTGTTCCCAATATTGCATTGCCCGATTTGGATAATATGATGGTGTCGCTACATGATTTTGCTGGCGGTGTAATATTGTTGGATATGTCGGACTATGGCTGAAGCTCTTGTCGAAATCTGGCTCCAGATTTCAATCAATTTTATCTTTCCCATCGAGAGCAAGGATTAACTTCGATCGTTTCTTTGGGTGGGATTTCTTCGTTCGATATGTTGAATGAGTGGCAAACCATGTTTGATATGGAAACCATTCTTCTTGCTGATGTGCAAGACGAGATGTGGAATCAATTGCACGCCAATTCGGGTCGTCCACAGTATCTGGTGATCGATAGAGATTTGCGAATTGTCCATCGTGATGCAGGCGTAGGAGGAGAGCAAAGGGCACGAGAAAAGGTTTTGGAAATATTAGAATGAGAATAGATTGTACAGAAGTTGCTTTGTAAAATAGTTTTGATTATTCCTATTCTTATTTGAAATAGGGAAAGGTTATGAATGCTGTTTTGATTGGCGTGCTGGTCACTGCGATTTTGTTGTATCGATTTTGGTCGGGAAGCGCATCCCATCATCGGGTTTGGGTGGCACAAAGCGATGGCAAAAACCTGCGATTGGAAGTGAAAAAGAACATATGTACACTGACTGTCGATGGCGAAGTTGTTCTCGAAACCCCGATCGAAGAATCTTTTCGTCCAGTATCGATGACAACTGGCGTACGAATGAGAAAGTGTTTTCGCTACCAGATACAATCCAAAATACCGGCATTTGGAGACAAAAAACTGTGTATTGATTCAGATTGGATACATAGCAATCAGGGGAAGGTGACCCTGGCGATTGATGATGTTCGAATTCCGCTTGTAGAGCTGGTTGATAAGGATGAGCGCTCAATTGCAGCGGTGCAAGATTCGCTGGTGGGGACAACCCATAAGATCGCAGACCCACGATGGGAAAGTGTATACAAAACCCTGTCCAATGTTCGCTCTGTTCTTACAGAGGAAGAGAACCAAGCGATTGAGAAGCTAAAAAATCAACTGTCCTCTCGGTTTTTTATTCTGGCAGAGCTAAAAGGAGAAGATGCCAAGGTCATTTGGGCGGATGAAGAAGAACGTGAAATGATGATCTCTTTGATAGAAAAAGAAGTTGAACAAGGACTTGAGGTGGTGCGAAAACTGCATCAGCTATCGATTGAGAAGCGTCAGAACGAAATGGCTGAACATGATCTGCAGGATGTGTTTCATCTTCTACAGCAATTGGAAGCCGAGCAAGAAGTAGAGACGTCCAATAAAAATGCGAAGAAGAAGTTAATGCAAAGAATGACAGAGCGAAGAAAAATTTAAGAAAACAACCAAATTTTTCTTAACATCGTACAAGAAGATAAAACATTACGAACCACCCAGCATGGTGCCAAACATAATTTTCCAGCTGCTCATGATGTTGTCATCGGGCATATACCACTGCTCGTATCCAACGCGAACAAGTCCCAACACCAAACCCGCAGACCACATGGATCGATTGACGGGTTGATTGTTTTGCATATACCATCTGGGCTCATAAGAGCCTTGTACACCATATTTTATGACATCCCCAAAGAGCAGAAGGATGCGGTTGTCCCAATACCAATATACCGGGGTATCTTGCAAGAAGAGCTTTGTCTCGACTCCAGTTTCGACATCGAATCTCTTCCATGTTGCGGTACCGATCCCCCCTCCAGACATCAATGAAACAGGCCCCAGAGATAACCCGTTGAGCAATCCAAAGCGCGCAAAGAAAGTTTCGTTGGTATATTGAGAGGCACCAGCTATATCGAATCCATAGCCAAAAATATAGGCAGAGGGAAAGCTTTCAGAGAGCGGAATAATGGCATGGGTCTGCAGCGAAGAAAAACCCATCGCAAGGGTTTGTTGGCCACCTTTAAAATACCATGAGAGATCAAGGCCACCTTGAAAGATTGTCAGATCACCTTGCTCATATCCAAAATTGCTGTGGTTTGACTCTTCATTGATTACGCTTTCTTCTTTGTTAATGTTTAGGGTTTGAGAGCAATTGCTTCCATTGGAAGATTGGGCATTTAGAGCCAGCTGCATGGGTGGATTGAGGGCAGCGATTTCGATCACATTGAGACCATCTCTGTTGGGTGAGCCACTGTACAAAACATTGGACTTTCGATCGACGATTTGTACCTGAATATCCGAATGGTCCCCATCATAGCGTATCTCTGATGTCAGACGAGACAATCCTTGTTTCTCTTTTTTTACGTATACCAATGACGAATTGTCTGTGGTATTGGAAGTATCCTCGGCGTGTTCTCTGGGAGAAGTACCATTGACATCACGCCAAAAACATAGGGGTTTTGGTTTGGTGGTGACATGGATATAGAAGTCTTGAGAACAAGACATGCCAAGCTTTGTAGTGGCTTTGGTGGTGATCTTGTGTTTTCCAGGAGAGAGAGAGAAGACAAAAGAAGAAGGATCTTCTTGTGGCATGTCAACGGTCGCTATCTTGCGCTGTTGCAGCAGACCATCAACAGAACTTTTTACGGATAGTGATGCAATTTCGTCATCGTCTTCGGTTGTATTCTCTATATTGCTTTCCACAGCTAGATGGAGTGTGTCGAAAGGATAGACTGGGAAACGCTGTCCGCTATATTCTTGTGAATCGAGCAGTGGGCGATGGTACACAGAAGTGTTTCCTGGTTCGACATATTTTGAATCATAGGAATCGTCCTGGCGTTCTGCCGTTTGTATCGATGACAACCAAAAACGCATGTCACATGTGGTTTCTTGGGCCCAAGAAAAGGAGAGCATCCAAAAGATCATAAATCACCTCACAGTTGTTTTTGCTTGTAATGTATATTTTTCCATTTGACCAACAAGCGTAGAGAATCAGAGAATGCATGGGTGAAGTTATGATTTTCACTTGAGAGTCGCAAACAAGATCGATACGTTGCAGAATACGAAATGCGAGCGTGGAGAGAAATATGCTGTTGTTGTGGATATTGGGGTGTAGCGAAGAGAAAAACCTCTGTTTGGTAGAAGTGCAGAAATTGTCTACGCCCGATTTTGTTGAAAAAACTGATGAATGGGGGTTGGGAGATATCTTGGCAGAAGGATACCGCATTTCTGCAGTCGACTACGATGGGGATGGTTGGCCGGATTTGTTTATTCGGATTGGTTCCGAGCCCGATGATTTTTCCGGTACGCGGAGCTCGTGGCTGCTCCGCAATGAAGAGGGGCAACGCTTTGTGGATGTAACGGAAAGTTCTGGAATTCGTACACCAAGAAGTGGTTCTTTGGGGCGTCCGGGTCAGGTGGTTGCCTTTGGAGATGTCGACAATGATGGTGATCTCGATGTGTATACGGGGTACAATACGAGCAATTCCAGTACAGAAAAATCGGAGCTGATGATCAACAACGGTGATGGCACTTTTTCGTTGGGAGATGAGAGCAACGAATTTCGCAATGGCAATGCAGCCAAGCCGGCGGGAGCAGCATTTGTTGATTACAATCGCGATGGTCGATTGGATCTGTGGCTCGGACAGGCAGGTGCCACCCAAGACCGTCTTTTTTGGGGATATGGTGATGGTACCTTCGTCGATGTTACCACGGGTGTCAACCTTCAAACCAGTGCGTGGTCAGGGAATGTTCTTGATAAAATTAACAATGGTGAGGGCCATACAGTAAGCTGGTCGGCTGCGGCTTGCGATCTCAACAATGATGGCTGGCCAGAGCTCTTGTCCTCTTCCTATGGTCGTTCTCCCAATCATCTGTGGCAGGGCAATGAAGAGGGAATGTTTGAAAATCACAGTGTGTCATCAGGCTATGCCTTTGATGACAACCAAGATTGGAGTGACAATGAATCAGCCCGTTGCTGGTGTACGCTGTACCCATCTGCTGCAGATTGCGAAGGTGTACCAGCCCCCGAGCAAATTTCTTGCAACCAAGATGATGATGCGTTTCGCTGGTCGCACAGTGGTGATCGTGAGCCCTATCGTCTGGGTGGGAACAGTGGGGCGACCATCTGTGCAGACATCAACAACGATGGCTGGAATGATCTTCTAACCACCGAGATTGTACATTGGGATGTGGGTGGTTCTTCCGATCCGAGCTCCATTCTCTACAACAACAAAACCGAAGCGGTTTCCTTTGCCCGACCTGCATTGGAAGATATTGGACTTACGCGTACCCATGACATCACAGATTGGAATGATGGAGACATAACGGGTGCCATCTTTGATTACGACAACGATGGTCTTAAAGATGTGTATATTGGATCCACAGATTACCGTGGTACCAGAGGGTTGCTGTACCAACAACAAGCGGATGGTAGATTTCTGGAGGTCGCCCAAGAAGCAGGGGTATTGCACAACCGCAGCCATGGCGTCGCGATTGCTGACTTTGATCGTGATGGTGATTTGGATATGGTGATCGGACATTCTTCGGGTCGTTGTTCGGATGATTGTCCCGAATCCTTTCATGCTCGTTTCTACGAAAACCAGTGGGAGGGAAAGCGAA
>Ga0115013_10001416_pt1 | contig 13921 bp, 9 predicted proteins | sample SouAtlMetagenome_2_FD_88686 | JGI IMG/M metagenome (GOLD analysis project Ga0115013, IMG submission 88686) | Marine eukaryotic phytoplankton communities from Atlantic Ocean - South Atlantic ANT15 Metagenome | ecosystem: Environmental > Aquatic > Marine > Oceanic | place: South Atlantic Ocean...
GAGAGTGAGGGATTCGAACCCTCGAACCAGTTGCCCAGTTACCTCCTTAGCAGGGAGGCGCTTTCGACCACTCAGCCAACTCTCCTTTTTACTCAAAAAAAGGATTATAACTCCTAGACAGCTTAAAAATAACTAATTTATCTATTGAATTCTATTTGCATTCCAAAAGGCAAATTGTCACAAACCATTCCATCTTTAAAGGCAATATGTCCATTTACTATAGTCATATATATTGATGAATTAAATTTATGACCTTCGAATGGTGACCAACCACATTTATATAAAATATTTTCCTTTGAGACCTCATAAGGCTTATCTAAGTCTAAAATAACCAGATCAGCGTAATAACCTTCTCTGATATAACCTCTATCCCTGATCTGAAATCTTTTTGCAACGTTATGGCTGGTTTTTTCAACAATTTTTTTTAGAGTAAGAATATCCTGATGATAAAAGTCCATGAGTATTTGAAGACCGTGTTGAACTAAAGGCAATCCAGCAGGAGCTTGAGGATAAGGCTGACTCTTTTCATCCCAAGTATGTGGAGCATGATCAGTAGCGATAATATCAATCTTATTTTCTAATAAAGATTTTATAAGGGCCAATCTATCAGATTCTTCTTTGATTGAAGGATTACATTTTATTTGATTGCCTAATTCAGAGTAATATGATTCATTGAAGTACATATGATGAACACAAACCTCTGCAGTAATTTTTTTTCCATCAATTGCTCCAGCGCTAAACAAGTCCATTTCTTTTTCAGTCGTTAAATGAAAAACATGAAGATCTGCATCATATTTTTTTGCCAAATCTACTGCCAATGAGCTGGATAGATAACAACTTTCAACATCGCGAATTAAATGATGATGTTCTGCTGAAACTTTATCACCATATTTTTCAAAGAATAGCCGTTCATTTTTTTTAACCGTTTCTTGATCTTCACAATGAGTTACAACTATTAATGGAGAATAATTAAAAATATCATCGAGCGCATCTATATCGTCTACTAACATTTCACCAGTTGAGGCACCCATAAATACTTTAAGTGCTGAGGCCTGATGAATATCAGCTTTTTTAATTTCTTCAATATTCGTATTGCTTGCACCAAGATGAAATGAGTAATTTGATAAAGACTTTGTACTAGCTAATTGAAACTTTTTATTTAAGTTCTCATTTGTAGTGGTCGTAGGGTTTACATTAGGCATTTCGAAATAGCTAGTTACTCCACCAGCAAGTCCTGATTTTGATTCTGATGCTATATCGCCCTTATGAGTTAATCCTGGTTCTCTAAAATGAACCTGATCATCTATTAATCCAGGTATTACGTATCGACCTTCGGCATCTAATATTTCTTTAGAGTCCGATGTAATCTCTCTAGAAATTAATTCAATTCTAGAATTTTTAATAGCAATATCAGATTCAAATACATTATTATCATTAACAATTTTGCAATTCTTTAAGATCAGATCAAACATCTATTTATCTAATTCAAATTCTTTATGAAGAACTGCTATTGTCTTATCAATCAATTCTTTGTCTATTACCATCGTTATTTTAATTTCTGACGTACATATAATTTGTATATTAACATTGTTTTCAGATAGCACTTTAAAAGCTTTGCTTGCGACTCCAGCCTGTGATCTCATTCCAGCACCTACCAAAGAAACTTTTGCAATATTTGAATCAATAATTAATTCTCTGAAATCTAATTCTTTTTTAATAGTCTCAAGCACCTCTTTAACTGTATCTTTGTCTTCTGAAGCAACAGTAAAAGTAAAATCGGTTTTTCCATCAACGCTAATATTCTGAACAATTACATCAACCTCAATTTCAGCATCACTAATTGGTCCCAAAATTTTAAAAGCAGTTCCAGGAATATCTCCAACTCCATGCAAAGTAAATTTAACTTGATCTTTTTGAAAAGCAATACCTGAAACTAATGCATTTTCCATACTTTCATCCCTTAAAGAAATTGACGTTCCCTTTCCATCATTAAAACTTGATAAAACTCTAACCGGAACATTATATTTATTAGCAAACTCAACAGCTCTAGTTTGAATAACTTTTGCTCCCTGTCCGGCAAGTTCAAGCATTTCTTCCATTGTAATAGAATCTAATTTTTTTGCATTCGAAACAACTTTGGGATCAGTTGTATAAATACCATCAACATCTGTATATATGTCACACCTTATTGCTCCTACCTGAGCTGCGATTGCAACAGCTGTTGTATCAGAACCACCTCTTCCTAAGGTAGTAATGTCTCCACCTTCAGTAACTCCCTGGAAGCCTGTAATAATTGGAATAGTATTTTCTTTTACAACTTCAAGAATTTTGTCTGAATTTACATCTAAAATTTTAGCTTTTGAGTATGAATTAGTAGTTTTCATAGAAATTTGCGAAGCAGAATAAGATTTAGCTTTTATCCCTTTAGAATGAAGCGCCATTGCAAGCAAAGCTGAACTTACAGTCTCTCCAGTTGATACTAAAGCATCGAATTCTCTTTTATCAGGATCCTCACCAAAATGCTTAGACAATTCTATTAACTTATTTGTCTCACCACTCATAGCCGATACAACTACAATTACTTGATTGTATTTTGAAGCGTTTTTTATTATCTCTGCAACAGCATCAATTCTTTCAATCGACCCAACAGATGTGCCTCCAAATTTTTGAACAATAATATCTGACATAATTATTTTATTATTTAGCGAGCGATTTTACTGTATTTACAATGGAAGTCACGAAATCTGTTGTATTTTCTACTTCTCCGGCACCTTGAGCAAAATCAGACCTACCCCCTCCTTTTCCATCAATTGATTCAGATAAGGAAGAAACAATATCTTTTGCTGATATAGAATCTGACAAATTGCTAGTCACTCCGCAGACAAAGGCAACTTTATTTTCAATCATATTAAGCATTACTATGCATGCCTTTTCATTTGATTTTTTATGTTCATCAACTAGATTTCTAAGATCTTTAGTATTGTCGATATCAACTTGCTCAATTATTAATTTCCAGTCATCAATATCATATGTTTCTGATGAAATTAATGAGACAGAAGAGCTCTTGGTAGAAGGATTCTTTTTAAGACTTTTATTTTCTTCTATCAATGAAAGAATCTTTGCGTGCATATCGTCAATTGATACGTTCAATGCTGATTGGAGGGAAGAACTTATCTCTCTCATTTTATCTATATATCTTATTGACTGGAAACCAGCTTGCGCTTCAATTCTTCTTATCCCAGAAGCTACACTTGATTGGTTTGTGATAATGAAAAAACCTATATCACCAGTTCTATCAACATGCGTACCGCCACATAATTCTACAGAATATGAGTTTTTTCCCATTTTAAGAACTCTAACTTCATCATCATATTTCTCTCCAAATAGAGCCATTGCACCTGATTTAAGAGCATCATCTATATTCATTAATTCTGTTTCAACTTCTAGATTATTTAAAGCTTCCTCGTTTACTATTGCTTCTATTTTAGAAATTTCTTCTTTGGATAGCGGTTTTGAATGAGAAAAATCAAACCTAAGCTTATTCTCATCTACAAGAGATCCTTTTTGCTGAACATGATCGCCTAAAACCTCTCTAAGGGCTGCATGAACTAGATGGGTTGCTGAATGATGTATTGCAATTGCAGATCTTTTTTCTTTTTCTACTGTCATTTTTATTACATCGCCTTTTTTAATATTTCCTTTTTTAACAATTGCTTTATGAAGATATACTTTACCTTGTTTCTTACAATCTAAAATATTACCAGTAGCTGTCTTAGATGCAAATATTCCCTGATCGCCAACTTGGCCACCAGCTTCAGCATAAAAAGGAGTATGATCGCAGGCTAAAAATATTTCTTCTTCATCGCTGACCTTATCTACTCTTTCTTGATCTTTCCATATCGCTAGTATCTCAGATTCCGATTCTAATTTTTTATATCCAAGAAATTCGGTTTCTTCTAGCCCTGAAGCAGCAGGAAGTTTGGAAACAAAACTACTGGATGCTTTTGATGCTTCTTTTTGTTGGTCCATACATTCATTAAATCTTTCTTCATCGATTAATAAATTTCTTTCTCTTGCAATATCAGCAGTCAAATCAAAAGGGAAACCAAACGTATCATGAAGCTTAAAAACTAAATCCCCAGAAATAGTGTCTCCAGCAATGTCAGATATTTCTTGATCAAGTATTTCTATCCCCTTTTCTAAAGTCTCAAAAAATTTAACTTCTTCGGCTCTAACTAATTTAGTAATATCTATTTCTTTTTCTTCTAAATTTGGAAGTGCTGGACTCATAAGTCTAACCATATCTTTTACTAAATTGAACATAAATGGTTCTTTAGCGCCAATTTTATAACCATGTCTTATGCCCCTTCTCATAATCCTTCTTAGCACATAACCTCTTCCTTCGTTTTCAGGCAAAATTCCATCAGCAATTAAAGAAACTGTGGATCTAATATGATCAGCAATAACCTTGTGAGACGTATTATTTTTATTACCAAGCAAGTTCTCAGAGGCGAAGATCAAATCTTTAAATACATCTGTTTCATAGTTTGAATTAACGCCTTGCATCACAGCAGCAATTCTCTCTAAACCCATTCCTGTATCTACTGATGGTTTTGGAAGTGGTTCCATGTTGCCTGACTCATCTCGATTAAATTGCATAAATACTAAATTCCATATTTCTACAAATCTATCTCCTTCATCCCCCTCAGATCCAGGTGGTGTGCCCTCTATATTTTCTCCATGATCATAAAAAATCTCTGAACATGGGCCACACGGCCCTGTATCTCCCATTGACCAAAAATTATCTTCATCACCCAATCTTGCAATTCTAGCTGAATCAATACCAATTTCATTCTTCCAGATTTCTTCGGCCTCATCATCATCTTTGTAGACAGTTATCCATAGCCTATCTTTATCTAATTTAAGAACTTCCGTAAGAAATTCCCATGCAAATTTAATTGCATCTTCTTTGAAATAGTCTCCAAAGCTAAAATTACCCAACATTTCAAAGAATGTGTGATGCCTTAAGGTGTAGCCTACATTTTCTAAATCATTATGCTTTCCACCTGCCCTTATACATCTTTGAGAAGTAGTTGCTCTGGTATAATTCTTTTTTTCAGTTCCGAGAAATACATCTTTAAACTGAACCATCCCAGCATTAGTAAAGAGTAGGGTTTCATCATTTACTGGAACCAAAGAGCTCGAAGATACAACCTTATGCTTCTTTGAGTTAAAAAAATCCAAGAAAGATTGTCTTATTTCACTAGTTTTCATTTGCACTCATCAATTTCTTAAATTTTTTATAATTCTCAATGTAATGCTCAGCCCCCAAGGGAACTAGACTCTGCTCTTCTTCGCTTAAGGTTTTCTTTATTTTGCCTGGGATGCCTAAAACCATTGACCCGTCCGGGATTACCATGCCCTCTGTAACTAGTGCTTTAGATCCAATTATGCAATTCTTGCCTATTTTTGCTCCATTCAAGATAACTGAACCTATGCCAATTAAACTACCATCTCCAATAGAACAGCCATGAAGCATTGCCAAATGTCCAACAGTTACATTCTTACCAATTGAACAAGAAAAACCAGGATCAGTATGGATGATTGATCCGTCTTGCACGTTTGATCCTTCTCCTACGTATATTGGCTCGTTGTCGCCTCTAAGAACAGCATTAAACCAAATACTTGCATCTTTAGCTAAGATAACATCCCCAATAACAGTTGCATTTGGTGCAACCCAAAAATTATCTCCGTCAGTCTTTAGTTTTTTGTTTCCTAAATCAATATTCATCATAAGTTCTTATTAAATCTAAATCAGTGTTAATAGAAGCATCAAAACAGATATTTAAAAAATCTGCTGCTATCATTGCCGTTAGTCCCCATATGTGATTCCCATTATAAACCCAACTTGGAATATATACTTTTAAATCCTTTCGATTAAATTCTTTATAAATAATATTTTTATCATTCATTAGAAAGCTCAAAGGTACAGTAAATATCTCATCTATCTCAAAATTCCCCTTAAAATCTTGAGATTTTTCTAGATATCCAACAAACGGATTAACTTCAACTTTATGTCTTGATAATAAAAAATTTAACGAGCCAAGTTTAGTTACATTTCCTAGATTTAAATTGATTTCCTCGTTAGACTCTCTTAAAGCAGTTGCGTAAAGATTTGTATCTGCTTCTTCCCATTTTCCACCAGGGAAACTTACCTCGCCAGAATGTGTTTTTAGCTTTGTAGATCTCTTAGTGAATAAAACACGATATTCATCCTCTTTACTTTCTTTTAAAAGAAGAATTAAGACGCCTGCTTTTTTATACTTTGTAGCATCCATAAGATTTATTTGTTCTAGTTTTTGCTTTATGCTGTCTAACATATAGATAAGTTTAACTTCTTAAGTATCTATATTCTTTAAATAAGGAAGAAAATTGAAATATTGTTCTAATTGTGGAAATTCAAATATGGAATTTAAAATTCCACAAGATGATAATCTCAAAAGATATTGTTGTTCTGAATGTGACACAATTTTTTACACAAATCCAAATGTTGTAGTTGGGGCATTATGTATTAGAAACAATAAAATTCTTATGGCTAAAAGAAATATTAATCCGCGTAAAGGTTTATGGACACTTCCAGCTGGGTTTATGGAAAATGCAGAGACTCTTCAGGATGGAGCTCTTAGAGAGACATATGAAGAGACTGGATCTAAAGCAAAAATAACCATGCCATATACAATGTTTAGTCTTCCTCATATAAATCAAATACACATGTTTTATTTGGCTGACCTTTTGGATGATAATTTTGGTCCAACTATAGAAAGTTCAGAAGTAAAATTATTTTCAATTAACGGTATTCTTTGGGATGAAATAGCATTCCCTACAGTTGAAAAAACACTAAAGTACTATATCGAAGATTTAAAAAAAGATAATTTCATTTTTAGGGAAGAAGATATTAAGCTCTGGTAATTAATTTTCTTCACTGAATTTTTTTGCATTAACAAATATTTGCATCCATGGAGAAAATTCTTTCCATTCTTTTGGATGCCAGCTCATTTGCAGCTTCCTAAATACCCTTTCAGGGTGAGGCATCATAATAGTAATTCTTCCGTCTGCTCCTGTTAATCCAGTTATTCCTTCAGCTGAGCCATTGGGATTTAGTGGATATTTTTCAGTATCTTGCTCATTAGAGTCAACAAAGTTTAATGCTATTTGATTATTGTTCTTCAGTTCTTCTAGACTTTTTTCAATAAAATTAGCTCTTCCTTCGCCATGAGCTGATGCAACTGGCAGCGTCCATCCTTTCATATCTTTTAATAAATATGAATCACTTTTTTTAACTTTTACCTGAACTAACCTTGCTTCAAATTGATCAGAAAAGTTTCTCTCAAATGTAGGCCAATGAGATGCACCAGGTATTATTGTCTTTAAATTAGATAACATCTGACATCCATTACATACACCTAGGGTAAATGTATTTTTATTGTTAAAAAAACTTTCAAACTGATCTTTTACGTTATTATTAAAAAGTATTGTTTTAGACCAGCCACCTCCGGCTCCCAAAACATCTCCATATGAAAATCCTCCACAAACAGCCAATCCTTGAAAATCTTTTAGGAAGACTTTTTCTTCAAGTAAATCTTGCATATGAACATCTATAGCCTCAAAACCAGCAATGCTAAAGGCTGCCGCCATTTCATTCTGCCCATTAACACCTTGTTCTCTTAAGATAGCGACTCTTGGTTTTGTTGACTTGATATTTATATTTTTAATATGTGATTCATCAAACGACACATTAGTTATAAGTCCGGTAAAACTTTTATCATCTAACAAGCTTAATTCTGAATCCGCAATTTCTTTATTATCTCTTATGCTTTGAATAGCATGAGATGTTTCTCTCCATACCTTTTCAAGATTAATGATAGATTCATTAAATAACTCATTTTTATTTTGAATAATAGAAAAGTTATTTTTTTGTAGATTAGCTATGTCTTTAACTATTAGGCCTTTATTAGTTAAAGAAGTTTTTATTTCATTAACATTCTCTCTTTTAACTTGAATAGCAAAACCTGATTCTTCAGAAAATAATTGTTCATTTATATTATCTATTCCAGATAGATCTACTTGCATGCCCACTCTCTTGGTAAAGCACATCTCTATCAATGATGTGATTAAACCTCCATCAGATATATCATGGATTGCTAGTATCTCTTGATTCGAAATCATTTCCTGAACAGACATAAACATTTTTTTGAAGTTATCTACATTATCAATATCAGGGGTGCTGTTATATTTGGATTCAGTAACTTCTGAAAAGATAGAACCTGCTAATCGATTTTTATCATTTAATTTTATTAATAATATTGATGTATCTAAATCTGTATTTAGTTCTGGTGTAACAGCAGTATGAACATCATCCACGGGCGCCATTGCAGTGACTACTCCAGAAAGAGGTGATGTAACTTGAAGCTCTTGGTCCCCTTCTAACCATTTGGTTTTCATTGACAATGAATCCTTACCAACAGGAATAGATATTTCTAAATCAATACTTATTTTTGATAATGCTTCTACGCCTTCTCTTAATGCTAAATCTTCTTGATTTTCACCTGAAGCTGCCATCCAATTAGCTGATACCTGAACATTATTTAATCCTTTTATTAACGCTCCAGCCATATTAGTTAAAGCTTCTGCTAAAGCCATTCGCATAGAAGCGGATGGATTGATAATCGCTAATGTTGGCTTTTCTCCAATTGTCAAAATCTCTCCAGAGTTAGAGGTAAATGATCTAAGGCTTAGTGAGTAATCTGAGACTGGTACTTGATAAGGTCCAATAAGTTGATCTCTAGCAACCATACCGCCAACAGTCCTATCTCCAATTGTTATAAGAAAAGATTTGGATGCAACAGTGGGATGTTGAAGAACTTTCATAATTACATTTCGAAGATCAAAATCTTCAGAATTTGATTCATTTGCTAAATCTCTTTTATGTCTAGTCACTTTCATTTCAGTGATTGGTAAATCACCAAATAACATCGATAAAGGAACATTTATAGGATAGTTATTATTAGCTTCATCATAGAGCTTTACAGACTTTTCTTTGGTCGTTACTCCTACAATTGCATATTCACATCTTTCTCTTTTACATATTTTTTCAAATGCTTCCTTGTTATCTTTATGTATTGCTAAAACATACCTTTCTTGCGATTCATTTGACCAGATTTCCATTGGAGACATAGATTTGTCAGAATTAGGTATTTTCGATAATTCTATATAGACCCCTAAATTAGAATCTCCAGCCAGTTCAGGAATTGCATTTGAAAGACCGCCAGCTCCAACATCATGAATAAATTCAATATAGCTATTTTCTTGAGCTGAGCATCTATTTATAACTTCTTGGCATCGACGTTCCATTTCTGCATTATCTCGCTGTACTGATGCAAAATCTAAATCTTCATCACTTTCTCCTGAGGAAACTGAAGATGCTGCTCCTCCCCCTAGACCAATAAGCATAGCTGGACCTCCAAGCACAATAACTAAATAGTCTTCTTCAATTTGGAGTTTAAAATTATTTTTATCTCTTATTTCTCCAATGCCGCCAGCAAGCATTATTGGTTTGTGATATCCATGGGCTTTATTGTCAACAAAGTCTGTTTCAAAAGATCTAAAATAACCAAGCGTTGCAGGTCTGCCAAATTCATTATTAAACGCTGCTGCTCCTATTGGAGCATCAATCATAATCTCCAAGGGTGATGCAATTCTTTCAGGTTTTTGCTCTTTTTTTTCCCAACTTCTTGATAAATTTGGAATTCTAAGATTTGAGACATTATAGCCAACCAAACCCATTTTTGGTTTGGCGCCTCGTCCAGTAGCTCCTTCATCTCTAATTTCACCACCAGAACCTGTAGAAGCTCCGGGATAAGGAGAAATAGCGGTTGGATGATTGTGTGTTTCTACCTTAATGGTTGAATTTAAATTGTCTTCAACAAATTCATATTTATTTGAATCATCCAAATGAAGTCTTTTGGCTTTTGATCCTTTAATAATAGCTGCATTATCTTTATATGCCGATATGATTCCATCAGGAGAGGCTTTGCTTGTTTCTTTAATTAGATCAAATAAAGTATTGTTCTTTTGAGAGCCATCTAGGCTCCATTCAGCATTAAAAATTTTATGTCTGCAATGTTCCGAGTTTGCTTGCGCGAACATCATCAACTCAGCATCTGTTGGATTTCTTTGTTCATTTGAGTAAAAATCATATAAATAATTGATTTCATCATCACTCATAGCAAATCCAAAAGACCTGTTGGCTGTTTCTAATTCTTTTTTACCTTTATTGATAAGATCAATATGGTTTATTGAACGTGGCTTATCTGAAATAAATAGATTCTCAAAATCTTTCTTGGTTGGATATATTGATTGAGTCATTCGATCAAAAAACATAGAAACATCTAGATCTTGATATACAAATTCTTGATTTATCTTGAAACCAAATAGCCTCTCAACTCTTAAAATATTATCAAGGCCCACATTTCTAACTATGTCCTCAGTTTTTGATGACCAAGGAGAAATAGTTCCTAGTCTTGGACCAATGTAGAAAGAGAATTGTTGATCCAGTGCTGAGGCAGATAGAACTTCCATGATTCCATCTAAATTAATTACTTCTGAATCTGCGAGTATTAAATATATTTCATTAGAATATATTTCAGCATCTAAGTTGTTTGATTTATTGAATTGGCGTCTGATTTGTTCAAGTTTTGAGCTTGAAAAACTTTGCTTACCTTTAAATATAAAGCTTTTAGTCTTTGACACTTCTCTAAGTCTGAAATATTGTATATAACAATTATAAAGTCTTTATATATTAAATAATTAAAAATGAGGAATATCTTTAGATTTTTTTTATACTCACTTACCTTAACTGTGCTTGTCAGTTGTGGGAATACTCCAGATAAAATAAGTTGTGAGGATATCATTGAAAACACATATTCATCATCCTCTCTTAATAATTTTGAAAAAAATAAATTTAAGGATTTGTTATCAAGCAGATACCCTCAATTTGACATCATGTTTCTTGAGGCCTCTGAAGAGACTAATATAGAAAAGAATTTGCTTGCTGCAATTTCTTTTCAAGAATCTCAATGGGATCCAAGAGCAAAATCTAGTATGGGTGTTAGGGGTATGATGATGGTTACGTTAGAAACTGCAGCATTGGTTGGTGTAGAAAAAAGACTAAACCCAGAACAAAATATAAAAGGCGGAGCAAGATATTTTGCAATGTTGTTAGAAAAGAATAAAGTTGGTATGACAGATGCTGACAAGCTTTCAGCTACATTAGCTAGCTATAATTTAGGTCCAACAAATATTAATAACATAGCATTTAAAATTAATGAAAATGTTGAAAATGTGTCTTGGGTCGAGATTGAAGAAAAACTAAAAAATTTAAAAAATTCAGAAATAAATATAGTGGATAACGGTTCCTACACAAGAGGTCAACAAGCTATTGATTATGTTGATAGAGTAAATGAATACTATAAGCTTTTAAGTGCTCATGATTGCGTGGCACCTAAAGATCAATTAATTTTCTTTTAAGGGAATTAATTTTATCTCTACAGACTGCAGCTTTCTCAAATTCCATCTTTTTTGCTAGAGAGAACATTTCATCTTCAAGTTTTTGAAGTGTTGCAGTCAAGTTATCTAAAGTATCATCTAGAATTTTGAAAGGGACAATTTTTTCTATGTCTTCTTTTTTCTTTTTAGTGTTTCCTTTGATAACTCTTGCGCCTTCCATAATATCTTTTACTTTTGTTGAGATTGATTTTGGAGTGATATTATTTTTAGTATTAAATGCTTCCTGTATAGATCTTCTCCTATCAGTTTCATCAATAGCCCTTTGCATTGATCCTGTAACTTTGTCGGCGTAAAGAATTGCTTTACCTCTTAGGTTCCTTGCTGCTCTTCCAATTGTTTGAATTAAAGTGGTATCTGATCTTAGAAATCCTTCTTTGTCGGCGTCTAATATTGCAACAAGACTTACTTCAGGAATATCTAAACCTTCTCTCAGTAGGTTAATTCCCACTAAAACATCAAACTTCCCAAGTCTTAAATCTCTTATAATTTCTACCCTTTCAACCGTGTCTATATCTGAATGCATATATCTTGCAGATATATTATTTTCATTTAGATAATCTGTTAGATCCTCTGCCATACGTTTAGTTAGTGTTGTGATCAAGACTCTCTCTTTCATGGCAACGCGTTCATTGCATTCCCCAATGACATCATCAATTTGGGTAAGAGCAGGTCTAATTTCAATGTCAGGATCTGTTAAGCCAGTTGGTCTAATAATTAATTCAACAAGATTATCTTGATGTTCATTTTCATATTTACTTGGAGTAGCAGAAACATATATTCTTTGTGGTGCAAGCATTTCCCATTCTTCAAATTTTAATGGTCTATTATCTAATGCGGAGGGAAGCCTAAAACCATATTCAACAAGAGTTTCTTTTCTAGACCTGTCTCCTTTATACATGGCTCCTATTTGAGGTACTGAAACATGAGATTCATCTATAAATACAATTGCATCTTTTGGTATGTAATCAAATAAACATGGAGGTGATTCTCCAGGATTTCTTCCGCTTAAATATCTAGAATAATTTTCAATACCCTGGCAATAACCAAGCTCCCTCATCATTTCTATATCATAAGTGGTTCTTTCTTGAAGGCGCTGTGCTTCAACAAGCTTATTATTGCTTTTTAAAAATTCTAAACGAATCTTAAGTTCATCTTTAATATCTGGAATGCAATTTGTAACGGTTTCCTTGGGAGTTACGTAATGGGTCTTAGGAAATATTGTTGCTCTTGGTATTTCATTTAATACTGTACCCGTTAGAGGATCAAACCAGGAAAGCCTTTCTATCTCATCTCCAAAGAATTCAATCCTGAGAGCCTCTTTGTCTGAGTCAGCTGGATATACATCAACCGTGTCCCCTCTTACTCTAAATGTTGCTCTTCTAAAATCTAAATCATTCCGAGTATATTGAAGAGTTGAGAGCCTAAGCACTAAATCCCGCTGGGAAATCGTATCTCCTCTATCTAAATGTACAACCATTTTTAAATAAGATTCTGGTGCTCCAAGTCCATAAATAGATGAAACGGTTGCAACAACAATAGTATCTTTTCTTTCAATCAATGCTTTGGTTGCTGACAAGCGCATTTGTTCAATATGCTCATTAATTGAGGCATCCTTGGCTATATAAGTGTCAGATGTTGGAACGTAGGCTTCAGGCTGATAATAATCATAATAAGAGACAAAATATTCAACTGAATTATTTGGAAAAAAATCTCTAAACTCACCATACAACTGTGCAGCTAGTGTTTTATTATGCGCCATAATAATTGCAGGTCTTTGAGTCTCTTCAATTACCTTTGCCATTGTGTAAGTTTTTCCAGATCCAGTTACACCCAAAAGAGTTTGATGGAGTAAACCATCCTCTAATCCAGAAACTAAATTATTGATAGCTTCTGGCTGAGAGCCTGCTGGTTCAAAATCACTTACAACTTTTAGTTCTTTATGATGTTGTTCATTCATCTTTTTCAAAAACACCAGTCCTTCCCCAAACTTCACAATTTTGCTGAGCAGCTAGCCTTACATCTGAATATTCCCTCATAGCAACAGCATATTCAACTATGTTTTCGTCTTTGGCATTAAACTTTACTTTAAACTCTTTATTATTGAGTGTTTGAGATTTTTCATTCAGCAGGGGTCTAAGTTCATCGCATGTAAGATTCAATAATTGCTTCCAAGCCTCCTTGTCATGAGGTGGAAGTTTTTCAGGATTATAATACATTGTATTTTGTGCTTTTATTAACCCAAAATCAACTGAAGTACCGGTTGCAGCTGATGCTGCTGAACTGCCAACCATTGCGC
>Ga0115013_10001417_pt1 | contig 13903 bp, 20 predicted proteins | sample SouAtlMetagenome_2_FD_88686 | JGI IMG/M metagenome (GOLD analysis project Ga0115013, IMG submission 88686) | Marine eukaryotic phytoplankton communities from Atlantic Ocean - South Atlantic ANT15 Metagenome | ecosystem: Environmental > Aquatic > Marine > Oceanic | place: South Atlantic Ocean...
GTGCAGTTTACATTTATAAAGATAATAAACTTGTAAGCACTTTAAAAGGAACTACTCAAAATGGTTACTTTGGTGGAAGTATATCTGGATATAAAAATCAAATAATTATAGGTTGCTATAGAGCTAATAAAAATGAAAATGGCAGTATCTTTTTATATAATCTTCTTACTGAAGAGCTAGTAGAATACAAAAATCCTGAATCAAGTAAGAAACATTGGTTTGGATACAGTGTGCATATTGACAAAGATAATTTTTACATAGGAGCAGTTCAGTATAACGATATTGGAAAAGTCTACAAATTAAAGACCAAATTTTCCTGATATATTACTGCTAAAAGGTTTTTCACTTTTCCATAATGGACTATGCAAATATTTGTTCGTGCTATCCCAAACACTATCATCTTCATCAAAATTTATGTCTGGAAGAACAGTGATAGTTCCTTGCATAGAACTATGGTTGCCACAAATATAATAAAAAGTTCCTGGTAACGTTGGTACCCATTGTACTCCATTACCGCCGTATGAACCTTGACCTGTTGCAGCCGGAGTTGAAACTTGATCGCCAGTACCAGTAGTTGCAGCATCTTTTATGTATATTGGATGTGTAACGCCTGCGTTGTTTGTAATAGTAAGCGTATCTCCTACTTTTACAGCGATACTATCATTATTACCTGATACACTACCATTTCTATCTGTTCCACTCATCACATATGCACTTGCTCCACTATTTGTAGCAGTGATTGCATAAGATTCTGGTGTTGTTTTATCTGTGTATAGTTGATCACTTTTTGCATTTGCTTCAATGTATGTTTTCATCTGTGCTGGTGTCATACTTGGATTAGCTTCAAGCACACAAGCAATCATACCTGCCACTTGTGGAGATGCCATACTAGTACCTGATATTTTCATTAATTTATAATTGCTGTCTAATGGTGAATCAGGTCCGCCATATGTGTTGTATAATGCACTTGTACCACCGTTATCAGTTGAACCTACACTTATAATTTCTGTACCTGGAGCAAATATATTTACAGCCGGTCCTGCACAACTTGATTCGGCTTTTTGCTCTTTACTACCTGTATATGTATAATCTACATTTCCTACCATAAATGCATTTTCACTAAAAGGTGAACTACCGCGGAAGATAAATTCTTGAGAGCCACTTCCAAATGCACACGTATCATCATAATGTGGGCCACTTGCTTTATCTATGTAATAATAACTGTTTCCTGCTGCTATACAAAATATAATACCAGCATCTAAACATTCTTGTAAGTCTGTATCTACACTAGCAACACGAACATTTATTCTTCTATTTAAACCTTGTATAGGCACAACACCTACGTTAGCCCAAAGATTACTACTACTGCTGCCATAATCTGAATAACTCCAACTGTTACCTAAAAAGACCCCACTAGCTGGTGTACTTCTATTACCACCATAACCCCAACTTGCGTTTACAACTGTTGGACGTTTGAATCCTGTTTTTGGATCTATAGGCTTGTTGTTATGCCATCCTTTGATAACATCAAAACAATTAGTTACACTAATACCAGTACCTGAATCTCCTGTGCCTTCTAAACCAGCTACTTTTACTGAATATATTTGTGCATCTTTAGCCCAACCTTGTGTGCGGCCTGCTACTGTACCTGCACAATGACTTCCGTGACTGTCATAGTCTCTATAGTGGTTAGCACTTTGTGATCCTGCAAGTCCACTTTCTGCGTACCAATCGATTTGGTTTACTCTGCTGATACCTGCACTATCTGTAAATTCAGGATGATCAACTTGTATTCCGCTGTCTTGTATTACAACGTCTACACCTTTTCCTGTAAGTGTATAATTAAATTGTTCTGTAATCGTTGCTGTACCACCAAAAACATCAGTACCTTTAGCACATCTAATCAAACCCCAATTCAAATCATTTGAATTTCCGCTTTGAGTATTCTTTTTCCAATTAGCACCACCTTGAAATGCATTTAATCCGATATCTATATCTTCTCTATCTTGTGGTGGTATTTGTACATCTACTACTCTATTATCACCTCTAAGTGCAGTAGCTTCTGCATCTGTTAATGCATAGTGTGTATTTCTTTGACTTAATGGTCTTGCATTTGCAACGTCTACTGTTCTATTTGGTATATCTCCAGCACCAGTTGATGCTATCATTTCTGCATTAAATGCATCGTAGTCTACACCTGATTTAAGTGTAACAATATACTCTTTCTCGCTCATTTAGGCTCCTTAGTGTAAGTCTACCCAAGCACCGTTTGCATATCCTTGGAATTTATTTGTAGTGGTATTATAAACCATATCACCATTTGCAGATGCTAATGCATCACGTTCTGTTGTTGTGAATGATGCAAATCTTACTGGCGATTGTGTAATTACTACTGCATTACCTGCTGTCAAGTTTAAATTACTTGCCGCAGTAATTTCTGGCGTACCTGTGCTTGTGCTTTCAAAACGGTCTGCAATAACAGCATTGGTAACTGTTAAATTGTTTTCAACTGTAAGATCACTTTGACAAGTTACTGCTGGAATAATTACAACACCACTTGAATCGTTTGTGTCAACAGTTGATCCTGTGAAATCGTAGTTTCCTAAGGCAGCTGGTTGCAGTGCTGAATCTGCTTTTGTACCTTGAGCACTTGTAGCAGCATCTGTAATGCCGTAACCTGCTAGTGTAGTTGGTGTACTAGTTACACCTGACCAAGCAACTCCACCTGCTGTACCGCTTACATTACCTGTTACATCACCTGTAAGTGTGCCAGTGATTGTTACACCATTAGTGGTTGTTTGTAATTTTGAACTACCGTTATAATATAATCTAACACCACCATCTTCTGTAGCATCTATTTGTACTTCATCATTTGCAGCATTTTTTATTTCTAGTAAGTTTGATAAAATTTGTAATCCGCCATCACCAGCATCTTTAATTACACTTGCTGTTCCTGTGTGATAAATTTGTAAATCATCGCCTGCACCAAATATTAATGTATCGTCAGAACCTGGACTTGCAGCATCACCAAACTTAATGTTGTAAGTTCCTGTTGTCATATTGCCGCCAAGCACTGGACTTGTATCGCCTGAAAGTTCAGTTACACCAGTAACTGTAATGTCACCTTCTGCATTACTTGAAGTGCTTATATTTCCTGCACCAAGTATTTTAAAACTTTCTCCGCTATTGATTAATCTAATGGCACTATCGTCTGCACCAACACCAATGTTGCCAATGCCTCCGCCAGAACCACCTGATCCTACAACGTCTACATCATTTACCCACGCAGAACCATTATATTTTAAAACTTGTCCTGCCTGTGGAGTACCAATTGTAACATTTCCTAAATCAGAAAGTGTGTTAGGTGCTAGGTTTACTTTACCTGCTACACCATCAACTAATATTGTTGAATCATCAGCTACAAAAGTACCTTTGATAGAAGCGGCAGTAACTGATCCGCTAATTACAGCATTACCGTTTACATCTAATTTTTGAGCAGCATCTATTTTGCCAATACCCAAATTACCATCCATTGTAAAACTAAGTCTTCTGTTATTATCAAATGTTGAACCGTCTGCCAGGTTGTAAATTGCAAACCCTGCACTGGTTCCTTGCATATACACACCGGTTGCTTCGCCGTTTATGTCATCTCTTTTGAATCTAATTGTACCATAAGCACTTACCGGATCTGCGGGAGAAATATCTCCAGTATCAGTTCTTTTTAAAATTATATCTGGATAAGTGTTATCTATCATTTCTATAGTAGAACGATCGCCACCAGTATCCTCTACTATTAACTGACCTGTTTCCATTTTATTTAAATCGGTGTTTACCATTGCCTTTGTGGCATTCCAAACAGATGCTAGTACTCTATTGTTATTTCCGTCAACAATTAAATTTGAATCATCACCAAATACACTACCTGATAAATCACCATCAAAACTACCGTTGAATAAGTTTGCAGCCATTGAGGTTGCATTTACATAACCACCTGCATCAATATTTAAGTTAACATCTATACTTCCGGTTGCGTTAATATTGCCTGTAGTATCAATATCGCCAGTACCAGTTATATCAAAGCTATTTAAATCAAGGTTGCCACCTAACTGTGGAGTTGTGTCGTCTACTACATCGCCACCGCCGCCACCGCCGCCGGATCCTGATGATACTTGATTACCACCAACAGTCGTTCCGTCACCTATCCAAAGCGGTCCTACACTAGCGCCTGAATAGTCTGTAACGTAAATTAATTCACCTAATTCTGGGGTATAAGACAAACGCTCAGCATTAGTACCTCTTTTAATTCTCAAAGCCATATGAAACTTCTCCTACAGTATTACTTTAAAGTATTTATCTCATATTTAATTATTTGTTAAGCTTTAAAAAACGCTTTGTGCGTTTAGAGACATCTTTTTGAAGGCGCTTGGTATCTAGTCTAAAATCAACAGTATCTATTTTGTCATTGTATTCATCTAAGAATGAAGCAATAGTATCTGATGGATCCTCTACATTTTTATTGTTATGTACATCAATTTCCCAAACTTTTTGGTCAAGAAAGGTTACAATTACTGTAGAAACGTATTCAATAGGGAGGTAATCATAATTGACTTCATCTAAAATTTCCTCCCAATAGTCGGTATCACTTGGTTCTTTAGGCACTTTCGGTTTTCTTTGCGGCTTTACGTTTAGTAGGAACAAGTTCTTCTGCTTGCTCTCTAAGTGCCTTTGCTTCTTTAAAAAGTGCATCAGCTTGTGATCTATATTGTGCCGCTAAGTCTTCGTTACTCATTACTCCGTCAGTAGAAACTTCTTCAGTGTATACAGCTGATGGATCAACTGTTTCTTTTGTGTCAGGTACAGTTTCGCCATCTGGGCCTTTTAGAGCTAAATCTGCTACTGTTACACCTTTTTGTTCAGCAATAATTTTATTCAATTCGTCTAAAGATATTGCATCAGAATTTGTCGGTGTCATTTCAACAATACTAGTTTCAACTTTTCTAAGTTTGCCTGTAGTATGAAATCCTGCTAACATATTTCTACCATCTGGTAGCATAGCTCTCGCCATTGCTTCACCAAACTCATATGCTTCTTGCCCGGCAGCTGATTCAACTGCGGTAATTAGTGCATCGTGTTCCTCTGCACTTAAATTTTCTGTTTGACAAACCAAACAATTTTCTGGTTCGCCTGGAACAACTCTATAAGCTACTATAACTTTTCGCTTATTAGATTTAATTCTTCCTACGTGTTTAAGAGCCATCTTCCGCCTCCGTTGTTGGTGCTGTTGGTGCTGCCGCAGCCGCTTTCTCTGCAGATTCAGCCGCTTCTTTAGCTTGTTTTGCTTGTTCTTCAACAGCTTTTAAGAAACCATCAAGCTTATTATAAAGAGCTCCGACATTTGCGAGCTCATTTGCTTTGAATGTTCCTCGTTCAGTAGAGAGCTCAATTACAGCTCTTGCTAATGCTAGATCTTGAATGTTTAGTTCATTTGGATCTGGTTGTGTTTGTTCAGTCATTACTCTTTTACTCCTTGTATAATATATATTTTCTTGACTATCTTGTATACTTCAAATGTGGACAAGCTAACATAAAAAAGCTCATCTCTTTGGATAATTCAAATCCAACTGTTGTTACACTTGAAATTGTATCGTTTTGTATAGATACATTTTCTCCTAAAAAGTATCTTCCTGTTAAATTATCTTCAATCCAATCAGAAAGAACTGCTTCTATGTTATAGGTTTTTTCCAAGTCAACAGTCTCGAAAGTAGGAGGGCAAAAGTTTACCCTCCTTATACCTAAAACATCTAGTGGATTGGTTTTAACCTTCACGCAGCCTCCTCATAATGTGCAGTCATACCAAAAGGACCTTCTAAGTTTTTATCGTGATGACTATGAATAACAAATAATGTATCACAGTAATTAGGATCTCCCCAACTATCCCAAGCATAGCCATCTGTAAACATAATAAATTTCTTAGGCTCAATACCTTGATCCTTCATATATGTCCAATTTACTTCAAAGTCAGTGCCGCCACCACCTTTAACTTCATAGTCACTGATATCGTCTCCGTCATCTGAACTATAAAATGCTTCATTATATACCTTAGTATCAAAACACCATATTGTAATTTTGTAATCTTTGTACTCGTCCATAATACCTTTAACTTCACTTAAGAAGTCTTTAGCTTGCTTATCACCTATACTACCTGACATATCAATACTAATACAAAGATCAATAGTTTCTTCAAAGTTCATACCTGGAAGTATAGCACCACTTTGCCAACCTTTACGATTTGGTCTTACAAAAGTGTAATCACTTTTAATTGTGCTTTGAATCTGCTGACGTAGTAACTGACGCCAATTCATTTTAGGCTCAGTAAGTTCTTTTATCATACGTGTAATTTCAGCTGGAGTATTACCAGCACCTGCTGCCTGTGCGGCTGCCATTACTGCTTCTTTTATTTCGTCTTTAATTTTTTGTTTTTCGCCTTCAGATAATGTTTGACCTTTTCCTTTGCCTTTACCATCATCGTTGCCTTCACCGTTGCTTGCTGGTCCTTCGCCCCACTCAAAATGCTCATCTAACATTTCACCTAATTGTTCAATATCAATTTTTTCTGCATCTTGGTACAATTGGTCGTATACTTCTTCACTAGTCCAGTCTAAGTATTTGAAGTCTTGAAAACATTCTACTAGCTTTGGCTTCATACCAATTCTATCTCTAACTAGAATATTGTTAACAATGTAATCACAAGCAACATTGTAAAGATAAGGATTACGATCTTCACGTCTTGTAAGATGATCAAATACCATATGTAAAATTTCGTGTGCGATAACAAATTCTATTTCTTTGTTATCCATTGCGTTAAAAAACTGTGTATTGAAGTATAAGTTTTTACCATCTACTGCCGCAGTAGGAATTGTTTCGTCTGCCGCAACAATTCTTAAACGTGTTGCCATATTACCGAAAAAAGGATGCCTTAGTAGCAAACCAACTCTTGCAGTAATAATTCTATCTAGTACAACCTTTTGCATTTCTTCTAATGCTTCTGGTGTAATATTAGGATCTGGTTCCCAATTTTTTAGTTTGCTTGCAGTTTTTTCTGTAGACATTTTCATTGCTACATAGTGCGGCATAAAATCTAACATAGTTGTCCTCTTTTTATCAGTGCTGTAATAGTTATAACATTATTTAATATGATTGTCAACCTTTAAATAGAATAGTGGACAGTACGAATACTGCCCACTAGTTATTGGCTCAAGCGTTTTGAGCAGCCTTGATATACTTGCCATATCGCGAGTGAAACTCATCAAAACAAGCAACTTCATCAGGATCAATTGGAAGATTGTATTGTGTAAGAGCAAGCTTTATACCCATTACAACTAATTCAGTCTCAAAATTATCCATTGCAAACCTTAAAAAGTTATCAACTTTTTTGTCGAACTTCTTGTCGTTTGCATCACTTGCTTCTTTAAGCTCGTAACAAAGAGACACAGTTAAGGAATACATTGCACTGATTTCCTGTGTTTTTATCTCTTTTACCTTGCCATCTAAAATATCGGATGGATTAGGCATACTTCCCGCAATCTTACGATGAGCCATAAATTTTACAGCCAAACCTTCACCTACAGCACCAGCAACAAGGTCTGTAGTTGTAGATTCATCTGAATCATCTTCGTCTAGTAGTTCAGAAACAAACGACCAACTACGTGGCGTTGCAAAAGAACGACTTGGCGATTTAGGATCAAAATCATAAAGATCCTGTTTTGCAAATTGCAAGTAGCCAACAACATCTTTGTGTTGCTTGTTGTCAACTGCCCACTCAAACCAATCATCAAACAATACTGAAAGTTCTAAGTGTATAAAGCGATTTGCAAGCGGAGCAGGCATTCGATACGTAACACCTTTGTCTGCTTCGCGGTTACCAGCGGCAACGATAATAACGTTGTCTGGTAATTTGTATTGTCCTACTCGGCGATTTAGAATCAACTGATATGCTGCCGCTTGTACAGCAGGAGGAGCTGAGTTCATCTCGTCAAAGAATACAACAATGTTATCATATGCTTTTGCGAATTCTTCGTCTGGCAATTCGCTAGGTGCGCCCCACACCATTTTGCCTTGGTTAGCATCAAAGTACGGAATACCTTTGATGTCTGTTGGTTCCCACAGCGATAATCTAATATCAATTAGATGGCTGTTTTTCATACTATCAGTAATCTGCCTAATAATATCAGACTTACCAATACCTGGAGGACCCCATAAAAACACAGGTCGCTTCTTTTTAAATGCCCGATAAATGCTTTTCTTAGCTCGATTCGGACTAACTTGTCTTGTCATTGTATCCATTTTGTATTTCCTTGTTTGTTTGTATCAGTGCTTATACGTTACATTAACATTTATTTGTTGCAGTGTCAACCTTTTTATATATCTTTATATTCAACAACTGCTGAAAGCTCGTCTACAAGAGCTTTACCATAATCTGTAAACAAGATACCTTGCTCCCATACAAAATGCTCTACATCTTGTATATGATAAAAAGTTTCTTGTTGTGCAATCCAACGGAGTGCTGTTGTACGATCTCCTGCACCAAGATTTATCACATCTTGCACACGGTCTTCAAATCGTGCAACACAGGCTGCTTCACGAATTTTCTCTTCAGCCATATTCTGCTCAAGAGTTTTGCAGTACTCATCCCAAGTTTTCTGCTTTTCTGCAGGAGTACAGTTATTCCAGTCTGCGTAAAAAGCTTCACGTGGACGGACACCATACACTTCTTTGTGTAAGTCTGAAATAGTATCTTCACAGTATGTAAACATTTGAAAGCCCTCTTTGCTTTATTGCCCTATACATATAATATAAGACATCTTTACACAAAGGTCAACCTTTTTTCTTTAATTTTATTAAAAAACTTCCTGGATTATATTTTTGTTGATTACATTCTCTAACAAATGGATGATTACTTGCCCAAGTAGGAAATTCTCTCATCATAGCACCTTGGCCTGTGATTACAATACATTGTCTATGTCCAAGATAATATGCTTGATCAACGGATTTTTTAAATTTACGCCAACCTTCGTGTATGTGAGCACCGTGTAAATCAATCCTCATTTTGTCTTTTCATTGCTTTTGTAAGGCCGTACTTACGCAAATCACCACTAAACAATGTTAATTCAACTGCTTTCTTCTCATTTGTAACCGTTATGCTTCTATTTGTTAAATAATAAGGGCAATCGATAAACTTATCTAAAAATATTATGATTTGTGTTGTTAAAGGCATTTCACGTGGATATGGAATATCATATGTTGTTAGTCCTAATTCTTGTATTGCTTCATAACCTTCATCTGTTAAACGTAGTCCGCCTACTTCTTTATTTCGAGTATTATACCACCAAATATGTAGGTGTTCTTGTACTGAAATATCATTATAAGTTTTGCCTAATTCTTTTAGGAAAATTTTTGTGTATGTAATTTTATTAGACATTAGTCAATTTGTTCACCTTCGACTAATTTAACTACTGTAAATTCATCTGTTTTGAACATTTCATTTAATTTCTTTGATAGATTAAATGCGTGACCTGGATTTGAAAAACTAGTTTTTTTATACTTTGGACCAGGGTAATTAGTTAAAGAATTACTACTTTTTAAATTAAATGGTTTATTTTTGTAAAACACAGCCCATATTGCATCTGCTTCTAAAACCTGCTCACATTTGTATGTAACACTATTTGTAAATTCTAATAATACATTTGGCTTGGGTCTGCTCATATGCGTATCCTCTTAGTTATATACGCATATATTTATCCTTTTTAAACTATAGTTTAATTATTTCCAGTCGGAATCAGCACCTATTACTACTTCAATATCTCCAATATCACCGCCTGCATTTTCTTTTACAAACTTTTCTAAATCACCATTCATTCTTGCCATAACAATTCCTAAAGTAAATGCAAGATTTTTTGCTTGATTCATATCTAAACGTAATTCTCTTGCTCTGCTTGATTCTGCAGATTTAACTTGCTGAATAAATTGTTGTATGCTACTGGTATTTAGAGGCTCTATTGACATTACTTAAGGCTGCTTTCATTTCTATTTCTGTTTTAAATGGACCCATATATTCATTTCTTTGTAAAGTAATCAATTTAGGGCAAAAACTTTTAAGCCAATTTACGTTAAATCTTACTAGATAATATCCAGCACAGTATAAACTTTTACTCTTCCTACTTTTTGTAAACAAAGGTAATTTACTTTGCAAATCATACATACTGTTAAATGGCAATGATCTAGTAGGATAGCCGTGTACTTCTTTATCTGTGTTATTTTCAGTAGGAATCTTTGCAACAAAAAGATCTTTGCCTAGTTTTCTTTTCAATGCATTTTCACTTTTGTAAAAGTCTATTTTACCTTTTGCACTGACAACAAATCCTTCTTCTTCTTTTGCTAGTGTACCAACACGTACACCTGCATCTTCAACAATCCAAAATTTTCCATCTAAAATAGGTTTTGCTTTTACTGTCATATATAATACCTCGCTTGTAACGGTTCTGCATATTGTGCCGCATTATCTGCAATACGCTGTAAATCCCACTTAGCACAAAACTTCATAAGTCTCATACCTACTTGGCTAACGTTCTTACTGCTTGCTGATTGGATAGTGTTATTTATTTCTTGCTTTATGTTATCTGGTTGTGCAGTCAAATCACATAATGTAACATTTCTTGTGTAATCATCTAATACACGATGTTCCACGCCTTCGTGATCAACCCAACGTTGCAACATCATATTGTTCCAATTGTAGCCTTTACTTTCTTTATCAGCAAATGCTTCTAGTAAGCCTACTTTGTTCTTAGTGCCTTTTTTACGTACACCTGGATATGCACTAAACACATTATCACTAGTATCACCACGCATACACTTTTCAAACAACATAAATTGTGGTTCTGGAGCAGCCTTAGGCTCCTTAGTTTTCTTGTCTATTACAGATTTACCTTTGTCATCAAAGTAACCTTCGTGTGTAATTGTAACATTTTGTACACCGTTGTATTGACGCACATTGGGTGCAATAAGTTGTGCAAAGTCACCATCTGTGCTAACAATCACGTGTTCATCATTTGGATGTGCTTGCACCCAACCTGCTATAAGATCATCTGCTTCTAACACAGGATTATGTAATACTGTGCAGTTTGTTTTGTCTGTAACAAACTCTTTGAACTCGTCAAATATTTCCCAAAAGATTTTATCTTCTTCTGCCTCACGTGGGCTCATAGCTTCACGATGTTCTTTACGGTTACGCTTGTAAGGCTCATAATAATCTTTACGCCAACTACGTCCTTCTAAACAAAAAACAACGTGTGAACCGCTGAAGTCTTGCCACGCTTTCTTAATACTGTTAAGTGTAATGTGCATTGCCATACCTACTTTAGTATCAATATCGCCACGTACTACGTGTCTAGCTCTAAAGAAAGTATTTGCTGTATCAATTAGGATGTAAGTCATAAAACTCTTCTTCTACATATCGTTTCAATTCGTGGTCACCAACATTTTCAGGTACTTCGTTTTTGTAAAACAATCTGTAGCTGTCACTGCCGTATTTCCCAATTCCATATAACATTGTAGCATCATTTCCGTCCCAAGTCAAGAACTCTTTACTCATTCTTTTCAAACGCTTATATCTTACGTTTACCATACCGAGACTTTCGATAATAGTTTTAATTGTTTTTTCGGGTGTGTTTAAGAAATGTACAGGAGTTGGCGCAGTTGCAAACAACGGAGGTAATACACGTTTTACTTGTTTTCTATTTGTACAATTTAAACAGATGACACCTACCATATGTTGCCACACGTTTTCAACTTGCTGTTGAACCATTAGATCGTCACGCATTACGAAACTTCACTTTTTCCTTGATCGATAGGTACAACATTAATATAACCTGCGCCTCTATCTGTGTCTATGCCTTCTTCTACAAACATATTGTAAACAATATCTTTGAACCATCTATCAACAATTTGTTCTTCAGCATCGCCTTTTTCGCCATAGCCTGCGCCAATAAGTTGTTCAATAAAATATTTGTTCCAATCTAATTCAAAAAAACCATTTCTTACGTTATCTTGGTTAACTTTGACATCAAGTACATTTACCCACGGTTCTTTCTTTTTTGTAGCATATGCTTTAGGATCACGAACTTTTAACTGTTCCATTTCTTTGGCTTCTAAAGCAGCCTTCTCTTCTGAAATACGCTGTTCTTCTTCTGCAATGCGTTTTTCTTCTGCTTCAATGCCAGTTACTTTTTTAAGCCATTGTTTCATTTATTTTCCATTCACTGCTGGTATTCTATCAGCCCAAGGAAAACCATTTACAAGTTTTCTTAGTTCTGCACCTTCAAAGTTTTCCATACCAAGATAATGTGCAAGGGTTTCATTCTCAGGATCTATTTTGCTTAGTTCCCTAGTTAGATTATTGATCATATCATAATCCATTTGTGTTTTAATGTGCTTTCCCATTAGTACTCCACTGTTTGTTTAAGATTCATATCAATTTCCTTATTTTTTCGTATTCCTCATCGCTTTTAATACCGTTAGGAACACTGTCAATATTCTTTTTAAGTTCCCCAGGCATTTCCGAATAAGCTGATGTGGAGTCTAGGCGAGAACCTCCACCCTCGTTCCATACAGAGGTCCGCCACCTCTTGTACGTTGAGAGTGTATTCTTCCGACCTACCCCCAAGCGGCATAAGATATACAGGAACGTTGACACCTGCTTCACGATAGGCACTAACAGCTCTAGCGACTTCGTCCACATCGTCTTGATCAGCGACAACAAACTTGAGATACATATCACTGCCGTTAACACGCCTATAGTCAGCAGCCACAGCAGGCTTAATAGCAGTTTCCCAAGGTTCTCCGCTAACGCTAAGTTTCGGGGAACAAGACCAAGTGACTTCAAATCTGTCTTGATTGTTGAGGTAGTCAAAGAAATCATCTTTAAGATGTTGTGTAGTATTTGTTTCAAATGTAACATTTTTCAAATCCCTCATCCGTGGATGTTCAAATAATTCTACGTACAGTCGTTGCCACGCCAACAACGGTTCGCCACCAGTCATAATCAAATGTACATCTTGGCCATTATCCATTGTCCATTTGCCTTCTGGTAATAAACTTAGTAAATGTTCTACAACTTCATCTACATCTTTAAGCATATTGAAATGTTTAAATTCTGGATAGATACTTGCATATGTATCACAACCTGTGTGTACAATAGGCAGATCATTAAATTCTTTTGTAGTTTCGTGAATGCCATCAGCAAGTAATTGCTTTACTTCTGCATTGTAACGTTCACCACGCTTGTGTTGTTCCCAACGATCGCCAACGCTTTTATCAACACCAAAGTTCATACAGCGGAAGTTACAACCGAAGGTACGTAGGAATACACTAGGTACTCCTACAAACTTTCCTTCGCCTTGTACACTATAAAATGCTTCACTATAGCGTAACTTCATTATAGTTCCTCCGCAATACCAAGTACTTCAGCAACAAGTAAACCTAAGGCTAACCAACCCCAACTACCTGTTGCTAAAGCAGCCACGCATCCTGCGATACGTACACCACTTTTTACTAAACTAATATAAAAGTGTTTTTTACTTACATCTACTGGTTCTGCCATTATGACCCCTGTGCAAATTGCTGTTGTAGTTTAACGTTATCGATAAACTCTTTTTTAGTTGCTGGATCATTTTTAAATGCACCACGTAACACTGTAGTTTGTGTTAAACTACTGTGTGCTTTGATACCTCTATTTTCACAACAACCGTGTGTGGCTTGTACATAAACACCAACATTTTCACTACCTGTATGTTTCTGAATTTCATCAGCAATCATAACATTTAGTTCTTCTTGTAGTGTTCCACGCATA
>Ga0115013_10001420_pt1 | contig 13899 bp, 13 predicted proteins | sample SouAtlMetagenome_2_FD_88686 | JGI IMG/M metagenome (GOLD analysis project Ga0115013, IMG submission 88686) | Marine eukaryotic phytoplankton communities from Atlantic Ocean - South Atlantic ANT15 Metagenome | ecosystem: Environmental > Aquatic > Marine > Oceanic | place: South Atlantic Ocean...
ATATAAAAAGGTTTTTTTTCCCTTACATATGTCCACTTTTGGCACTTTAGGTATAAAGGTTTTTTTTCCCTTACATATGTCCACTTTTGGCACTTTATATAAAAAGGTTTTTTTCCCTTACATATGTCCACTTTTGGCACTTTTCATAAAAAGGTTTTTTTATCCTTTAAATATCTCCACATAAAACAATGGATAAAAGTGGTGGACAGACTCGAACTGTCACTATGAATTTTGCAGACTCAAATGTATAACCAAATCACCACCTAGATAAAGTAACAAACACTCCGAAGAGTGGAAGTATTATCCATAAACAAAAATAATACTTGCTACTCAAATTACAAAACCTAATGATAAAGGTAAGTAACTCTTTCATAAAAGCTGCATTAAAGTATCATATCTCATTCGAGGGAAACTAGCTCTAACTCAAATAAAACAAAATGTAAAAAAGGTTGTTTTAATAGCTAGATTAAAACTTCCTGGGATAATACCTTCTGAAAATGGAATGATTGGTAACCAACCTCCAAAGAATAAAAGCGCTGTTAATAAACTCATTAGAATAATATGAGCATACTCAGCTAAGAAAAATAGTGCAAAAGTGAATCCTGAATACTCGGTATTAAAACCTGAAACTAATTCACTTTCTCCTTCAGCATGATCAAACGGAGCTCTGTTAGTTTCTGCTAAAGCTGAAACAAAGAACATTAACCCCGCCGGAAACAATGGAACAATAAATCAACAGTCCTCCTGAGCCGATACGATAGTCCCTAAGTTTAGACCACCAGCACATAAAACAACTGATAAAATAATTAATCCAATACACACCTCATAACTAACCATTTGAGCTGCTGCTCTAATGGCACCAAAAAAAGCATATTTAGAGTTAGAAGCTCAACCTGCCATTAAAATAGCATAAACTGAAACTGAACTAACAGCAAATAAATACAGGATACCAATATTGATATCACAAAATACACTTCCATCATCATAAGGAATAACTGCTCAAGCAATTAAAGCAAGAATTAAACCTAAGATTGGTGCAATAATAAAAATAGCTAGATTTGAATGAGTTGGTAAAATTGTTTCTTTAGAAAACAACTTTACTCCATCAGCTATAGGTTGCAATAAACCGTAAACCCCAACCACATTGGGCCCCTTTCGAAGTTGCATTGCTGCTAAAGTTTTACGCTCAGCTAGCGTTAAAAAAGCAACTCCAATTAATAATGGAACCACAATAACTAATATTTTAATTAATCATTCAATTAAAGTTAAAGCCATAATATAATAAGACTCTTGTATAAAGGGAACGAAACATAATCGCAACCCTCTATACTAAATAAACCTACACTTTTAGTAGTAATACTACTTAGTTAAAGTACTAGCCTCTCCAAACGATAATCCTGTCCCTAAAACTTCCACATTATTGTTAGTGATAAAACAGCTATGAGTATGGTTATTAGACTTAGCTGAAAATGTAGAACGGATTAAGTCATCTCGAGCAACAGTGTTAGCGTTCGCAGATGCTTCCTCCTCCTCTCCTGACTCAACAGCTGTTCTAGCTTTTAAAGTCATAACAATATTTGGAATGATACTATTCGTAGTGATTTGATGAAAAATCCCTAGAAAAAAAAGAAGTCAAAAATATTGACTAATAAATGTTTCAATTGCAAGTTGTGGCATAATTATATATTGAATACTTGTTTATTAAAAAAGAAAACAAGCAAAACTTTATATTTAAAAATTTTAATCTACTTATTAGTGTAAATAAAAAGAATCGTTTAAATAAATAATAGTTAGTAAACAGAATACATACGCCTGAATAAACGCAACTGCTGTTTCTAATACTGTAATAAATAGAGTAATAGCAATTAAGAAAATACTTCCTGCTGCTGCTGCTCCTCCAGCCAATAACATTTTTCAAATGAAACTCGCTAAAATAGTAAATAGTAAGTGTCCTGCTGTAATGTTAGCTGCTAGTCGTAGTCCTAATGAAATTGGCTTAGCTATATATGAAATTAACTCAACTGCAACTAAGAAAACCCCAACTGGAGCTGCTACACCTGGTGGAAAGAACATAGAAAAGTAATCCATCCCGTGCTTTGAGAACGCAATAATGTTACATGCGATAAAAATACTAATTGATAAACCAAAAGAAACCGCTCCGTGGCTACTTGGTGTAAATGTATAAGGGATTAAACCAACAAAGTTAACAGTTAGTAGTAATAAAAATAATGCTAATAGAAATGGGAAATAACGAGCTCCATCTTTACCGATGTTCTCTTTTACCATGTCGTATACTAGACAATAAAACACTTCAAGAATTGTTTGATATCGTCCTGGTACAACGTTTCCATTTTCATTATTATTTTTAAATAAAAACATTAATAAAGAAAAAGCTACCAGTAAAAATACTGTTGAATTTGTAATTGATATATCAAAGTTATCAAATAAATGCAAATCCACTAAACGAAGGATTTCAAATTGATCAAAAAATGAAAATCCAAGCACATTATCTTGTGCTACAAAATTGTATGAATTATTACTCATAATGAATAAGGCAAAAAAATGGCTTTTTATTTACTTAAGACGGTTTTGTTAAAGTATAGGTTTACCATACTTTTAACAAAACTTTCCCTCCAACTTTTTGTTGTAAGGCTTCTCAAGAACTAGTAATACCTAGTTTACTTGTCGTCATTATATAAAAGCTTGTTGGTCCTTTTAATTTAGGATCCGATAATAAATCTTCGTAACTTAGAAACACCTCTCGTGAACTTTTACTAATTAATTCCAGTCCTCTTACTTGATTACTAATAACTTCAATTCCTAAAATCCCTAATTTATAAGAACTGTCGTGAATTATTTTGTATTGTAAGAAACCTGTTTTTTTTAATGTATATAAAATCTCCTTAGTTACTTTAGTGTCTGGTAACATTAAACGTTTTTTTGTTAAGCTACTGTTAAAACGAACAATAAAATCTGAAACGTCTTTCATCTAAATTTAAACTTTTTTTAATCCGCATAGCAATCCTTTCTCTGTTAGCTTCTTAAAAACCAAACGAGACATTCTTTCTTTAATAAGTACACCACGGCCACGGCCTGTCATTCGACATACACGGCGAACTGTTTTTTTAATTGCTTTAGAATGCAAATGATTTGCGCAATTTTCTCTTATTGACAATGGTAAAATCTCATTGTTCACAATTAACTTTAGCAGAGTATGCTCTCCTTCTTGAGCACGAACTTTGCTTACCAAAGCTTTTTGTTTTAAAATATTTTTTTTCAACTAAGGATAAAGAGACTTGAACTCTTACGCTTAAAAGCACTTGCACCTAAAACAAGCTCGTCTACCAATTTCGACATATCCTCTAGGAATGGAAGATGTGAGAGTTGAACTCACGACTTACTGCTTGCAAAGCAGTCACTCTACCAACTGAGTTAATCCCCCCTAGCGCTTACTTTTTTTCCTTTACATGAAAAGGTTTTTTTTCCCTTACATATGTCCACTTTTGACACTTTACATGAAAAGGTTTTTTTTCCCTTACATATGTCCACTTTTGACACTTTACGTAAAGAGGTTTTTTTTCCCTTACATATGTCCACTTTTGACACTTTACGTAAAAAGGTTTTTTTTCCCTTACATATGTCCACTTTTGACACTTTACGTAAAAAGGTTTTTTTTTCCTTATATATGTCCACTTTTGACACTTTACATAAAAAGATTTTTTTTCCCTTACATATGTCCACTTTTGACACTTTGCATGAAAAGGTTTTTTTTCCCTTACATATGTCCACTTTTGACACTTTATAAAAATAACAGCATGACAGGGATTCGAACCCTGGGTTGGAATAAACCAACTCTAGCTTTCAAGGCTAGCACATTAAACCACTCTGTCATCATGCTATAAAACCGGGATGCCTTCATCAAGGCTTACCGAATTTTATACCTACAGTAATGAACTTGTTACAATGTTATTTGAAAAAGTCATAAACCAACCTGGATAACTTAAAAATGTTAAGATAATAAATAAGGTTGATCCTAAAATTATAGACTGAACAAATGTAACACGATTGTAAGTATTTGATGGATATAAAGCATCACCTACATCTTTTAAATGAAATGTAATATCGTCTTTAAAGAACATTCAACGAATAATTCTTAGATAATAGAACCCTGCAATACAAGAACTAACAATTCCTATTAAAGCTACTCCAATATAACCCGCTGTAATAGCTTGTAATAATACTAAATACTTAGATAAAAAACCTGCTAAAGGAGGAACCCCTGCAACTGATAATAAAGTAAAAGCGAAAGTAAAAGCTAGAATTGGATTTTGACGAGACAGCCCTGATAGCTGAGTAATATAATTTCCATGTCGGAAATTAGCTAAAACGAAAGCAAACGTATTAAATGACATTACAATATATAAACAAATGTAAACTAAAACTGCGTGGAATCCTAAAATACTGTTAGGTAGAATACCAACTAATAGGAACCCAATATGACTAATAGCACTATAAGCTAATAGACGCTTAATCTTTGCTTGATTTAAAGCTCCGATACTACCAACTAACATTGATAATACAGCTCCTACAAGTAACACTGGTTGTAAATCATTGAAAAGACAAACAAATGGACCTGTCATTAGAATAATAACTAGACCTAAAGTGGCAATCTTAGGAACAATTGCAAAAAAAGCCGTTACGATAGTCGGAGAACCTTCATAAACATCTGGTGCTCACATATGGAAAGGTGCTGCTGCTAACTTAAATAGCAAAGCAATAAGGATAAAAATACATCCAATTAAAACCTCGGCTTCACCACTAGAGTATCATAAATACTCACTTAACCCAATAAAGCTAGTCTCTCCTGTAAATGCGTACACAACTGCCATTCCAAATAATAGTAGACCTGAAGATAAAGCTCCCAATAAGAAATACTTTAAACCTGCCTCAGTAGAATGTTGACTGTGACGTTTTAAACTTGCTAATACATAAAAAGATAGACTTAATAACTCTACTGCTAAGTATAGCATAATAAAGTCACCTGATCCAACTAAAAACATCATACCTAATGTTGATAGCACAACTAATTGTGTAAATTCATAATCTAAAATTTGATCGTCAACTGTAGCTTTCATACCTAGCAATAAAACTAAAGCACTACTTAGACATAACATAATTTTAATTCCAATAATAAATTCACTACAAATTAAAAAACCTCCACAAACATATACTACACTATTACCAACAAAACCTAATTGATCTACTAGTAATACTGCACTAAATAGTAAAGTAAAAATACATAATCATCCAAGCTTATTTAATTGGCTAACTTTCTTTCCTAACTTAGTTAGAATAGCACCGTAACCGATTAATAAAACTATTGCACAAGAGATTACAATCTCAGGAATTATTCAATAAAGATTACTTAGCATTATAATTTATAACTGTCTTATCATACTCTGTAGCAACCTGACCAAATAAATCTTGACGTTTCACACCTTCTTCGTGGTATAAACATAGCACAATTGCACCAATCATACTCACTAATAATACTAGAGCACTAACTAGAAAGTATAGAAAGTAATCTGTATATAAAATTGAACCTAACTGTTCAATATTTGTATTTTGTACTAATTCTGTAAAATACACCATCTCTCATGCCTCTTCATAACTTCCTACTGATAAAGCAAAGTAGATTTGGTAAAAGAAAATAAACCCAATAATCATACCAATAGGTAAATACCGTGTTGCATTTTCGCTAATCTCTACTAACTTAATGTTCAATAGCATAACAACGAATAGGAACATAATACCAATGGCTCCTGCATAAACAATACAGAATAGAATTGGTAAGAACTCTAACCCTAATAATAACAATAAAAAAGCAGCATTTAAGAATGCTAAAATTAATCAGAATACACTCATAATGGGATTATTACTAGATATTACTTGATACCCCGCAAAAACACCACTAAGACTTCATAATCAAAATAAAAATGATTCCATTTTAGCCCTTGGAAGGATTTGAACCTACGACCCACAATTTAGAAGACTGATGCTCTACCGCTGAGCTACAAAGGCAAACAACGAGCCCAGAAGGATTTGAACCCTCATCTCTTGCTTTGAAGGCAAGAATAATAGCCCTTATACTATAAGCCCATAGATGCAATTGCATCTTCTGTTCAAAAATTATAAAACGAATAATTTAATAACAGATGCATGCATTGGCTCTAAACAAAGATTTGGATACACTCCTAATACTAAAGTTAAAGCAACTAGTGGTAATAAAACCATAAACTCTCGACGAGTTAAGTCTCGAGAATAAACACTATGTTTAATATACGTACTCATTTCTCCAAAACAAACTCTATTATATAGAAATAAAGCGTAACCAGCTGATAATACTACTCCTGCACAAGAAACAATTGTTAAAAATGGATTAACTTGGAAAACTGCTAATAAACTTAAAAATTCTCCTACAAAATTTGCTGATAGAGGCACCGCAATATTTGCTAAAGTTAAAATAAAGAACATTAAACTATATAAAGGCATAGTTACTGTTACACCACGATAATACTTAATAATTCGAGTGTGATGACGCTCATATAATAAAGTTACTACGATAAATAGAGCACTACTTACCAAACCGTGTGCTAATTGTAAGAAGATAGATCCTTCTACACCAATAATGCTAAATGAAAAAATAGATAGCATTACAACTCCCATGTGTGAAACTGAAGAATAAGCAATAACTCGCTTTAAATCTGTTTGACGTAAAGTTGTTAGACTAGCGTAAACGATCGCTAAACATGCTAGCGTTAATACTAATGGAGCAAAAAATTCACACCCATGCGGTAATAATGGAAGACTAAATCGAATGAAACCATAAGCTCCTAACTTAATAAGGATACCTGCTAGGATTACAGAACCTGCTACAGGTGCTTCAACGTGAGCTAAAGGTAATCAAATATGGAATGGAAACTTTGGAATCTTAACTGCTAAACTTGCAAAGAAACATAAGAAAACTACAATTTGAACTGACTCATCAAGACTATAGTTCAATAAAGTTAAATAATCTGTTGTACCTGTAATTAAATAAATGTAGAAAATAGATAAAAGCATTAAAACTGATCCTACTAAAGTATAGAAAAAGAAATAATAACTTGCTCGAATCTTTTCTTCACGAGCTCCTCACACTCCAATAATTAGAAACATAGGAATTAAAACAGCCTCAAAGAAAATATAAAAACCTAATAAATCTAATACAGTAAACACACCCATTAATAACACTTCCATACCAATAAAACATAATAGATACTCTTTTCTTAAAATTAAGATAGTATCTCAAGAGGCCAATAAACAGATAGGAACTAAAAAAGTCGTTAAAACAACAAAAAACAAACTGATACCATCTAGACCGAAAAAGAATGCATAATCTTGCATTCACCATACTTTCATTGAAAATTGGAAATCTCCACAACCATAATCAAACTTAGATCACAGCCGTAGTGATTCTAAAAATTCAACAACCGCAATACCCAATGCGATTTCACGTAAATTATTTTTACTAAACATCAAAATTAAGAAACCGATGCTAGGAATTAAAAATAATGGAATTAAACTATCACTAAACGTAGTCATAAAAATAAAAGGGAACTTCTAACCCACTTTATTCTCAACTTTTTTTAATACTAAACCTCCGTAATAACCTAACTCTAACATCAAAATTAAAGGAAACCAAACTAATAGTAAAGAAACTATATCTGGAGGTGTTACGATAGCAATAATAGTTAACAAACCGCTGTAGACTCATTTTCTTAAATGACATAATTTCAAATGAAAACCTACAAATAAACACCCTGTTGTTCCTACTGCTAGATAAACCATGTTAGTAACAAATAAAGTAAAATCAACTAACTTAATACTACAGATTAAATTTTCATTCATAAAACTAATAAAAAAGAAAACTGCAAATGGTAAAAGATAACTTATATAACTATATAAAATAATGAAGAACAAGATTAGTTGCTGTTTAATAAAAGTTAAAACCTTTCTTTTTTCAGAAACATATAAACCTCCACTGAAAAAACTTAGACATGTATAAACTAAATAAGGCAGTGAAAATACCAATGAAACACATAAGCTTAACCATAATAAACAACTAAAAGCTTCATAAAGCTCTGTAAAAATCAAATCAATAGGACATAAGTGAAAAAGCACATGATACTTATACTCAAACACGATTAATACTCCTAATGATACTGATAATAAATAATAACCTAATCTATATTTTAGTTCTAAGTTATGGTAACTTAACATAGACCGGAAAAAGAGGGACTCGAACCCACATGTTATTTCTAACATCATCTTAGCAGGATGACCCATTACCAATTCTGAGCATTTTTCCAATAAACATGCCCAAATTCAGATTCGAACTGAAAGTCTCCGCATTACAAAAGCGTTGCATTACCGTTATGCTATTTGGGCGACTGAGGAACATTATACATAAGAAACCCTTGCTCCTCGCGCGTTAGAACGTGTTCTTTGACCACGAGCTGGCAAACGGAACTTATGACGACGACCTCGATAACTATTAATTTTAACTAAACGAGAAATATTACCACGAACGTAACGCGATAAATTTTTATGAATAGCCTCACTACTATTTAAATTATTAAACTCACTCAATAATTCGTATAACAAATTTAATTTTACACTTGATATCTCTGATACAATAGTATCTAAACGTACTCCAACTTTTAATGCTATTTCTGATCCACGACCTTGCGAAATACCATAAACTTGTTTTAAGTTGTAACCAAGCGATTTTTCTGCTGCTTTAAATTTTAAAATATGATGTCTGTAGGATTTGAACCTACGATGAGTTTCCTCAATTGATTTACAGTCAACCGCGTTAGACCGCTCCGCCAAGACACCAAACCCCTCAAAAGAGGGACAACTTAATTACTTATCTGTAGGAATCTCTAACTTTAGAAGTTTGTTCTCTAATAAACCAATTAAAGGTGTAAACACTAAAAAGTAAGCGAAATAAAACACAGATGCAATTCTCCCAATTAGAACATAAGGCTCTTCTGGTGGACAAGCTCCAATATAAGTTAAAACTAAGAAATCTCCTACTAATAATCAAAAGAATACTTTTGCGATTGGTCGGAATTCTGTAGAACGAAGTAATGAAGTATGTACATGAGGCATTGCAAATAAAACTAATAATGAACCTCCTAAACCTAAAACTCCGATTAACTTATCAGGAATTGAACGTAAAATAGTATAAGCAAATAAGAAATACCATTCTGGCTGAATGTGCGGTGGAGTAACTAAAGGATTCGCTGGAATATAGTTATCAACATCTCCCATTGCATTTGGCGCATAAAAGATAAATCCTGTAAACACCATGATGAAACCAACAACACCAACTAAATCTTTAGTTGTGAAATATGGGTGGAATGGAATCTTATCAATATTACCGTCTACTCCTAATGGGTTATTTGATCCATGATCATGTAATACAACTAAATGAACTACAACTAAACCTGCAATTAGGAAAGGCGCTAGATAGTGTAATGAAAAGAATCGGTTTAACGTAGCATTACCAATTGAGAAACCTCCTCAAACTCATTGTACAATATCATCACCAACAAAAGGAACTGCTGAAATTAAATTAGTAATAACTGTTGCTCCTCAAAATGACATTTGACCTCATGGTAGAACATAACCAATGAACGCTGTTGCCATCATAACGATATAGATAATAACACCAACTCCTCATAACATTTCACGAGGTGTAGTATAAGATCCATAATATAAACCTCGACCAATATGCATATATACTAACATAAAAAACATTGACGCTCCATTCGCGTGAGCATAACGAATAAATCAACCTCAGTTAACGTCTCGCATAATGTGCTCAACAGAGATGAATGCTAAGTCAATGTGACCTGTATAATGCATAGCTAAAAAGATACCACTACCAAGCTGAATCACAAGAACTAGACCTAATAAAGAACCAAAACTTCAAAAATATGAAATATTAGAAGGTGCTGGAAGGTCGATAAGTAAGTTGTTTACCGTTGATAGTAAAGGATGAGTTTTTAACAATCTCATATATAAAAGTGTCTAAAATAAATCTACTAACTTACATAGCTAGTAAACTTATTTACTCTCACTCTAAACCTCCTTTTGTTCACTCATAGATAAGCCCAATTGTTAATACGAATAAGAAAACGTACATAGTTCAATATCCAAAACTGCTTAAATCTGAAAGCACAACACTTCACGGAAATAAAAATGAGATTTCTAAATCAAAAATAATAAATAAAATCGCAACTAAGAAAAAACGAATCTCGAATTTTTGTCGAGAGTCTCCAAATGGATCGAATCCACATTCAAACACTGATAACTTCTCACTATCACCGTTTTTAATCCCTAATATATATGATAAAGCTGGTAGTAAACAAGCTAAAATAATACTAAAAACTGTAAATAAAAGAATTCCCGCGTATTCTGTCATATAATATCTGAAAGGGGATCTAACCCTTTAAGATATCCGTAATTAATAAATTACTTTTTTGTAGATGTCACTAAGTACGCTAACTCATTATAAGTATGGAACTCTGGTGGACTACTTAAAGTTCACTCTAAACTAGGCGCTTTAACAACGTCTGTTTCTAGATCAAAGAACTCTGGTGAGTGTCAGTAATGGTTACCAACTGCTACTCCATCTGTAAATGTTCGGTAAACAATATATAAGAATACCAGAACTGCTACGAATGAAATTACTGAACCGAAAGATGATATATAGTTAAATCCTGCATAAGCATCTGGATAATCGTTATAACGTCGAGGGAATCCCGCTAATCCTAAGAAATGCTGAGGGAAGAATGTTACGTTAACTCCAATAAACATGATTCAGAAATGAACTTTTCCTCATGTCTCTGGGTAAGCATAACCTGTCATCTTACCAATTCAATAATAAAATCCACCAAATAAAGCAAATACTGCTCCCATTGATAGAACATAGTGGAAGTGAGCTACAACATAATATGTATCATGTAATGCAATATCAACTCCTCCATTAGCTAACATAACTCCTGTTAAACCACCTAAAGTGAATAGGAAAATGAAACCAATTGCTCATAACATAGGTGTTGTTAAACGGATTGAACCTCCTCACATTGTACCTAATCAACTGAAAATCTTAATTCCTGTTGGAACTGCAATAATCATTGTAGCTGCTGTAAAGTAAGCTCGTGTATCAACGTCCATACCAACTGTAAACATGTGGTGAGCTCAAACGATGAAACCTAATACTCCAATTGAAGCCATAGCATAACACATTCCTAAGTAACCAAAAATTGGCTTATCAACGAATGCTTGAACAATGTGACTTACGATTCCAAAACCTGGAATAATTAAAATATAAACCTCAGGGTGACCAAAGAATCAGAATAGGTGCTGATATAAAATTGGATCTCCTCCTCCGGCTGGATCAAAGAAAGATGTATTAAAGTTACGGTCTGTTAAAAGCATTGTAATTGCTCCTGCTAGAACTGGTAAACTTAATAATAATAAGATAGCTGTAATAAATACCGCTCACACAAATAAAGGTAATCTATGGAATGTCATACCTGGCGCTCGCATGTTAATAATAGTAGTAATGAAATTCATTGCTCCTAAAATTGATGATGCACCTGCTAAGTGTAAACTAAAAATTGCTAAATCAATTGAACCTCCTGAATGGAAGTCAATAGATGCTAGAGGTGGATAAACTGTTCAACCTGTACCTGCACCACCTTCAACTAAACTTGAACTCAATAATAAGATTAAAGCCGGAGGCAATAATCAAAATGAGATATTATTTAATCGAGGGAAAGCCATATCAGGCGCTCCAATCATTAAAGGAACTAATCAGTTACCAAAACCACCAATCATTACTGGCATAACTAAGAAAAAAATCATTACAAACGCGTGAGCTGTAACGATTACATTATACAACTGATGATCTCCTGCTAAAAATGCAATTCCTGGTGAAGATAACTCAAAACGAATTAACATACTAAAAGCAGTTCCAACCATCCCTGCGAAAGCTCCGAAAAGAAGGTACATAGTACCGATATCCTTATGATTTGCTGAAAACATTCATCGGATCATTCAAGACATTAAGGCTCAAGCAGATAAAACAAAAGCTTCATCTGCCAAAAAAAAGAAATGAAAGTAAAATAAAAAAAAACTAGTCTCGAGCTTCTTCTAATAACATCTCAATGTGGTTACAATACTCATCAACGTTAACTGCTTTAACTGCAATTGGCATGAAAGCATGATTTGCTCCACAAATCTCAGAACACTGACCATAAAATACACCCTCTCGGTTTGCTAAGAAACCTGTTGTATTTAATCGTCCTGGGATACAATCTAATTTAACTCCTAATGAAGGCACTGCTCAACAGTGGATTACATCTGCACTAGTTAAGATAACTCGTACGTGAGTAAATGTTGGAACTACTAATTGGTTATCAACCTCTAGTAATCGTAAGTCTCCTGACTCTAAATCTGACTCTGGAATCATGTAACTATCGAACTCAATAGAAACTCCATCTTGGTCAGCATAATCTGAGTACTCATAACTTCAATACCATTGGTGACCGATTACTTTAATAGTAATTCCTGCTTCGATAACCTCATCAATTAAATAGATAAGCTTGAATGAAGGGTAAGCAATAGCAATTAAAATAAATGCTGGCGCGATTGTTCAAACAATCTCTAAAACTGTTCCATGGATTAAATACTTATGAGAAATAAGCTTTGATCCTTTACTGTACTCTCGACATGATTCGAACATAATTCAGAATACAGCTAATAAAATAAAAGTAAGATAAACCATAACCTCATTGTGAAAGTTAATGATTTCCTCCATAACAGGGCTAGCACTCTCTTGGAAAGTTAACTGAAGCGCTTCCGCTACATCAAAATGGAAAATACTTAACATAATAACACTATCCCAGAGTCGAACCAGGAACCTAATCAGCCGAAATGATTTGCGCTACCAATTGCGCCAATAGTGCAACGGCATAAAGCCGAAAACCAACTACTTAACACTATTTAAATAAATGTAGTAAAGAATTGGTAATGAAATTGCTAAGTCTAAATCTAAATTAAATTGAATTAATACTAAGATTAATGTTGTTGCTAAAAAGATTGAGAACGCATAATTATAGATCTGACCTGATTGTAGACGAGAAATACTCTGCGTTAAACCAACAAGACCATTCGTAATACCTACTGGACCCACCTGCTCAATTAAACCACGATCAATCACTTTATATGTAACATCATGACCGAAACGTAAAGCTGGCTTAGCTAAGTAATGATTTAGAACGTAATCAACATGTCACTTATTATTAAAGAAAGTATAAATAACTTTACCTGCTGTTCCACCCATTAAATCAAAGAAAGGATTCTTAGGCATATTGAAAAACACAAAACCTAAAATAGCTCCTGTGAAACTAAACATAACTGGAATTCACTTTGTAAAAGTGGCCATAAATTCACCTTCTAAAACATTATTATGCTCTGGAAGAACAAAAATACTTTGCTGGAAGAAGTCTGAACCACCACCAATAATCGCATCACGACCAAGGTAACCAACAAAAATTGCTCCGAAACTTAATAGGAACAACGGTACACACATTTGTCAAGGTGACTCATGAGACCCCATAAATACTTTCTGGGGCGCGTTTGTTGGAACGATAAACGTTAAAACTAAAAGACGGATAGAATAAAAAGCTGTGAAACCTGCTGATAGTGTTCCTAATCAATGAGCAAAACAACCATCAATAGTATAACTACTATAAGCTAACTCTAAAATAGCATCTTTTGAAT
>Ga0115013_10001424_pt1 | contig 13874 bp, 6 predicted proteins | sample SouAtlMetagenome_2_FD_88686 | JGI IMG/M metagenome (GOLD analysis project Ga0115013, IMG submission 88686) | Marine eukaryotic phytoplankton communities from Atlantic Ocean - South Atlantic ANT15 Metagenome | ecosystem: Environmental > Aquatic > Marine > Oceanic | place: South Atlantic Ocean...
ATGTCCCGCCGATGATCCAAAATTCCTCGTGTTTTTGTAATCTTACCAGTCCTCGTTTCCTCGACTTCTTGCACATATAGTTGACAACATCAAATAACATAGGAAATATATCTGAGAATACAGGAAAAGATTCTATCTTGATATCGCGACGAGCTATAGTTCTTTTTCTTGTGGCTTCTACTCCGACTACAAACACCATATTAGACACCATTCTTGAAGATGGCTATTTGAGTATGGTGAAGCTCTGGATGGATGATATTCTCAAAGGTACTCTCGGTAAGTATTTCACACTATTTAACTATTCAATAATTCCTACCCAATACGCCATGTATCTTGTTATCTATACTTTTGGTTGCACCGTCTTCTCATACTTTTTCCGGTTTTTTCCCAATAGGTGGAATTGATCTGTTGCTTCATTTACTAACTAATATTACCCTACTACCTGTAACAAAGTCAATAGTTAAAGAAAGCGGTATGGGGAAAGCTGTAGGCTCAATCGGAAAGCACCGACTTATCGTAGACTCTCCCAATAAAGTAGCTATTACTGAACGAGTCAACGCAATTAAGGATGCGTGGCACAAATCCGTGAAAGTTCGAAAAGATAGACCCCAAAATAGTACAACAATAGCAGCGGGTCAACCCTCATCAACCAAACGTGCACTGGGTAGCCATTCGCTTCCTTCTTCACCAGCGAAAAAAATTAAGACGGACGACAACAAAAAGTCGTCCTTTTCTAGTTTATTGAAAAAAGTAGAACCAGCCTCTAGTTTAAACTTTACAGGCAAGTTGTCTAGCTTAGCAGATGGCGATGCATCAAAAAAGGCAACAGCATCCAAAAAATCAGGAAGACGTTTGAAATGGAAAGACCATTTTGGCGGCAAGTTAGAAGCTGCCAAAATTATAGATGATGACAATCTCATTGATGCGGATGATGACGAAACATCCGCATCATGGTCTGATCGAAAGAAACTCGACAGTCTTCGTGAGAAAGAACTTATGGCAAAGGCAAAGAAAGCCAAACTGACGGATGACGATGACGACGACCTTGGGTCGGACGCCGTCTTGTCAACTATAGTCCAACCAACAACTGGGTGGCACACTCCACCGTTACTTCCAGCACTAAAAGATGCTCCCCCCTCGCAAAATAACTCGACAGAAAAGACTACACAAACGACCCGAATAGCAAACGTAGTGCGAGCTTTGTACTCATCTGAACTCCATGTGCCAATGAATCCAGCCCCTTTGAGTGATGTAGAACAAGCACTCGACATGACTTCCCAGTCATCTAGTATACCTCAGGCTATTCCTTTCTTTGTTCCTCAAGCACCAGCGGCGCCGGTACCAGCTACACAATCTATTTCAACTGCAGCACCAACATATTCTTCTTCCGAGACACAATCAGATTCTGGAATAGCAAGTGCTGAAACTGTACAGGCTCTTGGACTACCTCCTTTCCTCGCGGGTCAGAATTTGAAAGCGTTACAAACACTTGCTGGTACACCGAAGCTTTTAGAGTCATTCGTTGATAGCAACGGGATGTATGATCAAGTTCGATTGATGAACCTGGTGCAGACTTTAAGTGGGCACTCTCCCACAAGTGGTCAAGAGAATCAAGGAGGATTTCAACAAACATCTACGAGTCCAAATACGTATGGCTCAGCATCAGTTAATGGTACAATGTATGGAGCATCATCGAATGTAAATAAGTACGGCGGTCAGAGCGCGTACGGAAGCAATAGTTGGCAAGGAAACGGTATAAAATCTGGAGGGTATCGAGGAACTCAAAACTCCGACGGAAATTTACATTTGAGTGGATATGGTCCGGGCACAACTCAGTCGGAAATAATTGCTCTATTCTCACCCTACGTACAGGTCACTGAAGTTGTGATGAAGGCTACATTTGCTTTTGTCAACTCAAACGATCCAGCTGGCGCGAAGCAAGCTCGCGAAGCACTTAATGGTGCTCTATTGGGCGGTGCGCCAGTCCGTATTAACACGGCGCAACGAAAAAATCATAATATGAGTCAAACTATGGGCGCCTCAGGACATTATGGGCACTCTGGTTTTGGGCAGTCTCAAGTACCACCTCCTCCCCCCCCAGGTCAAACAGGAAACGATCCATCACTTGTAAGAGATGACCGTGGTAATCCAGCAACAAAGAATTTATTTGTTGCCGGATATGGCCATGGTACAACAGAGCACCAACTGAGAGAGGCGTTTTCTGCCCATGCACAAATTATCGGAATTATCTCGAAAGGTACATTCAGTTTCATAAATACAACTGATAAGAACGCAGCAATCCATGCTCGAGAAGCGCTGTCAGGAACTATGTTGAATGGAGGAGTTTTGCGAATTAATTTTGCCAAAGAAACCGGACGACTTGGAACGAGTTTCGATCTCACATATGGAGGAAGCAGTGGAGGTGGGGGTCAGAACCGCTCTCATTACGGCCGAGCTTATTGAATGAAGAAGTCATTCGTAATAGCATCTGTGCTTAAAATAAATTTAAAAGATTATTGCTTTCCAGCTTTTTCTAGCGTTTGAGTCTTCTACTTTTTGAGACCTTGTGATTGGAATGAAGGAGTTGTAGCGAAGAAGCAGTTTCCAGACAGGATGCGCGCTTTTGACGAGACACGCGATTTATGAACAAAAATCAAGACAACATTTTTTTTCATTTTCTTTTTGTTTCGTTCACATCACCTTCGTGCGGAAGCATACCAGTACCTTGGCAATCAATTGTTGCCATGGTATAGATAGAGCCATGCTAACATGAAAAAAACTAACGGATCGTTGATTGACTCTAACAACAGCAGCAAACACACTGATTCCAATAATAGCCCCAAATCTAGCAGCATTCTGACCCCTCGTACGCTTCGTCTATTGAAATTGATAGAAGATGGAACAGCAGATCATGCCAGGATCGCTGCCACTCAATTGAGCGAATTTACAGCAAACTGCTCACCACTTATTTTGTGGGAGATCCTTGGGCGATTGCAAGCGTTTCTTGAGTCTAAGGAATGGAATACACGATCCAATGCAGGGTTAGCCATGGAAGGGGTTGCAAAACATTTACCGGTTACTGATCAGGAGGCATTTCTATCGCAAGATCATCGTTACTATCCCAATTATTCTGACGAAAAGAATGACCATTGCGGCGAAGGTTTGACTTCTCTAACAATACACGACCTGGAAGGAAATATTTCGAAGATTTTGAAAGAAGGGCGATTGCTTAATTCGTATGCAGAATCCCGATACCAAAACGAGGAAGATGATGCCTTAGAACATTTAAATCAATCTTGTCGAGGGTCTGAAGATTTTTGTAAGACGAGACTTGAAATGCAAAGAAGAATATTGACCATACGGCTTGGACTCTCAAATATATTGGCTGATTGCACTGTCGATCATAATCAGCTTGGAAGTCAACTAATAGGAAAGAAAGATATTGAAAGTCTGACGGAAAGTTCTGATGATCCTAGAGTCTCAACAAAAGACTCATCTAGCTGTAATGATCGACGTCCGGTGAAAAAACAAAAAAGAGACCACAAAAACTCCAAAGCTCGTGTTTCAATCGGAACTTTGTTGACCATGCAAATACAGCAGCAGACACAACAGACTATATCGCATCGCTCTGCACAAGCCTTGCTAGCTGGAGAACTAATGTTTCGAATATTCGACCCTAATTGGCATATACGCCATGGATCTTTAATTGGTATCCTTGCTCTCGTAAGAGCATGGAAAACTCATCAGAGAAAGTACAAAGATGTTCTTTTTGGAGTTTGGCCACATGATATTCTGGCGCGTTCTCTCTGTTGTTTAGCCTTGGACCGTTTCGGGGATTATTCCGGGGTGTCGGCAGAAGCTGTTGCTGGTGGGATGGTCGCACCTGTTCGAGAGATGGCAGGACAAGTATTTGCTGCAGTCTTCATAATGACTCCTCAATCTTTGAAACAAAAGGTAAGAAATCTTTTGAATGAACTTCTACGACACGACGAATGGGAAACTCGCCATGGTGCGCTTCTCGCAATTAAGTACGCTGCTCCATTGATGATGAAGGCAAAAGAATCTAACGAGAACTACCGGGAGGGAAACTTTATGGACTTTTTCGCCGATCAAATTATTTCTAGATTGGAAGATCGGAATGATGATGTTCAGGGTGTCGCGTCACAGATATTGACATATTCCTTGGATTATATCAATACGAATAAAGTACATGACATTGATTTCCTTCATCGCATTTGTCGATCTCTCTGGAAGTCACTCGTGAATATGCGAGTAGTCTCATCCTCTATTCACGATGTCGTAAAACTATTTTCGGGGTTAATTAGAAGAAACGCTACTGAAGTATTAAAGGTCATATCAAATGGAGAGTCATTTTTGTTTTGCTTGGTACAGATTTTTTCTCGAATGAGCGAGCTTCTCGAGTGCGAGCTTGTGTCGGTGAAAATCTCTATACTTCATGTGATTGAGCAACTCTCTCATGAAGTCGTAAAGCAAATGCAACCATCTACTAGAAGCGAGGTTGATAAGACAAAAGCTAGAATATGCTTTTGCTCGGTGGCCAAGAATGTACATAGTCTCTGTTGCGCAACGAGTTCAGAATTAGAAAAAGAAATTGATGACAACAACAATGAAATTTCTGACCTGGAAAATTTGAATCATGCATCTCTAGAGACTTGGACAATTCTTTCAGAGATTTCGAACTCAGTTGTATGCGACAGCATATCAATTCAGAATGAATTAATTTTTGATTTGTCCAAGAGATACTTCGATTTTAGAAGTACGCAAAACATGAAACGGGGTCTTTCGATGAGAGCCCGGCTGGATCATGCCGCTATTTTATCAAGGTTTCTTCTTCTTTATATGAAAGCCGGAGTAGCCACTTCTTTTGAAAGTCGCAAAATGCAACATGATATTTTGGAGTTCTTTCTTCTCTCGTGCATAGATTCTCCATTTATCTTTCATTTTGAAGCGGCATGCTTCTTTATTCAGACCCATCTATCTTGCATCAAAGATCAAAAGCTCTTATGCGAGACAAGAATTCATCTAACGAAGATACTTGAACAATGCCTAACCAAACTTTCGAATATGCTTATTGTATCATCTCAACTCAACAAGAAATCAAATTTTATTCGACATGAAGCTAAGACTCTGAAAATGGTCACTGATTCGTTTGACGTTGGATATACTATGATATGCAAGGAACAAAGTTCGGGGGAAGATGCTGCGGCGGCAATAGTTGACCTTTGGGGAAAAGCCGGACTATTTCCAAATGACAATTCGATGTCTCATGTTACCATCGATTTTATACGTCTCACTTCACATATTGCAGGGACTTTGATTGCTGGAGGAACTAAATTTTTTCCAACAAAACTAACTCCTATCGTTCGACCACTGATGACGTCAATCAAACACGAAAGTGGAGAATATCAAAAGTTGGCTTGCTCACATATGGAAACATTTTTACTGGCACTTATGAATGAATCATCAACTTCGGAAAGATATGACGGATTCCGTAAAACGTTTCATAAAGTACTCACCAACCTCTGTCAGCTTGTGATACAAGATAAGAAACCCGGTTGCGTTTCGGCTTCCATTGTCATCGGTCTGCTGGTGAGCAAGTTACAACATGGAAGAACACTCCAAGACATTCTTCCTGTATGGAATTCGCTGCTTCCGCTGCGAGGGTCATTTATGGATGACAATTATACGGAGAAAATAAACGCGATGCAATTCGTGAAAGCTATTTGTCTCTCTTTACATGAAAATCAATCTATGATGTCGACAATTGTGGATAATTTCGCGCCTTCGTTGGTAAATCTCGCGTGTTCCGAACATCTTGCACTCAGCAAGTCGTCATGTAAAATTATTCAGGGATTGTGTTCTATTGATCCATCACTTGTGCTAGATAATATTTTGCCACTTGTGATTTTGTTCCTTCAAGACCACAAAAATGATACGAAACGACGTGGTGCGTGTTTACTTCTTAGTGATGTATTGGATACAACCAAAGGCACAACAACACTGTGCCCCTATGTGAGGGCTCTTTTACCAATTGTCATGTCGATGATGATAGATCCGGTCAAAGTTTGTGCAGAAATCGCTGCAAAAACTTTTTCAATCCTTGTTAGACTAGCACCACTTGTTAATGAGTCTGCAGAACTTATGGGAACACAAACGAGCGAAGAGGCTAACTTGGTTATTGATCATTTGATAAACGGAAAGAAACTATTGCCATGTGAAATTCATCCCGAAGTAACTAAAGCACTAAGCGAGGGGAATATCACCCTCAGGAATTATCAGCTTGAAGGTATTTCTTGGTTGCGTTTCCTTCAACGTGTAAATTTGAACGGCGCACTTTGTGATTCTATGGGATTAGGAAAAACGCTACAGGCAATTATAGGAATATCGTTAGCACACAAGGACAACGTCAACTCCGAAATAGATGCGAAGAGCTTGGTTGTCTGTCCTTCAAGTATCGTTGGGCATTGGGTAAACGAAATCGAACGTTATTTTTCAAGGAATTCGATTTTTCGTGTATTGGCTTTCATAGGCAATAGTCAACAGAGAAAACTTTTGTTAGAAAGAGAGTTAGAAACCTGTAATTTGGTCGTAACAAGCTATGAAGTGCTACGGAATGAGATTCAGTCTCTTTCTAGAGTGGAATGGATGTATTGTGTCCTTGACGAAGGCCATCTATTGAAAAATCCAAAAACTGCGACTGCGAGGGCATCCAGACAATTGCGAGCCCGACACAAACTAATTCTGACAGGAACTCCAATTCAGAATAGTGTGAACGAGATATGGGCTACATTTGATTTCTTGATGCCGAATTTTCTTGGATCGTCTTCCCAATTTTCGAAGGAATTTTCTAGACCAATAGTAAAGGGGCAGAGCTTGGATGCTGCAGCGGCTGATATTGCCGATGGAATAGAGAAATTAAAGCTACTGCATCAGCAGATTTTACCATTCATCTTACGCCGAGAAAAAGAACAAGTATTAAAGGAACTTCCTCCAAAGATAATCACGAGGATTCCCTGCACAATGAGCGCTATCCAAGAAGATTTGTATCGACAATTTTGCTCCAATCAGCAAGGGAGACAATTAATATCAATGCTAAACGAAATTGTGAATACCCAATCCCAAGCTACGCAGAAGAATTGTTCTGCATCGAAACCAAATGTCTTGAAGTCGCTTTTGTACCTACGGTTATTATGTACGCATCCATGGCTTGTGAGAACAAAGGTAGAGTCGAGGAATGCACCGACGCAAAGTAATCTATACGACTTGGAAGCTTCTGGAAAACTAGTTGCACTGAGGGAATTATTGAGGGATGCTGGTATATACGTTCAAAATCTTACTGCCGCCGATAATGATTCGTCACTCCTATACTGTGATGGAGAGGAGGAACAAGGATCCGACGTTGATGATGATCAGAAGGTTTTGGAACCAGATTACCAAGGCTCCAATAACAACGATAGGCAGTATCTATCGAATATGAACGGATCAAGATGTCTGATTTTTGCTCAATTTACTCATAGTCTCGATATCGTAGAAGAACTTCTCATAAAACGCCACATGCCGTCTGTGAAATACCTCCGACTTGATGGGAAGGTGCCAGTTTCCAAAAGATCTGATGTTGTTGATAGATTTAATCAAGACGAAAGTTTCAAAGTCTTACTTCTGACAACAAAAATCGGTGGCTTAGGACTAAATCTAACTGGTGCAGATACTGTGATATTTCTGGAGCATGATTGGAATCCACACTCTGACCTCCAAGCCATGGATCGTGCTCATCGTATTGGGCAGAAACGAACTGTCAATGTTTACCAGTTGGTGACGATGAACTCCATAGAAGAAAAAACAATGCTGCTGCAGGAACGGAAACTAGCTATGAGCAAGGCAATAGTCAATACTGACAATTCTTCAATGTACAGCATGGGAACCGACCGTTTGCTTGATATTTTTCAATTTCGAACTGATTCATCGACCACGTCTACAAAGAAAGGACGTCCTAATTCCGAATTAGATGACGCATTAGATGTTTTGGTCGATCGATACCAAGAAGAATATCAAAGCCTTTCGCTCCCGGAATTCCTCGCTGGTTTTGAGAACAAATAGGACAATGCAACTATTTTTCTTGGAATCTGATATAGCAATCATACCGTTTGACACTATAAGAGGATGCACTTCACTGATAACATCTACACATTACGGTACTAAGATCCACTACAAAAAGTAGCATTCCTGCCTGTGAATTTACGCAACAGGAAAAGATAAAAATAGAAATTCTAGAAGCTAGGATGATTTAGGCGCTGAAAAAGTTTCAATTGTTTGAATATTCGTAGTAATGCGCTGATTTTGACACGAACTCACAACAAACAGTGCTCTCCTACCGACATCATATTTGGTCGACCTGTCTGCACAACACGGTGGATGTTCAATTTTTTTAGGTCGTCTGTGTACAACTCGTCACTCATTCAATCAAATGCTACGTAATCGATCCGTATCTGTAACATCCTATAGATTGTAATTTGCATTTAACTCGTATCTTTACGACGTTACAGGCAGTAGTTAGGAAATATGTCGGTGGTAAATCGGGAACGACGTAAAAATGCGGGGAAACGCATGGCCATTCTTGGAAAGAAAATGGAGGAAGAGGATGATGCTTTTTGGAGTCATGAGACCTGGGCAGAAGACGAGGATAGTGGAAACGAATCATTTCGCGAATCCGATGAGGATTCTGCTCTCCGAAAGGACGTCTTTGACTCCGACTTTAATGACAGCGAATCAGACAACGAAGACGAGGAGGTAGCGGCAGGCGAGGCTGAAGAACGCGAGCTGATGAAAAGTGAGCGTGCAAAACGCAATCAAAATACGTACAAGATGCCGGGTGCAAAGCATCCTGGTGGACAAAAAAGAAGAAGAGGATTTCCTGGTGCAAATAAGCGCGTGTTAGGAGAAGGTTTCAATGCTGGTATCGTCTTGAACCTTCCACACGAGAGTTTCGACTCACTTTCTTACTTTGAATCGATATCAGAAAAAAGAAAAACTTTTCAACCATTAGAACAAATGCAGCAATCTACTCCACTACTACCTACCGATATGAAAACGGCATCTACTCCTTTACTCGAGCACCAACCACCACCATCGGTACAGTTACCACCTTCGTCAACTCTTTCAACTTCAACCAAGTCCACTAGTAAGGCAAAGACAAAACCATCATTTGTTCCAGTCAGAAAAGCAACTCGATCAATGCAAGTTTCGTCACGCGAAAGTCGGTCAACTCACGGAGCTCGAAAGAAACGAGAGGTTTCTAGCTCGCGGCGTGGAGATTCGACGACAAGGCAAAAAACACCCACTAGCAAAACGGCGGTTGCTTCAAAAAGAAAGAGATATTCGCAGGAAGAACTTCTCTTAGAAGCTGTTCACGACACCGAACTTGAGAATCGGCGATGGCTCCACGGTCGAAAAAGGGTTCAAGACCAATATAATCGAGAAAAAGATTCCAACCTCAGTGGTTTGCGAGATAAGAACAAAGGCAAGAATATTATCCAAAAATTTCATTCTCGACGTGGTTGTCTAATCACGCTAACATATCCCGAAATGGATTCAGTACCAGAAATATTGACGAGACAGCACCAATCGATAAATCAGCAACATCGATCGCAGCAATTAAACCGTTGCGTAATCACTGGTAAAATTGGTAAATACAAAGATCCTCTAACAAAGCAACCGTACCATAATATCGATGCTTTCAAGGAATTGCGGCGCCGACACAAGGAAGGAATACCAATCGTAAATGTTCGTGCGGTCACAAATATGAAGAAAGAAAGCAAAAACAAAGGCAAGATGCTGTGTGCCTCATCCCAGCCTAGTTCTGTGAAGAAAACATCGCTTCCAAAATCTGAAATGAAGGAGCAATCTGCACAAGTTGCTGATGGCAGTAAAAGCAGGAAAAAGACAACATCGAATAGAATGGAACCGAAAGATGAGTCATCTGCGATCAACACCCATCACAAGCTACCCTTCCAAAGTCCAAAGCCTCCGCAAAAACTCATCGATAATGGAAGCAAGAGCCAATCAAAATCAGCAGAGAGTTCTAAACCTCATCCATCTGATGCAACGAGTCAGCAGCAAATATCATGCATAGAGAAGCTTGCATTTTCTTGGGGAAGTAAATCCAATCTTTCTGTACAGAATAACAATACTAATGCGCCAATCTCACCCGGTGGCCGAAGGCTTTCGCCGCGGCAACGGAAGCCGAGTGAAAAGGTTTTGGAGGCGATTGCTTCTCAATCAGGAAAAGATGATGGAATCAAGCCTTTTTCGACGTCGTCGTTGCTGAATCATCAAAAAGCTGGCAATAGTAAAAATAAAAATCTGATTGGCCACTCATCGTCATCTGAAGTCGCAATAGTGATGCCTGAATCAAATGTGCCACAACCTATTGGATTTCAGATTCCGAGTGTGGATGGAACGTAAGTTACTCCCTATAGCTTCGCTGATGCAAGGCCGAAAGGAAAAGTACCCAACAGCAGTATCATAACTTGAGAGAAAGTAAATGCCAGTGTGAACGGAAAAGTTGGAAGTCTATACAGAGGCATAATTAGAGCTTGCTACAAAAAACTAGAGATTCATAAATAAAGTAGCAAAAATACTCAATAGAAAAATGAATTTCTAAATGGCTATGCTACCGCGTCATTCATATCGGATTCCTCGACGGTGTACCAAGTTCCATCTCGACTATAAATCTCTCCTTGTGCTACTGCTAATTCCACACCCGCAAGTGAATCATTTGGTTGGCTACCGACAGCTACAGCCGTGACAGAGCACGTTCCAGACGGAATGCTGTTGTGACTCAAAGAGTTGAACCTGATGTTGGCATTCGTGGGAACGCCTAGGGCCAAAACTAGCTCGTTTGCCGCCTCCAAGACCTCACCCAAAATTAAGTCATCTCCACCCAGAAAATTTAATACTAGATTGTCAACTTCAGTAGCAGAAGCGGAATTGGTAATTGCATCCTTTACTGCTTCTCTGGGGCAATAATCCACTTCCTTGATCGTAGTTTCACCAGGATTCTTGTAATCCTCGACTCCTTGTCCGTAACAAAGGATTGCCGTTCCGGTACTACCCATTACATTCTGAACTATTGGGCTGTCCACAGTCTTTAAATTGTTGTATCTGAGAAGATCCTCGGGGGAACTCTCTGCATTCCCTGGTTTGTATTGAATACCTCCAGTGATCTTTATTGCCGATTCTTTCGCCAGCTTAACACCACCATCCCCTCCTTCAGGTATAAGATCTTCTGCCGGAGCCTCCATGCTATTCAATTCCCAAATAGATTTGCCATTCGTGGGAATGCTATACGACCGAGTCGTCAGGATAGGAGTGAACCCAACGACACTACTGACCATCGCGAGTGCAATGAATATAGTCATCGTCGAACTGATCAGAGCAAGACGGCAAAAATTCGCTGTAACCATGATAATATGAATATTGCACTTCGTAGCTCTCAGCCCTTAGCTATATTAAGTATCAGAAACTTGAAAAATGAGATAGCTTGGGAAAATTCTATTACAATGGGATTATTATTTCAGCACCCTCACCGCTACAAGTGTGGAGGAACGTCAGTAACCCATCATCCAAAACCAATCGATGAATCGAAAAAAGTGAATTCCACGTTTAGTACAAAATACCGGTCGACAGGCAGAACAATCACGACTGATGATTTGCGCAAAAAAATAATTTTCTAGATGTGCTCACTCCAGATCTCCGCCAAAAGCTATATCTACTAGCTAGAGGATACTGAATAATACTTTTACTTTTCAAATGTAATAATTAGATTGAAGGCAAAACCAATTAATTTCCCCCAAGAATGAATAAGACCTCAACTCGAAGATGCAAGATTTAGCGTCTTGACTGGACACAGTTTGAGGAAATGCAACAAATATTTTCACCGACCAATCGGCATGCTTAACTAATCAAAGACGATTCTTGTTGCCTTCTTCATTGGACCACCACCACGTGGACCAAAATTTCCATAAAGCTTGTGTTCCTTCTTCTTAATTGTGCTTCCAAACTTCATCAAGGTCTCTGGCGGTGTCTGGCCCGCTTGCTTCATAACTTGTTGAAGCTCCCCAGCATGAGACTTGTCTGAAGGTTGGAAAAATGTAATGCTTAGACCTTTCTTTCCAGCACGGCCAGTGCGCCCGATTCGATGAACATAGTCCTCGATAGTTAACGGAAATGTGTAATTAATTACTAATTCAACATCGGGAATGTCCAAACCTCTTGCTGCTACGTCCGTCGCAACCATTAATTGGCATGTGCCATCCTTAAATTCTGATAACGCTTGAGTTCGTGCAGCTTGGTGCTTATTCCCGTGGATAGAGCAGACGTCAAATCCCTCGCGTTTTAGAGAATACTCTAATCGTTCTGCTTCCTTCTTGTACAAGGCGAAAACAAGAATCCTTTGTTTTTTATTTTGACGACTTCTCAAAATTTCCCTCAAACGATTTTCTCGTGCACGGTCTTCGATAACTTCGATGGTTTGCGTTACACGTTTGTTTGCCGAAAGAGAGTCATCAATGCTGTTTTCTCCGTTGCTCCCCACAATGCCTTCGAAACCTACATAAAGTCGGACAGGATCAACCATATAATTTAAAGCAATCTCTTGAATTGCTGCCGGCCATGTCGCAGAAAACATTGCTGTCTGCCTTCCGTCTTCTTTAGGCATACAATTTGATATAATGTACTTTACGTCCTCTATCATAAAATGCAAAGAAGCCGGTTTTAGCCATCGAAATTAAGTGAAAACAGAAACATGATAGTCGAAGTATGGACTCACCTTCAAATCCCATATCAAGCATTCTATCTGCCTCATCCAAAACTAAATGCTGAATTTTGCTAAGATCGCACGAGCCTTCGTTGATCAAGTCTTTCAGCCGACCAGGCGTTGCTACAATGCAGTCAACATTACCCTTCCTAAGCTCGCTTGTTTGTGTATACTTTGGAACACCTCCGTATAAAACTAATGATCTCATACCTACGACTGCACCATATTCTTTTAGGACAACTTCTACTTGCATGGCTAATTCACGAGTTGGGGACAGCACCAACATACTTGGCAATCGTCGACTTGACGCCTTACGATTCTTTGCCATTAGCGAAAGAGCTGGAATACCAAATGCGAGTGTCTTTCCACTACCAGTCTCAGCAATACCGACGATGTCCCTTTTTTTGTGCATCAAAATAGGCCATGATTGGGCTTGGATGGGAGAGGGTAGTTGGAATCCATTGGCTTCTGTGCATTGGCGGATCAAAGAATCCTCAATGACAGATTTGCAAGCGTCAAAGGTCGTCAATGGATAATATGATTGGTTCGCGTTGATTTTTTTTGTTTCCTCTATTCCTTCTTCGTCGTCCTTGGCGTGTTTTAAAACGATTTTGTTTTCTTTCCTCCATGTCTCTGGGTTGGATCCCTCCACAGTACGCGCCTTTTTCGATGGGACAGATGAATCCGATATTGTGTCTTCTCTCTTCTTCTTTTTTGACAAGGAGACTTCTTTCCCATCTATAGAGAGCTGCTTGTTCTTCTCCAACAATTTCTTGACCTTCTTGTGGTTTTCTTTATCTCCAAGTTTCTCGGCTACCAATTTTGCCAACTTTTTCAATTTCATCGAGTCGGCGTCATGCTTTTTCAGAATCTTTTTTGCAGCCTTGAAAACCTTTTCTTCATCCATCTTAACACAAGTAGTAATTTGATTGTCTGACAAAAATGTATTGCATCTATTTGTTGGAGAGATGTTTCTGGCGGAAAGAAAAAGTCCTCGGAGAAAAAAATAATCGGAAAAGAATCAAGATTCACAAGAAAA
>Ga0115013_10001425_pt1 | contig 13871 bp, 5 predicted proteins | sample SouAtlMetagenome_2_FD_88686 | JGI IMG/M metagenome (GOLD analysis project Ga0115013, IMG submission 88686) | Marine eukaryotic phytoplankton communities from Atlantic Ocean - South Atlantic ANT15 Metagenome | ecosystem: Environmental > Aquatic > Marine > Oceanic | place: South Atlantic Ocean...
AGATTATTGGTACAAATTAAAATGAGAAAATTTTATGGGGAGACAGCAAGCCGTTGAATTCGGCTATCCCCGTTATCGGCGAGCCTGGGCGCGCCTTGTCACGCATTTGGTAGTAGCCATCTTCGTAGGAATTGTGAGATTGACACTACTTCATGTGAGTCCCAAAATACGAGAACACTGAAGTAACAACAACAACAACGTTGGTGCGAGACGAACTTTTCTTCTCCAAGACTCGAGCAACATAGGAATTAATTTAAGAAGAGAATCGAGAACTTTCTTACACGGAACGTATTTTACAACACCAGGCCTTATAACGGAACACAAGCGGGCATTCCTGAGTGAATTGGCGTTCCGACGCGTTAACCTGACTCGAGTTAATTTATCATTTTCAATACATCAAAATCAACGACAACTTGTTGCCGGTGGAAATTGTGAAGGTGGAAAAGGAGATAGATCTGCGAATTGATTTTTTTTTTTTCAGGAGATCTTTTACCAAACGCTATTCCGCAATCGAAACAAATTATCGTCAAAGATGTCCTGCAACGGCTCGTGCGAGATTTCGAACGAGACGATGGCAAACACGAACCAAAAAAGCAAGATCGACGCAACAAGCGACTGCTGTCAACATGCTACAGAGACAGGGGGTCCTGATAGCCGATTTTCGTGCAATATATGTTTTGACGAGGTTCAGGAACCGGTTGTGACGAGATGTGGACACCTCTATTGCTGGCCGTGCTTGTTTCAGTGGCTCGAGCCAGGGATGAATCGCGAAGAACGGGAGAGTCTTGGATTGAGTAGCTTTCGATATGGTGGCAGCGATCCAAGCCGCCGACTATGTCCCGTCAGTAAATTGGAATGTCCGCTACATTCATTGGTGCCTCTATACGTTCGATCAGCTTCGTCAGCCAGCTCGAAACAAAGAACTAGTGAGATCGAGTCAAATAAAACAGACCCGAGAGATGCAGAGAATAACACAGACCAGAGTTCGCATGAAGATGGCTTTGGCTCCGCTAATGAAGGATTGCGGCGGAGACGGACTGATCAGACATCCAATGATTCGAACAACAATACTGACAGCAGCAACACTATTCCCGTTCCAAATCGTCCATCCGTGACCCATCCACAACATGTTCAGGAAGAACCCTCCTCTCCTCCGATATCGAGAAGAGGTAGCCCTGGGTCTAGAGCAAGCACGGACAATCCGTATCGCGTTGGTGGTGTACAACTCACACCAAGATCTCCGAACGGTCACAATGGCAGTTTGACACACGGAATCCTTTCCTCACTACAAAGGGTAACCGCTGAATATTATCGAAATAACAGCAACAACAACACTATCGAGTTGGCTAGACGGCGCATTCCGTCCCTTCATGACCGACAAAACCCGATGAGCAACCACAACGCCGATGGCAGCGGAAGATTTAGAGATTCTTCGCAGGAATATCCGCTTTATGACGAAGGCAATGGTAATCTTAATTCAGAAACGACGCAATATCTGACTCGATTGCTAATCATGCTGACTTCCTTTGTGATCTTCTGCTTCTTAGCGGTGTAGTATCAAATGAAATGTTGAATGAAACACACATCAAAGACGTAATTGTCAAAGCTAAATATAATTTCCAAAAGAATTACAAACTAAATAGTGCAATGAATCGTTTTACTAGTCCGTTGACCCAAGTACTTTTTGACATTATCTTTACAATTCCTTTCTCTAAGGCATACGAAATTATTCTTTGATTCAATTGTTCGCGAAACAAACGAAAGAAAACGCGAGTAGCTATTCCAAATGAATTCGCGATCATATAGCTGGTTGAAAAATTGTGATGCGTCATGGTGCTTTCTACTTTGTGTATTGAAAATTCATTTTATAAAGTTTTGGTGATTAAGAAAGGTTGCAGCCAATGCGAAGTTCTTAGACCCACAAGACAACATTTTTTGGAACTCCCCCATATTGTTCCTCAAAAAATTCCAAAACATCCTTTCGGGAATACTTGAGAGACCAATGGACGCAAACAAAAGTCGTTTCCGGAAATGCACAGATCCATGGGTGTAGTTGGGAGTAGTGAGTGTGACCCTTTCTTCGTGATGATTCATCGAGCTCCGAGGAAGGTTGGCCTAAAAAAGTCACCTCGTGAATAATGTGTTTGTATTTGGGAAGAATATCCTCGTAACGTTCTCGGAGGAGACGAATGGTTGTGTCACCGGTGTAGAAGAGCAAACCCTGCTGATAAGATTCCGTGATTTGGACATCGTTTCGAATCAAGGCACCCAGCTCGCTTTTGGGTAATGACGCAAATTCTTGTTTCAGTCGAGTTTTAGAACGATACAAGCCGTAGGAAACGGCCGGAACACCATCCTTGTGCGGGGCCGAAAATACCTCCACACCCAGGGGCTTTGGCGAACCAGTGTAGGAAGATTTGGGAAGCAAAATGTCGTCACCATCAGACACGGGCAAAATGTCAAACTCCCCGAGCGCCTTTACGGTTTCCTCATTGGTCTGGTGCCGGTCGCCATAATTGAGTTGGGCCTCTGCAATCAAAAAGTTTCGTACTAGCCCTGCGATGGGCTCAGGAGCCAGAATCTTGGCCTTTCTCTGGGCATGGACTGGAAGTGCACCAATGTGATCTCTATGACCATGCGTGAGTAAGACGAGCTTAGGATCAAGGGACTTGACGTGGAAACCAGAATCCAAAACAATCCCCAACTCGGGCAAAAAATAAGCCGAGGCATCCGCGCTCCTCCCCAGCCCGACAATGGACAAGCCTTGTTCCAGGTCCACTTTACGGAGGGTGTGGTCATCCCCGGGGACCCCAATGTGCCAATTCGAAGCCTTGTTGACCGCAGTAGCAACTTCTGTACCCTCCGTTGGTGGGAGAAGTTGCAAGCTACCAGCAAGTGCCCGGAGAGGCTGAGGGAAGGTTTCGACCCGGCCAGCCTCATGGACTGTCTCGAACATCCCTGCCAATTCCTGGATGTCTACCCTGCCGTCGTGATTTTTGTCGGCTAGATGCAAGAGTTTCGTAGCAACCCGCTCTATTGTATTGGTCCCGTTCTCGTCTGCATCCAGGACCCGTCGGGCATGTGAACGCGCCACGTCGCCTGTGCGAAAGCCGCCTTCCGCCTTCCCGGCATCACCAACGACTTCAGTCGAAGGATTCTCTCGCCCTATATCAGCAATCTCGGTGACGATACTTTTGGAAAGATCAATAAATAGGGCACGGGCTTCTTCGACCGACAGTGTCCCACTTCCACACGTATCGTATGCGCCGAAGGTCTTCTCTACGAGTTCTCTCTTTCTTGAAGCAGTCCCAGCAAGGGTTCTAGCTCCTTCCTCGTCGCCCGCGAGCATGGCGAGAATAGTCTGTGCCATCGAAGATAAAGCATTAACACTATCTTCTTGTGATGGAGATGATTCCTGAAGTTGTTGCTCTTGGATGACCTCGGAGGCATCGTCGACGGTGTTGCTGCTGCTCTTATTCAGGCAAATCACACTATTCGTTTTTTGCGGTCGAAGTACAGAGATCATCTGTGTCCTCGGAATTCTTGTTATTTTCGAAGGTTGTAGAGAAGTCACTATCCAGGAAAAAGAGGTCTGGATGCAAAACACCAGAAATAATATGCATCGCAACAACATCACTAATCGAGATCCTCTTTGCCTTGGTGAAGTCGGTATTCTCATCGTATCAACCAATAAATTACGACAACTTCCATAGTTATTGCCTGTCATGAAATACTTTGTAGTTTTCTATTATTTCGTACAAAGCCATGAGAAAAAAGGACGATGATGCAGAGAACGTATGATTATTTGAAGAAAGAAGATTTTTAGAATCGAATTGAGATTGAATCGAAGTAATCAGCTTTAAAAAATCCTAGAGTTCATTAATTTAAATTTTCCTATTCTTCGATTGTGCTCAAACCATTTCGCAAGAGTGGAGCTCCCGCTCGCTGAGTGGTTGCACCATTAGGTTCCCTGGGAGGTATTTTTGGTGGATTACAGCACTTTGGTTTTGTAGGAGGGGGAGGGGGGCCGTCTCGATAACCGACGGCTTCCAGCCACCAGGCTGGATATCCCAGGACCTGGGTGGTCTCACCATCGTGTTGATCGATCTCTGACTCAGGGAAGTTCAAGAAACCATCAGCATATCGAAAAATAAGCTCGTCCGAGAGAGACCAAAGAGATTTAGTAATCGAGTCGGCGTTTTTTGCAAAAGCTTCTCCTACAAGCTCTAGGTTTTGGTGGCGCTCAAAATCATTTTGTAATGTAGCAACCAGCTCTAAAGAAGCCTGCTCAAGCTCATTCTGGCGTTTAGTTATGTCCTTGAACATATAGGACCACTTGAGGTTTGCAATATTGTGTGCGTAACATGCAGCCCAAAATGCACTTTCCCTCGAAAAGACTGACTGATGTCCCGAAGCGAAAGACGTTGGTATGTCTGACATGGAGACAACGAATGGAGTGAACACAGTTGCGAGAGGGGACGATGGACCGAACCAGAGAATGGCACCGAGTGATGATGATGACGCCTCACTTTGTTGCTCTTTGCTCTGAACGACATAGGTGTCACTTGTTCGATACAAACCGATTGCACGCTCCCAATTTCCTGCAACTTTTGTGGCTTCGTTTGGTCCAGCCTTCCAACGATCAGGCGTGCCGAAAGCCCCACCAGCAAGATTGCCCTCAGCCGACAAATCAAACTGCGTTCCCTGGAGGGTGTCACGGTGAAAGCGAAACAAATCGCGCTGACTCAAGGACTGATCAGGTATTATCGCGAAAGGATAGACAGGATCAGATTGGAGATCAATATAGTCGGATGGAAGTTTCTGCGAGGGAGCTGCTAGTCGATAAGCAGACCACATCCTGCGTCCGGAATAGAATTTATGAGCATATTCTCCATCAGAATAAATTTTGGTAAAATCTAGGAGGCCATCTTCTTCGACTGATGTCCACCACCCATATTCGATAGCCACATCATGAACGCTTGATGATAGCAAAAATCGTGCCGTGTCCGTTGGATCAACTTCGCGAATAATAAACATATTAGCAATGACTGCAAATTTATCGTCGTCAACCCGTTCCGCAGCCCAGATAGCGCTTTTTCCTGTTGGATCCGGTAAAATGTGGAAAATCCATGCCTCGGTTGGATCAGTCACCGCTAGAGATTCTGCTGTTCCTTCAAATTCTCCCGCTCCGTAGAATCCATGAGACACTGCAAGCTCGCCCATCAGCTCGACGGCCTGTCTTGCCGTCGAAGCCCGCTCCATGGCAATACGGGAGAGCTCGTCTATGCTGAACAAAGCAGTTCCGTTTGGATGCTGATGGATTGGTCGTGCTCCAAAAACACCAGAACACGTTGATTCGCCAATCCCTACCTGCATCTCGTTAACAGCTCCGTATGTTTCTTCCAAATAGGCGTACGTCTTGGCTACCTGTGGAATGTATCCAATTGGAATAAATTCCTTATGGTTTTCTTCCTCCTTGGGATAATATTCCGGGATCCCACGATCGTAGCTTGAAGTATTTTTAAAACAAGAAATAACCGGTTGTCGATTTGTGAGAAATGAAAAAGAATCGTATCATCAAACAATAACAACAGAAGTATGTCATGGAGTAGAGTGCTTACCCAACGTATCGGGGGTAATTTTCGGGAGAGAAAAAGATCGGACGACGATCTCCTGGCTTGTACTCGGCTCCGGGGACTTTAACAAGTCTCGGGTCGGTGTTAAACTCGCCATCGTTACTGTGGGAACACATGACGGATCCATCGACTGAAGCATCCTTTCCCACAACGAACACCGTGCAAGCCTTTACTTGGTTCTGTTGTTGGGAGAAAAGAGTAATGGCCCAGAAGAGCCAAACAGTTGCGATATCCTTCCACGGCATGCTCATCTTCATTATTGTTGCATAATATGTCTCCTCACTTTTTGCAGTTCTGTAATTCTGTAATTCTGATTGATTTCTAACGGAAATAATTCTGGAAGGTTTCTAATTAGAGTTGAAGATAAAACTTCACGTGCATAATTATCGACTACAGTATTTTATTTCAGATACAAGTTATAATTTTATCAATTCTTCTTTTCACTAGCTAGTAGAGAATGCTGTGACCAAATCAAGATGAAGAAATACACCAGAATAGAATCCTGAAGTAACGATAGCACATGCACCAATTAGCACAATAGCGAAGTACTTATTACCATGTAAATAAGTGTACGAACATATCGTAACACCACGTGGTAGTATCGCTGTAGTAGTATATATTCTCAGCTGCTTACTTTCTATCGATATATTGCTGCAGGTAAATGCCAAATATCAGTTCTTTATTTGTGCATCTCTGCAGCTCTCCAAGACAACATTCGGAACCAAAAACGAGAAATGACGAGTAGAGGAGTCATACAAACAAGCGAGATCCTTCTTAAAAGTTCGACCCGTGATCAACAAAGAAGGCTCCTCTCTTTTCTAAACATTCGACTCTAGTCCAAATACATGGAATCTCGGATCGCAATAACTTCCTGGAGGAGAAGTTTGTCCTTGGCCTCTTCCTCGGTGTATCGTTTCGAAATATCCTCCACCTTATCCAAGAGATCGATCCGCTCTTCAAGATCACGTAAGAGAAGGTGGTAGACGTCAGCAAATTCCTCATTCGTTTTTAGAAGTCCACTACTGAGATGGCCCTGGAGATCTTCTGTCTCTCGAATTCTATTGAGAAAGCCGTCCTGTGTGGCTTCAAACCCATCCAAGTTACTATCACCTCTATTGGTGTTATTTTCTGTGCTAACGTTTCGACTGACTCCCTGGATGGATGGAGTTCCTCCTGTTGCCTGATCACATTTGTTAATACCCTTCGTCGGTAGAATAGAAGTTTGAGAACCTGTTGAGTCGCCGTCATCGTCTTCACTGAAACCAGTTTTCAAAGAATTTGGAGTTACAGCAGCTGCACCATAAATCTTCTTTCGTATGATTCGATTGTTTGTTACATTTGCATATCGTTGATTACTATTCTCTTCGTTCTGTTGGAACAGCAAAATTTCGCTCTCTTTTGCTGCCGATGAACTTGGAATTTTGCTACGCGATTTCTTACTAGTAGAAGACAAAACAGAAGGATTACGTTGATGTCCAGTTTCATCAGCGCTGGTCTCGGCTGCCATCTTTTCTTCTTCTTGATGCTGCTGCTTGTCGTTCGTGAACTGCTGTTTCTGAATTTCTTCCTCTCGGAGACATGGACGCTTGGAAAGTGACATAGGCTTTTCGAAGGATACTCGTCGCGATTGTTCACTTGTGTTGTCGTGATGGTGAGTGGCTATGCTCGAGTTAATTGCGATTGAAGATGGGTTTACTTTACCGTCAGGGGGTAGAGACATCATCGGAGTGTGCGGCATAATCTTCTTCGTTTCATAGGTGTTACGTGTATTGGAAATTTTGTTTTGGCCATTATCGTTGGTTTCACGACCTCCATTACAGCCAAGATCGTTGATCGCCGAGTCATTGGTGTCTCCACGATTGGGAGTCACTGTAATCCCGTCCATCTTTGTTTCGTCTTGTTCCTTAGTGTTGGCGTCGACGTCGGAATTTGTTGCAAGTGTTTTGCCCTTCTGCGCAGATCGAGAAAAGGAAAAGGAACCCTTGTGCCGAGCATTCTCGAAAGATGAAGTATTAGTTGAATCGACACGACTCGAATTCAAGTTTATGTCGTTGGTTGCATCGGTCACACTAGAAAGTAGTGTGAGCCCAGGAGCGGCCAAGGATTCTTCGATGCATGTATTCTTGTTGGGCTCGGCTTCATTTTCAGGCGTCTTGGATTTTTTTGAAAATCGAGCAAATCCTCCCGAAGCGTTTGTCTTGGTGCCATCTTGCGTAGAAGAAGACGTGATTGTGGATTCGGTTTGGTTTTCCCCGACGTTATTCGATGGATAGGCCTCATCTACAAACTCGGAAAAGCCTTCGCTACCAACAAATGATCCAACACCTAAGCTCATATCATCTGCGAACGTTTTGTGTGCCGATGCTCCGTCATCATTGAGAGAGAACCCTTCGTCGTCATTGGCGAAGGAAAAATCCTCCTCTTGGCCGTTACTTTCTTGGAACTGATCTTCGGTGTCCATCCACTCATTCTCCTCTCTAGAAGGACTAGCCGTGGCATTGGCGGGATTTGACGGCTCCGTTGCTTTGGCAGCCTTTCTATTCGCGAAACGTCCAATGCCGGGCATGGTCGATCGCTTCTTTGATCTTGGAATCGAGGGTTTTAAAGGTAGTACGAAAACTTCTTGGGTTTCCGTCGAAGATATACAACCGAACTATACTCTAACAAAATAAGAAGCACTTGAATCTTCCAGGGAAACAATTCTGGTGGAATTGTTGAACTTCTACTGTAATTACTGTAGAGGAACAAGATTTCTGAAATGATTGTGATAATGGAAACGAGGATTTCGGAATTGATTTGCTTCTTCGATGTTTGAGGAAAGGGGAAATCAGCACGACTGGTTTCTGCTTGCGAAGAGGAGACCGAAAACTCTATCCTTAACATAGGAAACAACCAGATTCTGCATTGCAAAAAATACTTTTTCAAGCCGGAGCTTAATTTTACAATAGCAACGATGACATCGTCGACTCACCGCAGATATTAAAAGAGTCAATTGCAAAATTAACTTGGAAAAGACACCATTAATAAGTAGTGACGCTTCACTAGATCGGTGCTAGAACACAATCTTAAGAAATCTGCAGCTTGTTAGTCTGAATCAAATCAGTCATCGCCGTTTGTACAATTGACTCGCAAAGTTTCCTAACAATGGAATCGTATCCGGGAGAATTGTTGGTGGGTGTCTTTCCCCTTGTCTTTTGCGTCGATGCGACCCTCGAAAAGAAGGCAGAAAGTGGGCGCAATCAGTTTGACAAGTTCTTGGATACTCTCTCCATAACCTCGTCAATGGTCGACGGCGGCGATGACATGCACGAGGGAGGCCCAATGATGCAGCGCGTCGAAGAGGAACAATCCAATCAAGAAGATGAGATTTTGTTAAACAATTACGAAGGTGAACGCGGTTTTGAATTCCCTACAGGAGCCACCCAGCAGCGCAGGAGTAGCAGCACAAGGGTCACCGGCGACTCTTCTGCGGATAGTTGCACAGTGACCCCAACACGTAATCAACAAGATGGAAGAATCAAAAATAAGACTCGTAGCCCTTTCAATGTATCACGATCACCCTTTTCCAAAGGAATTCTAAAAGGAAGCAAACGAAACAGCTCGAAACAGAGAAGTGGTAGCGGCGACGGAACGGGAGCAATTGAAGAAGGTAGCAAAGACAACGTTGGTATTGAAATCCCACCTTCCTTCGCTGAGGCACTCCAAAAGGGTCAATCCTTCTTTCAGCGGGCACGTATCGTTTCGAGCTCAGCTCGTCATGGTTTTCCGCCCTCGAAGGATCCCACTGGAAAATCAAACCGCGCCATTGCCATTTCCGGATTGAAGCCTGGACAGCAGCCACCGCACCTCCCCACATCTCTTCAAAAGCGACAGCACCAGAAAAAGGCTATCGAAAGATTAAAATCAGCAATGCAAAGCCGACCGATCGACGGAATCTTGCCAAGCGGGTGGCTCGAAAAACACGCAGCTGCACTTCCTAGTGCAATTGTTGTTGTCACACAGATTCATCCACCTCACGATCAACAAGTTCAACAACGCCAGAACAAACTCTTATTGGACACTCTGGATAATCTTCAGCATTCTCTAGCGTCTAAGCGAAGAGTCGATGTCAAGATTGTAGCTGTGATTCAAGAGGGAGTCTCTCCAATTCTGGCCGACCAATGGGCGCAGGGAATACATGGAAAGCTTCCCTCCTTCTTACACAATAGCAATCTAAAGAAAACTACCACAGTTGAATACGAGACTATCCTGACACTCGTGGAGGAGAGAGAGCTTCGATTAGTTGATGAAGCTGATATCCTCCCTCCTGCTCTCAACAACCCGAAAACTTCACCGCTACCTGGATTGCACCAGAGCATACGGAGATCTAGCCTCAGGTACTACAAGGACCGATCGCAAGAAACGAAGAACAAACTTATTCGGCTGCGGGGACCTCAGGCTGTGACTAGCCGATCCTGGGTTTTGTTACCATTGTCAATTCGCTACTTCTTCAAGACTGCCATGTTCTATGAATTTCAATGGAAGCAGGACAAAACATTGAAGTATTTGGTGGAGGCGTACCGTTTGACCGAGATTTACTACAGCTACTTACTGTTTTGGAAATACCAGCGAGATATTGGAGCTCTCGGAGCAATTGGTGATAAACAGATGCATCAACACGAAGAATCGAACCTTACCGATGCCAAAAAAGAAGAACTTCAACTACCTGTATTGGAGAATTCAGAGGAAGTTGGAAGCGGTGAAGGTGTCGAAATGTTCTTACCGGATGTGGCAAATTCTTCGGATTCTACATCGTTTGACGATGATTATCTGTCGGCAGAAACACCACCGGTAGTAGTGGAAGATATGGTGTACCAATGCAGGGCGATTGCCGATTGGCTGAATTTTAAAATCCTCCAAATGTGCTTGGTCTGCCAAGATCGAAACGGTACAATTGCTGCCTCAGTTCAGTGGCAACGCCATACCACGACCTTTTGCTGCCCCCGTCGATCTTTTTTGAACACAACGGTTGCTCCATGGCTAGACTGGTCATACGTGGCTCAGCAGCGATTAGTGACTAGCCAGCTACTGGAGCGATACCCCCCTCGCGCGATGGGAGAACTTGGGGACGGAGGAAATCCCAATGACAGGGACTTGCTGCGTTGTTCATCCTGGCGCACCTACGAAGCGGCAGCAGAGGCGTTACTAAAGGTTGGCTATCACATTCGAAATGGCATGAAAAATGAAGGTATGTCATCTCTGCTGCTTTCCGGAAGGGGTGCCAATGAAGCGAAGCCCCGAATCCGTTATGTAGGCGGTATCGATCAAGAGGGCCTTCGCGCGTCTTTCGTGGAAGAATCTAAAAAGCTCCATAAAGAATGTGCTCTGAACTGTGCCATGAGAGGCATTTCTTTGTATGAAAAAGAACTTGAAAAGCTCGAAACAACTAAAATAATGATTCCATGGTCTCGGTCGGGTGCACGCCTACACTACCTTGCCGGTGGGGCTTTGGTGGGTCTGAGCCGATACTCAGAAGCTGTTTCCCACCTTGAAAAGGCTATGAAGCTGTGCATTGGCTGGAGCGATTTGGAAAATCAAGTTCGGAGCTTGCTAATTGAATGCTATAAACACCAAGACAGTGATGATATTATTGGAACCGTACAAAACGAGGATGGTAGCCGTCGGTCAAGAACCTCCTTCTTGCTACAGACGTATTTCAATGCCAAATTATCGAGTAATGGTTTGGCAACTGCCTTAGAGAACCTTAAAGGGATGAAAGGAGTGGATGTTGGTGATGATCTACTCCTCCAATGGCATTGTGACTTTATTGATGGAATAACAGGTGAAAGTCCGACCCCACCCTTTTCCTTTTCTGTCACATTTCCGGATTCTACCCATGGCTATGCCGGGCAAAAGGTCAAGGCCTACATCTTCGTACAGTCAAACCTGGAATACACAGTTCGTGTCAATCAAATCTCAGTGATGACGGTATTGGGCCCAATTTCCGTTCCACCAAAGGATTTCCCACCGAATGTGAGTTGTGATAGCGATTCTCATGATTTCATTACTATTTCACCCAATGGAAGAATAGAATTCGAAACCGAACTCGATATCCCTTCAGAGTTGAATGAAGAAAATGCCAATCCTGAGAATGCTCCTATTGCCAAGGCAATCATTCCCAGACCAAGGACGGGAGGCTACACAGCTGGTGGTGGTTCTCGGTATTCTTCAATAGAGAAAAATGTAGACACCGCGCCGGCAACCGTTCCTTGGAGCAACCTCTGTCTTGGAGGGAAGCCAATATGTTGTAAGGGTCTAACGATGACTTTTTCTATTGCATCGTCAGCTGCAAATGACACGTTTGTCAGATTGGTCATCGAGGTCAAGCAACCACAGCCGCAAGCAAATACAAAGCGGGTGACTTTTGAAGAAAATAACTACATTTCTGCGGCCTGGAAGCGGCCTTGGGGCTTGAGTCTAAAGAAAGGACCCCGATGCTTGAGATTGTTATCCCCAAAGGCCAAGATGTTAGTTACGAATGTTACCGGAGAGGTTACGAATGGAAAGGCGGTAGAAGGCACTGTGAACCGTGTTGTGCTTAAGCTAAAGGCTGCTGAAAGCGAGTCATGTACCAATGTTGTGGTCAAGATAACAAGTTCTAGCACGCTGACAAATTCCAATGGCAATGTCAAACCAATATCCGTACCGGGCGATGGAACCAGTTCTGAAGATGCGGAAGACATGATGAATCCTCTTGTTCGTACTCCTGTTTTGGTCAAACCAGATCCTTCCTCGGAGACGTTTATGACGGATTTTGGGTACATACTTCCTAGCGGTTGGACCCTTGCTGGTAAAAACGATAGTTTTGTTGTACCTGTAATCAAAGCCGGAGAGGAAACCTACGCTTGTATTGATGTATACCGACCAACAATCGAGCCTTTCGACGCCCAAACAGAAGAAATTCAAGCTGTTTTCGAAGAAAGGAAGAAACTAAACGATTGCAGGTGTGAAACAAAAATAAGTATTTCTATACAGTATCACGAAGAAACTACCAACCAGGACAAGGCAAATAACTCCGTGTCCCTTGATCATTCTGTCGCCGTCGTTTGGAGTTCACCCATGTCTATTGCATTTTCTACCAATGTAAAAGATGTATATCCCTCAGGGAACCAGCATCCATCTAATATTGTGTCTTCAGGAAAACAAGCTTCTAGCGATTCAAAGATGGCAACTATTTTGATCGACGATGGAAATATTTTCACGAAGGGCATTCTAGATCCTATTGCCTCTAGTGATATTCAAATCAACGAAATACAATTTACTGATACACAGAAGGAGAATACTTCTTGCAAGTATAAACTATTAAGCGGTCTTTCTGATAACGGAACGATTTACAGAGGACAGTCCAACGATCGACAGCAACTGCTTCGCAACGGTTCCAAAATGTCTTTTGCTTGGATGACACAAGTTAGTATGAGTGTTGGAGACCATGAGGAGTCAGTGGCTGCTCCTATCGGCGTTGTTTCGGTTCACTGGCAGCCGTCACCAATGAAGCTTTCGAAAGATTTGACATTCACTAGCAAGGACGATTTCGTAGGATGTCATGGTCCACTCCAACTTGCACAACCATCTATTTGTCGCTTCAGTGGTCCCGTTTGCCATATTGAAAGTGCTCCTTTTGAGGTCATTCCAGAGAACCTGCCCAACTCAATCAAGATTGAGACTCCGATAGAAGTGACATATCGCATTCGAAACAAGAGACCCATCGATCAGGAGCTAGAGATGAAGTTGCAGGAACTTCCTTCCAATAGTGATGAATTACAGGCCAATAATGGAATTTTGGTTGCTGGGCCCATCAATAAAACGGTATCTCTCGGGCCCTTCGAGTCCCACTCGTTTTCGTACACTGCTCTGCCCACCACAGTTGGTAATGTGTACTTGCCATCTGTTACAATTTCTAGTACAAGGTACAACACCTGGGTCATCCGTGAATCATTCGACAGACGTTCGATTTTTGTCCTACCGTAGTACAGTAACTAGGCTTGTCGAATTTATTATTATTAGCAATGACTTGCGTAGAATTTGGCTTTGTCGTAGTTATGCATTCTGATGAACAGATACTTTTGATCATAACCAGGGAAATTGATGGTATCGAATATGGGTAGTTTTATGTCGTATGCTCTCTCAATGATACGTGAATTAGATTGACAACACTAACATGATCTCTTGGTAACATGCCTAGTCGCATAACTGGAA
>Ga0115013_10001428_pt1 | contig 13843 bp, 9 predicted proteins | sample SouAtlMetagenome_2_FD_88686 | JGI IMG/M metagenome (GOLD analysis project Ga0115013, IMG submission 88686) | Marine eukaryotic phytoplankton communities from Atlantic Ocean - South Atlantic ANT15 Metagenome | ecosystem: Environmental > Aquatic > Marine > Oceanic | place: South Atlantic Ocean...
TGGCCTTTTAAGCAGGATCTACTCAAGGACATTCAACGTGCCCGGGAACGACAACAGCAGCAACAACAAGCGTTAAAGGATAAACGCAAAGGAGATTTGCGGGCTTTGCGAGAGCATCAAGAGCAGGGAGGTTCTTGCCGAACGGTCGAAGAGTTGATGGCAAGGGCAAATCAGGACAGGCGAACTTTTGCGGCGAAACAGGGAACGGCCACCAGCGCTTTAGAAGAGAAGAGCGATGGGACAAAGGCCGCGGGACAGCAGTCCCGTCGTGCTTACTTGCGCGAATTGAAAAAAGTTGTCGAGTCCGCAGACGTATTGTTGCAGGTATTGGATGCACGTGATCCTATTGGATCCAGGATTCACAAAACTTTGGAAGATATTATCTTGTCGAAAGCAGATAAACGAATGGTGTTGGTTATGAATAAAATTGATTTGATTCCAAAAGAAACTGTGAGCCAATGGCTGACTGTGTTGAGGCGATCCCACCCAACTATTGCTATAAAAGCTTGCAAGAGTATGTCGTCGGATAGTAAGGACATTGACGCCGCAAAATCAACAGTACCGATAGGTATGGATGGATTATTACAATTGCTGAAGAATTATGCTAGAACAGGCGGTAATGGGGGGAAATCAAAAACGACTATTGCTGTCGGTATCATTGGTTATCCGAACGTTGGAAAATCTTCAATCATAAATGCGCTAAAACGATCAAGAGCAGTTGGAGTTAGTCCTCGTCCTGGCCATACGACATCGATGCAAGAGGTTGTGTTAGATAAGAATGTAAGGCTGATCGATAGCCCGGGTGTGGTCTTCGACGATAAGACTGCTATGCTCGGAAACTGCGTCGATGCCGACTCGATTGATGATCCCATCCCCCCTGTGGAAGCACTTCTGAAACGTTGTAAACCAGAAAGTCTAATGATGACATACAATATTCCAGCCTTTCCTCAGGGCAATACAATGATGTTTCTATCCATGGTTGCAAAATCATATGGACGCGTTTTGAAAGGGGGCATTCCCGACAAAATTGGTGCTGCCCGATCTGTACTGAAAGATTGGAACCAAGGAAAGATTCCGTATTACACGGTTCCACCAAGAGATGCCGAACCAGATGTTTCAAAGGGAGGAGCAGTTATTGTGTCTAAATTCGGTGCGGAATTCGATCTCTCCGCATTTGATGACAAAGTTTTGAGTAGTTTGAAGGAGAGTGACGAAATGGATTTTGTTGAGTTAGTGGACGGAGATCGAGTAGAAAGTGAACGAACGGAGGAACTTGTTGATTATTTTTCCAAGGCAAACAATGATGCTAACGATGACATGGAAGAAGACAGTGACGACGAAATGAAGGACAATAGGTCGAAATTAGCTCAAGCAGATGATTTCGACTTTCAAACAATGTAGGGTAGTTGCAGGATAGTTGCCTTACTAGATCTATGGATTGGTTGAAATCGTTACCGATCAGTACCAAAAAATGAAATGATAAGTAGAAATAATAATTTTTCTAACAGAAGTAGTACTAGGCCAAATCTGGCCATGTGTAGTCTTCCTTATGTGCTGCACCTGATTGCAAATCACAATAAATTTTCATAGCTTTGTGATATAGATTGTGTTCTCGCTCGTATGCAGACGTGCCTTCTTCTTCATTAGAGTGATAGCTATAAACATTGCACTTTCCATCGTTATATGTTTCAATCACCTTTTGTCCCGCATTGATGTCCTTTTTATTGTGCTGCAATTTTGGATTGACAAACTTATCTACATCCTCTTGCGTAATGCGCTTTGGAGCAGCAGGGACTTCGCAGTTACTGGTCAGCTCGTCAGTAATACGCTGGACTTCCTTCAACGGATTTGCAAGTATTGCATCATTACTTGATTTTACTATGCACAATCCTCTTGAATTTTGTATGGCTCTCATGTTATAGACTATCCACAACCGCAACCCTGTTTCAACGGCAATACCACCGTCTCTCTTGTTGATCGAATGTGCAACTTCTAGTGGGTGTCGATACGTATAGACAATTCTACACAAGCCGTATAAAGAAAATCGCAGCCATTGTGAGAATCGTCAATTAATACGGTATCATGTGGAATTTTTCAATGAATTAACAATAGAAATGCACCACTAAAAGCCTTTAATTCACTTACGCAGGTTCATTGTTCATTAGTTTTAACCAAGTTTTCAATGTAATGCACATCCGTGGATCCTTCTGCATCCATGGTGCGTTGTTTGGATCGTTCAAAAACGGCAAGCCACGATTTCCTTCTTTAAATGTCACCGCTCCCGATTCTTTGTCCTTCAGTGCTTGCTCCCAGTCATAATGTATAACATTCGCATCCCAATAAACTCTTTGTTTCTTCATGAATTCGTCGTTTTGCAGAACAATATCGATGCGTTCAAAAAATCCCTTCTCGTTGTCAAAATTGCTTCGAATCAACGGGCCTCCCACTGCATATCCGGCACCTTTGTTCAATAACCCGCCCAGCATTGATGTACCACTTCTATGCATCCCCAATATCATAAAGCCATTGCGGTGATTTCCGGCAACTACTGCATTACCATCCGTCCGTTTGGCAATTGGCTCACTTTCTTTCTGTTTCGATTCGTACTCGGCCACGGCTTGATCCAATAGATTCGCATCCGTGACACCTCGACCTTGCCGAAAATTCGATAACTTCTTTCGTATGCTGTGCGTTACTTCTCCGAGCTTTTCTTTGCCGGGGACATGAACGTTTTCCTGTAGTGACGGTGGAACATGCATATGATGAATGTAATCACGCGCTGTTTCGTCGGGCATCGAGTCGGGTGTAGACGCTTCTAAAAGTGGCCAAAGAACTATCAACATGAGCATATAACACGAGACAAAAAGGCCCAAACATATCGTAGAGGTGAAGCCAAAGACTATGTAATTGGCAAAACGCTGTTCATGCCTTGGTTTCTTGTTGCGTCGCTGTCGTTTACGAGTGTTGCGCTTGCCAGTTGAAATATTGCCACCCAAACTCGCACCAACTCCACTCTCTATTGTTGCGTCCATTGTCAAAATGCTATTCAAAACAAATGTGCTAATTGTCGGTTTGTGTTCAACAATAACTTGGCTTCTATCGAAGAGAGGAGAGGACTGAAATTATAATGGCATTGTGTTTGATTTTGCGATGACTCGAAAAATCGGTTACGGTATTGAGCATCAAGAAAAAACCTATTCGACTCGATGGAATCCCATGGTTGCAAAAACTTGTGAGCAGGGACAGACCGTCAAAACTTCCACCCTTCTCCATTCGAGATTATTTTTTTTTTTCTCCTTTTTTCGATTTTGCAACGATGATAAAGGCATCGTGACATGAAGAACAGAAACCCTGTCATCGTAAATCTACCATCAAGCAGAGGTTGGAAGAAAGCTGAACGTGTTGTAGAAGATGTCGCACCAACAAAGTATGTATCTGGTGCAAGTCCCAAGACATCACAACAACAACAACAACAACAACAACAACAACACTCCGACTCCAGTTCTGACACGTCCCTGAAAGAAAATCTCTGCTTGGTCTGCTTGGAAAACAAGGCTCGGTATACATGCCCGAAATGCCAAATGCCGTTCTGTTCTACAGAGTGCTATCGACAACACACAAACATAGACTCTTCAACTACAACGAGCGGAAATCATCCGCCTCCTTGCAGCGAGGATTTTTTCAAGAGAAAAGTATTTTCGCTAATGCAACTTGAGTCCTCAGAGCAACAGGAAAATTCACACCGTGCACTTAATCGGTATCATCATCAGAGTTCTAATGAACAAAACTTTCAAGAATATCTGAACGACGATGACAACGACACAGTAAATTTGTACGAACTACAATTGCAACTTGACCTACTAGAAAACGAGAATAAGGAGCTACCATATAAAGAACTCGTGAAACTTCTGTCGCCATCTGTGAGGGCTATGTTTGAAAATGATTTAAAGACTGGAAAATTGCAGGCAGAATCGATCTTGAATCGTTGGCATCCATGGTGGAAACGTGAACTGGTTATGATTAGAAAAGAAAGCAATGATAACGATAGCGTTTTGAATGACAGTAAAGGGAGTCAAACCGAGAATGATGACGCTTTTTCAATAACCCTAGACGAGAGGCTTCTTAAGATACCGGATGTCGAAAGAAAAGGCAAATCACAGCCTTCAAAAAACGAGAATAATGATATTCTCATGTGCAATTTAATAGATATTTTATATGCCACATGTCGAACACTGCGTTTGTACCATGGTGTGGAAAACGCATCGCGACAAGCTCCAGTCGAAGCCGCAATAAACTTGATTTCAACATCTTCAGTGATCGGGAAGGACTTACGATTTCATACTACATCTCAAGTATTGAATTATCACTACACGAGCACTGCCAGCAACAACAAGAGTATAAATCAACTTGGCAATGAAACAGAGAAAGCGACAAACAGAAATGACTTTGATAATTGGGGTGTCTACATGGAGGATATTGCCTCATTCATAACTTCACCACGTATGGTAGGAAGGGCGCTCTTGGAGGCAACTGATATATTGAAGGCCGCGATAAAAGAACTCAAGCACAATCAAACCAACTCAAACAACACAAAAGAATCGAATGATGATGGCGCGACGAAATTAAAGCAGATACGTCGACTACGCAAAAAGCTACAATTTTATCTATCCTGGGCAGTGCGTAATCAAGTCGCCGCAAATCTAATGAGAAAGGGTGAGCCCAAGGAAGAAATCCTGGCCTGGATTGACGAGCAGAAACAATTATTCGTAGAATATGAAGGGAACGATGAGTGAAAACACTATGAAATCGTGGAAACTAAAGTCTTCAGGACACCTGTCGGCACTAAAATCTTTCAACTGCGTTTTATTTGATATAGAAGCAATTCAAATTGTTTTAGATGAAACTCGGCGTAATGAGTAAAGTAAATAATGGGGTTATGTAAAGGAAGATTTATTTTGAAAAGCGAATGGGTGGTCTCATCCATAATACATTCTTATCACTTAGAATTTTGCTACCAGTAATAAACTGTACCTAGCGTGATCAATTTTTTGCAGTCCTCGTCTCAATACTTTATGGGAAATCGGGAAACACTTTAAAGTGTAAAAATTTGATTCCGATGTAGGCAGTTGCCCAAAGGACCAACGACTTTCCAACGAACAAATCTATGGCGTCCAAAAGCTCTCGAAACAATCCGATTGATTGACCGGCAAATTTAACTCCACCACTCAAGATGATTACAGGTATCTCTGCAGGATTTCTTTCACTGAAATTCACGGCATAATCTAGCTTTCCCTTCGTCTTGCTATTATCGCTTTCCTCGGTTTCTTTTGGGCCAATTATTCTAGTTTTGAATGGACCAAAACCGATTTCGAGTATAACGGGCACCCCTCGAGCTCGATCGAAGAAAAATCCTCCGAACAAACGGAGGGGTCCACCGACAAAGAAGTCCGCGTATGTAAATATAACCGTCAACAGTTTTGTGGATCCGACTAGAATGAAAGTGGTCGCTAAAGCAAATACCGATCCTGCTAAAAACGTTTCCACAGTCTCGTGTAGTGGAAGAACCCACGAAAGTCCATTTTGTTGAATGAATGGACCAACAGCCTCGTTGAAAAATGATTCCACGACGCAAAGTTCTAAGCGTACCCGAAGGAGACCACTAGCAATCAGGGGGCCATATTCCACAAAATTATCCTTACCAACGACGCCCTGCGCCGTAGCTTGCAGCACGCGATAAAATGAATCAGAAGCAGAACAAACAGGTGTAAATGAACTTGGATCAAAACTTTGAGTCAATCCTTCCGGCATTGTAATCTTCGGAACAGAAACCGACGGAATAGAAACTGGCGGAATAGAAACTGATGGAATAGAAACCGACGGAATATCAACCGATGGAACAGAAATCGCTTCAGCTATTTCTGACATGACAGTGAGACCCATGATAGTAGTTGACGTAGCAGCAACCAAGACGGTCATCGAATTTTTCTCATCTTCTTCCTTTTTAATGATTTTGGGCGAAACTTCCACAGACACGATATCATCTGTATCGTCAGGAAACCTAGACATTTCTGGTGCCATGGCCAATCGAAAGCGAGGATCCTGTAATGGACCAATTCTTACTCCAGCTACATTCCTCTCTGCGGGTGTAGTAAATGCCCATGAAAATGCATTGTCTTTGAATAAGACCAAAGATGCCAGTATCACAAATGGGATTCTTGTCATTGGCACCGTCCGAGTCGACCGAATAGCCATCGTATCTAAATTACAAATCGTCTTCGATCGATTAAAAATAATCTAACACTAAAAGTTTTTGGTCGTTGTTACGCAATGTTCCTCCAACGGCAATCGACACTTTAAAGTGTAGAAGATGTGATCCAACACAAATGGGTGAAACGAATACGTAAGAGTGTCAACAAATGAGAGACTGAAGCCTGCGGCTGCATGTTGAAGGCGTGTCGTAAACTAGCTACCAGGACAAGGTTGGATATGGTCGCGCCGACAAATTTAAAATTCTAACGGAATCACCCGGGTGCTTTGTGATTTGCAACACCACTCCGTTGCTGCCACTGGCTCTTTTGCTCTGGCACTTTGTCCCAAGCTGCCCATCTCCACAAAGCCACTGGGGAATTTGCAACTCCCAAGTGGGGGCCTCGCACCCACAAATTTGCTTTTGAGTGCGACCCAGAGCCCACTGCGAGTGCCAAGTGAATGGGTGGCCGCAACTGGCTGTAGCTGTGCTGCAAGGGGGGGCTGCCACAGACTGCCCCTGTGCCCACTGGCGGCGGTGCAGAAGACAACTGCCATTGCCAATGCCCATTGCCCCTCCCAGTATTGCCACAAGATTCCCCTTTTGCCACGGGGCTGGCGAAAATCCGAAAGGCCACTTTTGAGCCCAGCCAAGGCAGTCATCAAAAAGTGACTTCAGGGGTTTCCGAGATTTTTTCGACATCAAACTCTTTAAAATTTCAAAATTCACTAGCTCACCGCGATGTACCTGTTTCAGAGATCAATGTCATCACTCGGTTGACTTTCATCATGACAATAGCGTTGTGTAAGTCTAAGCGAATTCATGTTAGAAGACTATTTATGCTGGTGAGCATTTGCATTTATGGTCTGCTTCATTACCGCATGCTTGCTCGGCTAAGCGCAGACTCCGAAAAGCCTGTTCGTAAGCAGCAGCATCGGCATCACGAAAATGGCTTGGACCGAGTTCAAATCAATAGCAAGCAAGAAATTAGGTTAAAAAGGTCATCCTCAATCGACTACTTTTCCTGTTGTGGTGCCGGTCATAGACTCAGTAAACTTGCCGACGCTTACTATGCCGCCAAGAAACTCGAGTTCACTGTGCGGGTTTTCTTTGGCTTTTGCTCTCAACAGGAAGTATTTTCGTATCTATTTGGCCCACGGCCTTTGAATGAAAACCAAGTGCTGGATAAGATAAACGCTGGTTTCCGGGTTGGGAAGGATATGAATATACTACCAGACATGTACATCAAAGTTAGCAACGAGGTCCCGGGATTTAAGAAAATAACACGATACGGCGTGTCAACTGCTGGATACGTTAATACGACGAATTGTCCCTGTCCGAAGGAACGTTTTAATTCAGACGTAGAGCTATTCACGGATCTTCGAGACAATAGATTTCGTGCTCGAGGTGTAGTCGAATCTTTTAGACGACAATTTTTTGTAGGTAAAACAGTGATTGGATTGCACGTTCGTGCTGGGAACGGCGAGAAAGAGTTTCTAACTCGAGGTCGGGAAATAGGGGGAGGTCTCGATGAATGGTGTCGATCAATGACTAGTTTATTGACGTCATTATCGAACAAGTTTCATAAGGAAGAGCCACCAATCTTGTTTGTTGCATCAGATACGGTTAAAGTCATATCCAGATTAAAGGAAATGCTGAAGGGCAGAATGGAAGTCATAGACTTCAAGCAAGAACGAATCGATGATGGTCAAGGTGTGTTGTTCGGAGCAGTGGGCGATGTAAATAATGATGGTGACCAATGTAAAAATGGATGGTTAGATTCTTTCACAGACATGATGTTACTAAGTTACGCAGACGTATTAGTGGCAGGACGGCCAAGTAGTTTCACACAAAGCCTTCCCATGACATTGACACTTTCGACACCGAAGGCGAAGCGAAAAGTTCTCAAAAGTTATTGCGAAGTAGATCCAAATGCAACTGCGTTCATGTGTTTCGAGGATCTCGAAGAATGGTGCTGCAAAGGCAACACAACTTTTTCGTTGCATGAAATTCAAAACTATGACTACCGAAGAATGCCAGAGGTGGGAGGATTAAACCTTGAGGAATATACAAAGCAACTGAAAATGAGACCACGTAAGAACGATGCTTGTATTCCTACGACGACTGATTACGGAAATTGTCTACCATTTGAGATGCCAAGTGAAAAGTCACTGTTAAAGTTGAGAAAGCGGCAAACTAAAAAGAATGCCACTAAGAAATGATGATCAAACTAAATCACTTTAAGCAATGTCAAAACTTGCATACAAAGAAGGGGGAAATAACCACTCTATGCTACTAATTACTTCCTATCAATAGCTACTTAATCGCGGACACACTGACTTTAATAGGGAAACAAAGGGCATTCTCTTCTAATGGAAGCTCCCACTCTCCTCCACGAATATCCCTACAGCCAAGTCGGAACTTGAGATAATATAGACCTTCGTGCAATAGTGCTTGGCTCTTGACTTTGACAAAGAAGCTTCCACTAGATGATATGGATGTAGCTATTGGACCGCTTTCAGTTTTTGGTAATTTTCTGGAAGATGTAGAAAACTCGGATGACTCTACGCTAGGATCAAGTGAGTACCAGAGAAGTAGAACATTGAATGGAATTTTTGTTCCGAAGGTCAAGGATGTTGGAATCGTCCCGCTAGCAACACCTGCTATAGAAGTGCCAGAACAGATTTTGAGCTGATTACTCCCGCTTTCGTGTGTATCGTGATCAAAGAAAAACCGCAAGGACGTGTGCACTAATGCTTCTCTACATGTTGTTACTGATCTTGGAATAGGTGCCGGAGTTCTTATTATTCCATTCATCATTTGAAGGAATATTAAGGCACGACTCTTTGCATCGAAAGATTGAGATTGATAAATTATCTTTTCCAGAGTAGAAGAATTGAAATGTTTTAATAGCGAGGTCAGCGGTTGAGCAATATCACCATTAGCAAATGCTTCGAGACTTTCTCCTTCAGTCTTCAGAAATATTTGGCTCGCAGCTCTCGCAACGAAGGAACACAGTGCGTGGAGCGTCCTCAAAGCACTCCTTGACTGTTGACACAGAAACAAGCCATGCAGCTTGTATAGTCTAATGTAATCCATACTTAATTGATGAAAAAGTTTGATGAGATTCTTCAGGTGAAGATTTGGTCGAGTAAATTTCTTCGGTTCCGTACCCGTCAATCTCATTTCCCTAGGAAACCGGAAGTTTTATTTAGAAAGTGAATTGTAAGATTTGCTACAAGTAAATACAGCATTCTGATACCGAGACAGTTTGACACTCACATAGTCAGTTGACGCAAATTCATCAAGAGGTCGAGGAAACAAACTCTCAATTCAAGAAGTTTTATTTGAAAGGAAGCCGGACACATCTTCAATGATTGAAGGGAACGAAGCACATTTATGGCCATCCGAAGTTTTGACGTTGATTCTGGTAAGGCATTTGCACCATTATTGCATAGCATTCCTTCTCCATCAGCAATCTTTTCCATAGCAGTAAACCAGATAAAGCTTTTTTCTGACGATGCTAAATTCATCAGATTATGGTACAATTCTTTGGCAACATCGAAATTTCCTGTCGTCATTGCATGTCGCGATATCAGGTAGATATCCCAGTTCCCCAGAGATGAACTAGTTAATAAGGGTCTTAAACTTGTCAGCGAGTCTTCCTCTCCGGCAAAGTAATGTGTTTTACGGCAGCACAAAATACTTGCTAGTATGTGTTTCTTCACATTAGGCTCCTGGATTTCGGTTAGTTGTTCTTTCAGCGTGCCAATATGTTTCTCAGCAACAGCTGGACATGCATTTGAAATCGAAGCGATCAATCGGAACGTGACAAGTGCATTCGCATTTTTTTTCTTCAGTAAAAGTTCGAAAAGATTTACCGCAAATGTTACGGAATGTTTAGAGAAGCATGAAACTAGCCCTTCGATATATACACCCGATGTACGTTGCTCGCTGCTTTCAATTGCTATATCAACAGCAATCGCTACACTATCGAAGACGGCTTTGACATAGTCTTCCCACATGTTTTCTGCATAGCTAAAAGCTATTACTAGCATCGAGCAAGCTTGTTTTTGAATAGCTGGATGGGAATGATGTACAAGTTGAATGCCACAACTGATTAGCATATCTCGGTGATTACTACCATCTGGTTCGTCTTCTCTTTCACTCTCTTTCTGTGGCTCCAAGGTTGTGTTCAGAGGCAAAAGGAAGTAGAACAAATTCCTTGCCGCGTTAAGGAGTGCTGCTAAGATGAGAGGCGGGTATTTGCAATAGAGCTCTTCTTCGTTATCATCTTTTGGGCTATGATCATTTTCGCTCGACTCTTTCTCTTCTTTGGTCCAAGAATCGACTTGCATTTCGATGGCGTCTCGTAAAGAGCTCAAAGCATAAAATAGAAAATCTTCATCAGCGAAATTCCTAGCTCCGTTATATCTCATCAAAAATTCTTGCAGAAGTAGCCCACGAGAGGTGTGGGGACAAAAATTTGTTTCGTTGCCCCGAGAATTATTTGTCGTAAGCGAAGAAGAGAAATTTATTTCTTCGTCATGTGCATAGTTTTCGGAGCCCCTGGTGTAGTCGGTTCGATCGTCGACCAATCGATGTAAGAGACGATTCCATTCCTCCTCGATCACATGCTCTATCCTGCTTTGGATTGCTAATGATACCATTGCACGTTGTGCCAGCTGGCTGTCGTTGTCACTCATAGAACACATTCCAAATGCATACAGCGAGGCACGGAGGTGCGGTATCGCACCCTCATACAAATGAGCATTTTGGCAGATTCCTGCTTCTTGTTCATATTCTGGTAGGATAAGACAATCCGAAACGATCTTCACTAACTCAAGACGGTGACGATAGTTGATATGAAAGGAATTTGGGACTAAACTGGACATCAACCGTTTTGCCATCTCCCACGAGTCGCTCTTTTTATTCTCAAGTCTAGACGCTGTTTGTCGTATACATTGCTCTGATGGGTGTGGATGAATGGCCATGGCTAGAATATGAAGAAGATCCACCTCTGTAGCGTGTGCTGGGCGGCCCAATAGGAAAGACCTCAAACCTATCTTCAAAAATGATTGAAACGCATTTTCAAGGTGCTTTTGTACGATTTGATCATCTACTTCACCAAATTCGTTACCATATCGATGAGGACTGTTTTGTAAACGTTCTTCTAGTGACATTGCAATATAGTATTTGGTCGTATCTTGAGTAAAATCAAGACTTTCGGCCGTTTGAAATCCTGGTGAAAAGGATTGCTGTCTCGACGACTCCGTGTGGAATCGACTGGAAAGATTTTGCGAAGAGAAATAATCATTTCCAGTGGACTGCGGTAGAAAGAATCCTAACAAAAGTATCCCTGCTACTCTTGACACTTGACCATGTTCGTGCTCTGTCATTGAAGGAAGAAGACGGCATGCTTTGGCCAATAGCTGACAACAAACGTATTGAAATAGTTTTAGTCCAGATCGCAGAAAAGCACGATCTTTGCTTGCATGCAAAAGGACATACGGCAACTCTGGAAAAAACTTACTATATCCCAACTGTCAGTGTCCGTTGATGTTGCATTTTTCTCTGTACAAATGCGCTTTGATGCTGGTAGATCAATTCTATGAGACGAATCAGTCAACTCGCGATACGACGACGTCCTTATAGCGGCATCACTGGGTGATCCAGCAATGCCGTTGAAGAGTGGCTGGTGGATGGCAGCATTCAAATCTTCAATGATTCGCCGGATGTCTTCCTTCATAATTCCTAGTTAAAGTCTTGCCATTCTCTTGAATTCAATTTGACATGACGTTCTCGAGATTCAATGGAAGTAGGAGACGATGGATTTCGATGGCATTATTTCAACCATTTTACAATCTTACGGGAGTGAAGAACACTGGGTCCCGATTGGGACTCCGCTGAAGGTTGCGCGCATGCCGGGAATAGCCGTTTGTTAACCGAAAAGTGATGGAATTTCGAAAGAATTTAAATTATTGATGATCAATGCACTGCAATAAATTCTAACCATGGCCGAGCTAGATCTTGATATAGACGTTGACCTTGACACACTTGGGAGGAAAGATCTCCAGACTTTGGCTAAAAAGTTTGGAATCAAAGCCAACCAAAAAAATGTTGTCCTTCGAAGCATGATTCGAGAAGCTGTTGGAGTTTCCAAAGAAAACCATGGCACAGACGGTCCTCCCGCAGAAGAAAAACTGACTAACACTAGAAATGAAGCGGAGATTATGTGTACGACAAATAATGAAAACGGGCAGAGTGCAAACCCGATCGAATGTGGATCAAGTGTTGAAACCGACGCCCTGGATTCCGCTGCATCACACAATCAGGAAGCAAGACCAATGGGAGGCAATGACGAAGGCACCGATTTCAATGATTACGCAGCTGCGAAGGGGGATGGAAGCATTATGGGTGTTGCTGAGAAGGAAAGGGATTCGAAAGTCAAAAATAAGATTCCAGATTGCCAAGAATGCACAAACATGACAGAAGAGAAAGAAGAAATTTGCATTCACGATGAGTCAGTGCTTAAGGTCTTTACAACGAACAAAAACGATGCGAAAAATGATGACCGCGATCCTTCAACTGATGGAAATAATAAGAATGATGTCGATGGGGGAAAAGACAATCATCTTGAGAAGGAGACAGAACAAGGAGAACAAAAGAAAATTGTGAAGAGGAAATGTCAAGCTAATCCTGATGACGCAAGGGTTTCGTCAACGAAAATTCCACGTTGGACAAAGCAAATTTCGACGACGAAGGATTTCACTAAGACCACCGAAAACAGAGTGCAATTGTCAACTAAGAAGCGCGAGAAAGAAGTTCCGTTGTGGAAACTGCATTCAAAAGATTTTATTCGAAATAGAGGTGCAAACAAAACGCGAGATATAGAACCAAAAAAGAGTGTCAAGAGAGTGCCATTTCGTGATTGCTCAAATAACAATCCAGGAAGAATTAGTGCTAAATCTACAGACGAAAAAGTCACAAAAAACAAAGTTGCTCCTAAGCCGCTCCCTATGTCAAAACGAAACGAAGAACAAATGAAAAAGTTTGTTGAACGTCAGATGGCTGGAAGAGGAGACAGAGCCAAAAAGGAACAAATCAAAGTGCATGTCAATCCCATGTCAAAACGAAATGAAGAACAAATGAAAAAGTTTGTTGAACGTCAGTTGGCTGGAAGAGAAGACAGAGCCAAAAAGGAACAAATCAAAGCGTATGTCCATACCGCTAGAGACTAGAGTTGATTCTTTCTTTTGAGCTGTGCCGATTCTTCCAGTTTTTTGTACAACTATTGTAAAAAGTCACGAATGTATAGGTAGGAAGAAAGTTGATGTAGAACTATAAATAAATGTTTAATTTGCAAAATTTTTAGAAAGAAACTGTAGATTCAGCTGTTATGATCAAACGACCTACATTGCGAGATAAGAGAAGATCATCAGACCGTTTAGAATACGGATCTAAGTCGACATTGCGTCAATGTACAAGTACAGGCTGGCTCTTTGTCCGAAATTTTTTATAGCGACTCGGTTCATTGTGGAAGGTTTGGTTTTATTGATCGATTAGGGGTCATTTGCCGTCGTTTCCGATAATCAA
>Ga0115013_10001431_pt1 | contig 13822 bp, 18 predicted proteins | sample SouAtlMetagenome_2_FD_88686 | JGI IMG/M metagenome (GOLD analysis project Ga0115013, IMG submission 88686) | Marine eukaryotic phytoplankton communities from Atlantic Ocean - South Atlantic ANT15 Metagenome | ecosystem: Environmental > Aquatic > Marine > Oceanic | place: South Atlantic Ocean...
ACGAGAGTTTGTTAAAACATGAAAATTCGAAGCCATCATGATCCTGTCAGACGGGACTCAGCTTTTCGTGCTTTAATCATAAGTACGTTTCCACCTGGAGCGCATGGTGAAATCCTTAATTTCTCGCACACTCCTTCAACAATGAACCCCAAAATATTTAGAATTTCCACATCGTCATCGGTGTTTGATGTGTTCTTGCTCGAGCATCTGTCGTCAACTCATGCTAGTTGCTTCTGACTGAGAAGCTTATATCCATTTTGTGAGGACATCGTTGACAGTCGTTAGCATTATTAGCATTATACAACAATACTGAAGTGGTTCATTCGCATATTATATAAAAAAAGAATATTATAGATCAACCAAAACAAAGTGTAACGAGAAGCTATCCAGCAAAATGAAATATTATTGTTACGGCGCTGCCGTCTTACTCTCGTCAACTGCGACTTTCGGGTTTGCGCCTAATTCGCAATCTTGTCGCTATAACCCTACGAATAAAATAATCCACAAACAGAATTTATCGCCTTCAAGTACAATGTTACAAATGGCATCAAACATCGTCGTTATTTCACCTCCTGGTGGCGTTGGCGAGGTTGCTGCCGTGAAAGCGGCCTGTCTTGGGTCATCGGTTCGATGGTTTGTAATTTCTGATCCAGGGGAAGACAACGCAGTTTCTGCTTCTTCGGTTGTTACTTTGGCCCCGCAAGCTCTTCGCGATATCGCAAATGCATCGGGAAGTTTAGAGCTAGCTGGGGCAACCGTCCAAGATCTGACGAAAGGGGGAGAAAACGAACGTTTAGCAGTCTCACAATGGTGTGGGTCGGCTGACGGTTTAATTTCTACATATGATGGTGCAAATGATGGAAATAGCGGCAACCCGAATGGTTTCAAAGCTGCACTTCGGGTAGCGACTATGGAAGCTTCTAAATCTGTAAGTGGTCCGCAAGTAGCCGTACTAGCCGCGGAAGAAGATTTGGAGGATGACAACGATGTAAAAACCAATGACGACGATGAAGTTGGTGGCATCTCAAACCTAATGGGATCGCTTCTCGGCGGAAGTGCCCCTACTGTTCCAGATACTTTGCCGCTTTCTTTTTCTGGGTCTAAAAATATCTGCGTAGTGCGTCACGGAGAACTTTTTGGGACACCCGAATCGTCACCTGAGTTTTCACCGCTTATCGGTGGGCCCCGACGAGAGCCAACCATTACTGAAGAATACACTATGCGCACGGTCCGTGTAGATCCATTTATTGTCTCGGGAAACGTTATGGGATCGTCGGCTCAACTCAAGTCATGTCGTCATTCTGTTGGTGAATCTGCAGCCTTATTTGCGGCACAGAAACTCTCTATTCCATCCAGCTCGAACTCGTACCAGCGGTCCCCTGCAGTCATTAGCATTTCATCTCAACCTGGGGTTGATAAGTGGACTTTGGAACAATGGGAGGAGGAACTGAATCGCGTGCAGGAGCTTGTCAACACTGGAAAGGCATCAACTTTATTTAGTAGTCGAGACATGGTCGTTGAGGATACTGAAAGACTTGCCGATTGGTTAGCCACAAAGTGGGCACCTGCCGTAATGAAAACATACGATATTGCTGCTATTCGAATTGGAGCCCGACCAGTAGTAGCAACCCGTTCCGGCGAGGGGCGTGTTGATATTATCTGGCAAGAACTTGTCGACTTCGACTCTGTTACCGTAGGAGGAATGATTTTGCAAGTAAACAAAGATGGGATCACAGCTACCCGTGGACCCGGGGATGCATCGAAAGGATACAGTTCTGTTAGTGTGATGCCATTGAATGGAGAGGATGTTCTAGTGCGACGTTTGGCCGAAGCTGCCTCCCAAGCCATGGAAAAAGGATTGGCGAAGAAAGCTCCGAGAAAAAAATCTACCAAGACAGTCGTTGAAGCCCCAAAGGCTGTATCAAGTTTGCAATCTTCTGGGACTGTAGAAGCAAAGACACCGCCTCCTCCTCCGAAGCCGGCAGAATCGTCGGCAGGACCGAGAAGAGCTGGAGCACGTCGATCAACCCCTCGATCACGTGGTAAAAAGAAGGAGTAGTAATTCTATATACTTTACAAAGTAATACACTGTGACCAAATTTCAACTGCAGAAAAAAGTGTTGAGAATTTTCATCTTATTGTGTGTTTATGATTATGAATTGAACGTATCAGGCATTGTTTTTTCTTCTCCGCAATCGAGAGTATCGTCGCCAGTAGAAGGTTCCGAATCAACATCATCACTCAAAATCAAATCATCAACCATCCCCTCATCAATTAGGTAATTTAACCTCGAGGTCCACGATGATTCAAGAGAAGATACTAATGACATCACTCTGTCATCCGAAGTGGGATCAGGAATGCGAATATCAATTTTCAGTAAAGTTTCCTCCGGTGGTAAAAGTTCAGGAAAAGATTGTAGTCTACTCGGCCATTCGATCAAAGAAATGCAATTCATAAATACATGATCCAAATCCAAAGCATCAAAGTCTCTAGAAGATTTTCCGGACAGCCGATAGAGGTCCATATGATGAATTCTATTCAAACAAAATTAGAGATTCAATTAGCATTATATCCAAAGTTTTGGAAGTTCTGCAACAGCGGTCAGAGTAGGTACTCACTCTCGTGTTTTCTCTCTACCTCTTCCACCCATTTCAATGCTGTCATCTTCTTCTCTATACTGGTATGTATTGGACAATAGGTATGTCGGAGAGGTTATCCGCAACGATCCTTGTTCTATTCCTTCACTATCCTCGTCATAGTCACAGCTATCATCTACGATGCCTAATTTGCATTTTATGAATCCACGGCTAAATGTTGTTTTTCCTGCACCAAGATCGCCGTCTAGAAAAAGTACGTCAGTTTGTTGCGAGAGAACGGCAATCAGAGCCCCCACTTCTTCCATTGTCTCCATCGTGGGTATAGAGAGAGATATGGAATGAAAATCATCACCGAAGTCCTTTTTGATGCAAGATGAATGTTTTGGTTTCGACATACCAAGTGACGAGAAAGATTGAGAATTGAATGGTGCGGAGTTTCTGGTTCCGGTGCGAGGTTTGGTGATCGTTGTTGTTGCCGGAGTAAATACACGGGTCGGATAAAACATGGAAGGTTTCGATATTCTTGCTTTGGAAACGAAACCATAAACACCGTAAGACTGGAGAGTAGACGCGAACAACATCACCTTTGTGATTTTCCAGAATTGGCTATTCGTGATCGATCGAAATCCGTCCAGCTCCAAAGAAAGGTATTCTCTAGTTAGATTCATCCGTTGTTAGCCACGTTTTCTTTTCGTTGTTGGTCCTTCCACGAATTGTAACCATACGTCGAAATGGCCTTGATGATAAAATAGAAGTGAAAAATTGCTTTCCAAAAGAGTTGATCTCTTCAATTATTGTCAATGGTCGATATGTGCATAATCTGATGAAAGATGGAAAATTAGAAGAACTTGTTTTGTGATGTTGTGAGGTATGGTTAGAGTTGGGGTTAAGACACTGTTTAGGATCTTGAAAAAAAATTGCGTTCGGATATGATTTGCATCATCAATTACGTGTTCTGAACACAACGGTTACGATTTCGAAGAAAAAGATTCAACGCAAAACTTACGAAGTAGGTCAAAAGTTAATACAGAAGCTTCCAATTCTTACATTTACTGTAAACCAAGATGTTCTCTTCTCAGCTCTTTCGTTCGAGTGCTCGCGTCGCATCGCGTGTCGGTCGCCGTCTTGAATCAACGGCTACAAAAGCTGCTCCACCTGCGGCTGCTCCACCTGCGGCTTCCGGAGGTGGTGCAGCCATGCCCCTCGCGTTGGTCTCGCTAGGAACTGCTGCGTACGTTTACATTGACAGTCAATCCAAGGTAGATAACTTGACCGCCAAGGTGGATTCGCTGCAAGTGGAACTGTCTGGAAAGACAAACTCTGCATTCGTTTTCATCAAACCCCACGCATGCAAAGGGAAACCTGGAAGTGTCGAATCTGTAGTCGAAGACAAATTCAAGGAAAGTGGCATCCGTATCACAAGCAAGGGTGAAATCTCGGCCGAAGAGATTGACAAGAACATGTTCATCGACAACCACTACGGAGCTATTGCCAGCAAGGCAGGTAAGGCTATTCTTGTCCGAGATTTGGATTTCAATAATTACCTATATCTCGATGTAAAATCTCACATGGTTCTATTTTCATTATAATAGTCAAGTTGAAACCTTCTGAACTGAACGTCCCTGACAAGGGAAAGAAACAATTCGAAGCGGCGTTCGGAGAGTCTTGGGACTCGGCAGTTGCCGCAGGCAAGGTAAGGTGGCCAACTGCTTTTTGTCTTCATTAAAAGAATGTTGCCACATCTTCATTTGCTTATTTTTTGTTGCTTAAAAACTCCCACGAATGCTTTGCAAAAAAGGTTTTCAATGCCAAGGATGGAGCCGCAAAGTTAGGATTAGATGCAGAAGGTATCAACGCCGAATGGAGTAAGCTAACTCGAGGCAAGGATCTTATCAAGGTATGTAAAACCGTAGAAAGAACTGACGATGAAAATCTCATTAGGACCCACTATTTTAATAGAATACTAATACTCGAGAACAACATTTCAATTGTCTTTTTTAGTTTGGTGGCGGTTTCTATTGTGGGAAAGTGAAAGACATCTACGTCATGAATGGTTTTTACATGTCGATGCGTGGTAAGTTCTTACCTTTTTCCAGATCCGTACCAAAATCACAGCTTAATTTTTGGAACCTAATTAAATTTTTCTCGACTTGTGTAGCTGCTTACTGCAATCCGGGTGAGAAGATTCAATGGTATACAGGTAAGTTCTTAACTTTTTTCAGATCGTACCAAAATCACAGCTTAATTTTTGAAATCTAATTAATTTTTCTCGACTTTTTAGTCTCTTGGCCACGTGACAATCTCAGCTGGGAAGACTTCAGAGGCCAAGTGTTGGGTGCCACTGATCCATCTGAAGCTCCGAAGGGATCGATCCGACGTGTGATGTAAGTTTATTTCCCATATGAATTTTCTAGTATGAGAAAGAATTTTTCAGAGATGTATTGGATTTTTTTAATCAATTGGCGACAAAAGGATGAAGCTGACCTTTTCTTTGTATACGCTTCCTACTTTTCTGTTCAAAATTGCTTTCGCTGTTTTTGCTAGTCTTGATCAGTACAGAAGGTTGGGTCTTGCTTCCAAGCCAAACACAGGCGACAACGGTGTGCACGCTAGCGCATCTCCATTTGAGGCCTTGGCTGAGAGAAACAATTGGCTCGGTATGAGTGTTGAGGAGGACTCGTACGGAAAAGGTCTTCTTGCTGCGGGCGTCCCATTGGAAACTATCGCGAAGTGGTCGGGAGATAGCCAAGTCTCAGTTGAAGGAGAAACTAAGGACGGAAAATCTATGAGTGTCTTCGACACCCTTGAGGATCTGGATGCTGACACAATTCTTGCCAAGGTTAGCAAGATTTCAAAATAAGAAATGCGGAACGTCCAGTCGTGTGGTGATGTACACAGAATGATTTTCTTAGATATCGATCAGAACTCAATGAAAATTCACATACTCTTATTAGCCATCCCGAAAAAGCCGATCTCCTAGATTGATAGCTGATACGAAATTAATAGGATATCGATTGTTTCAAACCAGAAGAACAAGACTCGTATTAATTCAAATTCCTATTCATAAAATGATTACGATATGTGTTAACAATCCAAATTAGAGCTGTTTCACCATGACCAAGGTATCTTCTTGAACTTCAACGAAGGATCCGGTTTCGAAATCAACACGAAGAGCTGGAGCTCCGACATTTGTTGATATTGATTTATAACCAATTTTTTCATAGAGAGTTCGAGCTGCCGTATTCTTGCCTGATTGAAACATATTAAAGATCACAGAAAGCCGTCAGTGACGTTGAGATGCCATTAAAAAATCATAACACTTCAATTCGGTACACTTACTCTCCACTAAGAGGTGAACATCGTTGAATCCCCAATCTTCACTGAGAAATTCTATTTCATCACAAAGTGCTCGAGCAACCCCTCTTCTTCTAGCTTTTTTACCTACGGCTAGGTTCGACAACACGCTGACTCCCTTTGTCCCATCAGATAGTAACTCATTTGCAATTTTGGATATAGATGCACTCTTATATTCACGTCTTTGCTTCGGCCCGAGAGATGCGACTGCATTTTTAGCAATTTCCTCTGCCTTCTCTGATTCCAAAACATCTAGTTTGAAAAAAGTATTTTAGTTTTTTATTTGAAGATACACTCTTGAAATATCATTAATACATTCATCAATACATACCGGTGTTAATCATGAGAGTCTCCTTCAAGGTCGCAACACCAATCAATTCCTTAGTTTCTTCATCCAATGCTCCTACGACGCAGGATTTAGCTAATCTTTTCCCCATTCTTTCTCCATACTTCTCCTGAAGATCTGCAGCTTGCTCTATGATTAAATTCATACGGGCGTCAGAGCTCATTTCTACATCTTCTTTCAGCATGTGATGATCTGAACCAAGCCAGAATGAGTCCACTAAAAATGAACCAGCCGCGTTCAAAAATCCTTCGCTATCGGAAATCACCAGCTGGACAGGAGGAAGAGGGGATTCTTCCAGCATCACATCAGTATCACTTTTTACATCTGGAATAGGTGATGAATCTACGTCGTCCTCTGGCGTAGTCTCTTCGGCGAAAAACATGCCAAGCCTCGAAGCATCATCCTTTCTTGAAACACCGAAATACTTCGGCACAAAACATGCCACATCTGGAAGGTTTAGCGAAAGTGCTGCTAGGACTGACAAAGATTTCATTTTATCTTAGTATTTGATGTATACAATTGTTGTATGTTTGATGTCCCGCTACGCCGATGACAAGCCCGAATTTCTTCTTTTCATCACTCTGAATTCATCGAAGATACAGCACATGGCTCGATGAATGAATCAGTGTTTCCTGATCATGGTTGTGCTTTGCGCGTGATGTTTAGAGGAAGATGACGTGTGAGTCGGGAGTCAGTGTCCCAAAAATGAACCGATTGATTCAATTTGGGGGGCGACGATGTAGGAAATGCCAAATTCTGGCCCAAAAACCAATGATGGTGGCCGCTGGCACTGTGCCCCACCCACATTGACCAAAATGATGGGGGATTGTCACGGGGGCATCGGGGCACATGCTGAGTACCCAGATTCCCTTTTATCGAGGAGCCAAAGGGTAGCAATTGCAACCCTGCCATGTGCTCAAAGTAGTTAGCATTGTTGCTGGTGTTGTGCACCTCTCTGTGGGCTGACCCTCTGTTCACTTTGTTGCTGTGTAGCACTGAATTATCGAGTGGCTATCACGTTAAATCACTGCATATGCAACACGAGATATATACCAACTACATCAAACAAAGCAAGATGATTGATCCCGGTTGAACGAACAGGGCTCCTGGTGTCATTTGATTCTTTGAAACCTCAAAAAATAGCTTTTACAAAGTATTTTCTAATAATTTGGAAAATTAGACAACTAAATCTTGTATCATCAAAGGAGAGATCCCTATTTACTCGTCCTCGGATTGATTCTCTGCACATTTTGTCCCAGTTGAATGTATGAATATGCATTATAAAAAATGTAAAACTAAGCAGAGCCAAACCAAATGACACTAGCCTAGTGTTCCCAAAGAATAATTATTATTCTTTCTTTGTTTCAGTTGAGGTAGCGGTCTTACTTTTCGGATTTTTCTTTTCAGGCAGCTTCAATCCACGTTTTCTTGCCGTTTGTACGTATGACTTGTAATAACAACGTATCCTATCTCGAATGGCAACAAAGTTGAACTCGTCAGGATCGAACATATAATTGTGCTGGCTTGATACTTCTAATAATCGCTCAGTCAACCAATTATTGTATTGTTTTTGCTCAGCTGTGTAGTTCATATTGGAGTGCTTCAAGTATTCGTCGCGATTGGCAATGAGAAACCTTTCCAACTAAATTGAATTGTTCAAACAAAAATTTAACGCAGTTGGAGGTGAGATTTGTGGTTATATACTTTTCAATCAATAAAAGCCCTTTGTGCGAAAAGCTATCGAACTATTCTATCTTACCTCTGGATAATGTTTCCAGGAAAACTTTTTCCTCAGAATAGTTTTCTCTTCCATTCGAGGAGGATGCCCATATGGATAAGGTGGCGGCGGCCCCCCCATATGAGGCGGATGCATCGGCATACCTGGGTGATGATGTCCTGGCAATGGGTGATGAGGTCCTCCTCGGTGATGGTAAGGTGGATGAGGTGGGTGGCTACTACCGTACATGGGGAGATCGTGATCTTCAGGTTTCCCGTAATGAGGCGGTGGCGGTGGGTATGGATAGTCTGTCGGGGGACCATGGTGTGGAGGCGGGCCATAAATAGAATCCGAATGCGTTGGGGGAGGATAGGATTGATTCCATCCACCTCCTCCCCGACCTGGAGGTGGATACGTTGGTGAGTACGGAGGTTGCCCAGATTCCCAGTATGGTCCTCCGCCGCCCGGACCACTATTCCCATATCCTGGTGGGGGCGGATGATCATCATAAAAATAGGCTCCTCCACGTGATGATGGTGGCGTTGTTGGTGGATAGAGATGAGGTGCTCCACGAAAAGATGAGGCATCACCATGACTGTCAAAACTACCTCTTTCAACTAGGGCTGGAGAGTCGGTTGGAAAGGGGGGCCCAAATTCGGTAGTACTAAAGTGTAACCCGGGTCTATTGCGACGTGACGGACTGTTGTAAGGGCCATCACTCTGTGGTAGAGTACCATTGAATTCAGAATGGGAAGGATACAACTCTCCGCTACCACTACTACCACTTCCCCCGTGTGGTAATGGTGGAGGTTCCCAGCGAGGCTGCGATGATTGAGATACTCCCTCCCCAGATGATGCGGTGTCTTGCGATCGACTCGGGGTAATAGGCTGGTGCTTTCTGGTTGCCGGGGTGCGCTTGAGGCTATTGCTATTTACTTGAGGGGTTTGGCTTGGAGTGATAGGACTTGGCTTTAATCTTCGTTGTAAAGGTGACGTTGGTGCGGGCATGGGTACCCGTGGACGATTGTCTTGTTTGGGAGAACCTTCAGAAATATTTGACTCGCTGCTATCCTCGCCTCCAGCTGCAGTAGCTTTGCTTTCAGCATTTTCTTTATCTTCTTTTGATTCCTTGTTTTTCCCTCCCATCCCGGCTGAAACATCTGCTAGTACACTAAGTGGATCCCCCTTTTCCTTCGCTTTCTTTGAATCAGAGCCGTCATCCATGATAGCATCATCGCCGTTTTCTGAACTACTTTCTTTCTTTGGAGAATCCGTATTCGAGGCGGATTCATTACCCGCGGCATCGGGTTTCGATGCTTCTTCGGAATCTGCCGAAGCAGAGACAGTAACTTGGACACCTCGCGTCATTGGTGCTGGTCCTGGGGCCGTTGCCGGCGCAGGCGGACTGAAGTCTTTACGTTGATGGCTCTGATGAAATAGCCGTTGATCCCCCGGAGAAGGTGGTATTCTTGATTCAGGCCCTCCTAGTTGTTCGCCGCCGTACGGTCTTCTGGTTGGTGTGCGGAGCTGCGATGGATGGGGCATGTTTCCATGTGGCCCTCGCAATGCTCCAGGATGTGGTGCACCTCTGTACCCATCGTATGGAGGTGGGGTCCAATAAGGTCCACCACGGTATGCCATGGGTGGTGGAGGATGTGGATGATCGTTACCATAAGGTGACGGCGAGTGCCAGTAATCGCTTGGGGGTGGGCCGGGTGGCCCACGAGGTGGCGGTCCGTGTGAATCATAATGGTAAGAGCCGGTTGGAGGGGGTCCACGGGTGCTGCCATATGGACTTGGCGGCATAGTTTCGTAGTCGTAATGATATGGTGCAGAGGGAGCGTGATGAGGATCTCTCCAACCACCTTCACGTCGACGTGTGGGAGTAGGCGTAGCGGGTACAGGCATGGATACTGAAAAGCAGTTCGATTGCCTTCGAACCGAGATTATTTCTTATTATTCTAATAGTCTTTATGAAGAAAACAACTCGCAGTGTTTATCATATGCGGCTCGTTTGATGATGTAATTTCAGGATTCTTTGTTCTTGAATACTGAAGACAATAGTTCTTCTAGGGCGCCGTCACACCAACTAAACAATCGGACTAGGAACAAAACTTTGTTGTCACACCATCCTACTCGCATTTTCTTCACCAAATACTCGGCATGACGCAATGTAAAATTCTTTCCGATCACGGACGCGCTCACCTAATCGTGTAAAATCCCTATGTATTTGGATCCGGGTCTCGTTGTAAAAACCTATCCGTCCAGCCGGCATACGCCTACACGTATAAATTCGATCGGGTTCTCAAATCCGATCGTGTAAGCGACAATCACCAAATCGTGAGAAATCTGTGGAACCGGGATTTGTTGGCCACCCCTCAAATCACTCTAAATTCGAACTAACCAAGTGAAACTAGACGGGTGGTTGTGCAGACACCTCCATCCCTGTGATCTCAAGCCGCCACTTCTGATGCCATTTTCAAAGGCAAACGTCAAATTCTCACTGCACACTTGGGCAATCATTTGATCCACAGTGGTGGTGGTTGGTAGGGGGTGCAAGGGGGTGGGGGGCCACTGGCATGAGCCAAGTGGCTCCCTGCCTGGTGGCGGGGCTCTTGCTTGCTTGCCCACTGTTGTGGTGCCAGGGCCACTCCCCACCCAGGGAGCACAGGCCAAAGCTGCCCCCCACAGCTGTGGCAGCGGCACTTGCCAACTGCCAGGTGGGCAAGGGGCAGTCGAGGGTGAGCGCGGCCTTGCCTGTGCAGCACACCCAAACACAGTGTGGTGTGGCGCAGGCTGCAAAATTGCCCAAGGCACCAGCAATGGCACGGGGTGATCTGGGGATGTGAAAATCTGCCATTCGTGCACCACGTGATTTCCCCTTCATCCGAGGGGCCAAGTTGCAAAGTCTGCGTCCTCAACGAGCAGCCAGGATCGCCGGGGTTTCGGTCAACTGATCTCTAGTCCGATGAGTCCATCAGATGAGCAGTCAACGTTGAAGGATTTCCCTGTTCCATCCAATCGATCTTTTTCGATTTTTCAACCTCCCAACTTTTACGATTGTCGTTCTCAGCCGTCACATTTACAACTTGATTTCTGGCGCAATATACTGCTCTTCGAGTCCTCTGGGCATCTGTTTCTTAGATTGAATCGACGTAACATATATATTCAACAATGAGCAAATTTAATCGTGTTGCTGTAATTTGTTTTGGGTTGCTCTTTACGACAATGAAATCTAGCTCCAGGAAATATGGCATTTTGCTTCGATGCCATGCCTTTGCTTCGAATGCAAACAGGCGGCAGTTACATAACTCGAGAAGTGCGGGTGCATGGCGATCTGGACCACAACAAAACGTCCCATTCGTTATTCGAGGTGGTGAATCTCGGTCCAGAGATTCCTTTCTATCATCGGAGAGAGAGCTAACACGAACGAGTCGTTTATCTAGTAGCGCCTCTCCTCTAAAAGAATCGAACTTAGCCAACGAGAAGGACGAGTTCGAGAAAAGGGTGAACAGCTCATTAAAAATTGCGTCTGATGGACCAATGCCGGTATCATTTCAATCATTTGGAGGCTTAAAATATCAAGATACATCGAATTCATCATCTTCGTTTCGCGTTGTCTTTGTGTTGGGAGGTCCCGGTAAGTTCGCAAAATCAACATCCAGAAGATGTTTCAACAGAAATTCAAAATCAAATTTCAAACGTTTCCCAACCTAATTTTATATCGTTATCTCTTTCGTTGTATTTTTGCCTACATCGGTCTATGCAGGTGCCGGAAAGGGAACACAGTGCGAACTACTAATACAGAATTATCCATGTCATCACTTATCAGCAGGGCAATTGCTACGAGATGAAGCGGAAAAGAAAGATGGATCGTCGGAACACGCAAAATTAATCGAGGAATGCCTCGTGGCTGGGAAAATCGTCCCAGTGGAGATTTCACTGTCACTTCTTCAGAACGCTATGCGTGAAGCTGAAGGGAACGACTCTCTGATTTTTTTGATTGACGGATTTCCTCGTAATTTTGATAACTTGGATGGATGGACTCGCTGCATGACAAAAAGTAGTGACAACAATGATAATGATGCGGCGAAGGTGGTCGGTGTTCTTTCTTATGATTGCCCCCTTCCGATTCTAGAAGAACGGGTAATGAAAAGATCAAAAGATTCTGGTAGGTCTGATGATAATTTAGAAAGCTTGAGAAGACGTTTTAAAACATTCCAGGACGAAACAATGCCTGTTGTCGATGTCCTGAGGGAGATTGATGAAAGAACTTCATCTTTTATGAAGGTTGTTGATATCGAAGGACAACGTTCACTCGATGATGTATGGGAGGAGACTCAAAAGAGCATGAACTCATTCATTGCAAATGATGTATTATCTGCAAATATGAGATTGTTAGAGGCTATTGCTCGAAAGGATGCTGATGCTTACCGTATTCTGTGCGCCGACGAGATGTTCGAAGATAACAACAGCAGCCATAGCAACTTGGCTATCATGGAAGCCCATGAAACCGAAATAGATAACCAATTTGATGAAATCAATATTGCTTGTGCAGAAATAACATTCATTACAGGGAAAAAAATATCTATAAGCTACGATCGAACATCAGGTTCTGGAGTAACGTTTCGAGAAACACGGGTCTGGTCGCACAAAGGGCCGAAAGGATGGAAGATGGTTCACTTTTACCGGTCTCGATGAACTATGATGCAGCATTTGCGCACTGTACAGGTCCTATTCGGGAAAAAAAAATACATCATCTAAGTAAAGGCGCTAGCCGTGAATTTAAAATCTCTAGCTATGGTAGCCTAGTTCTAGGATTTACGACTTTGAGCTTATGTTTTGTGAATGATAGTTCTATCCTTTTTTTCGAAAACTTTGTGTGTGTATATATACTTATGTTTGAAACATTTCGTAGAATATTACATTCTCATAATTAAACCAGTGATGAATAATATTTCTTGTTGTTACCACTACGTACTGTAGTGCGTTCTTGACTCATATCTCTCGACATTAATTTTCTTATTGAAATGGTAAAACAGCAATCGCTCATAAAAAGTATCCAGTTATACCTCTAGATGAGAAGTGGAATCAAAATAGATTAGAAGGTATTTTTAATTTTTTTTACCATAGTTCGTACTTGTACTGCTAACATTCCACGCGTAATCTTCCACGTGGAATTTTAGGCGACAACAGACAGTGGTGTGCTGTGAGCCAAAAATCAGAAAGAAGTATTTGTTACTCTCCTGTCAATCAAGCATGGAAGCAAACTATCTGTTGATCTTTCTCGTGCATTTGGACGTACTTTTGATCATGATTTCTCGTACTCTATTGATAAACCCATTGACACTGTTTGTTTGCCTCCTTTTTCAGGCGAAGGGTATCCATGGAGGAATCCGAGAAGGGTTTTCGAGCAAAAGAGGCAGCGATGCTAGAAACAGAATGAAAGACGAAATCGGTGCTGCCAACGGTATGACACGAGAGATGTTTTTAATGAAAGACAAAACATGGGAGTTACAACCAGTTGATTTCAGTTGCATCAATGATCTTAAACTCAGGCGTCACTGCCAAAAATTCTTGAGCCATCCAGTCCAAATCAAGCTTTCCAATCGAAAGGGGAAGTTCGGTTTGCGAGCCCAAGGCCAGCTGAAGTCTGGAAAGCGTTTGAGGGCTTTTTGGAGACAATCGACGCCTATTTCAAAAGGTGAAAACTTTTTGAAACTTCGCTATGATGAAGCTGTGAGGCAGAGACTTACTAACATCGAATTCGAAGTGCAATTGCCTCCGACGGACAAAAGATCTAGAAAC
>Ga0115013_10001434_pt1 | contig 13796 bp, 18 predicted proteins | sample SouAtlMetagenome_2_FD_88686 | JGI IMG/M metagenome (GOLD analysis project Ga0115013, IMG submission 88686) | Marine eukaryotic phytoplankton communities from Atlantic Ocean - South Atlantic ANT15 Metagenome | ecosystem: Environmental > Aquatic > Marine > Oceanic | place: South Atlantic Ocean...
AGGAAAGAAATTGAAAGGTGGGAAACGAGATGGGCAAACGACGACTGGACCGACGAGCAAGACTACGAGTTCCGTAAATACGGCTTTGACGATCTGTTGTACAACGAACTCTATGAAAAGCACCAACGCAATTTAAGACGGATCAGAAAGCGTACAACACCTTCACAAGTAACACTGTGGGACTTTATTTCCGTAACTAAATAGGAAGTTAATAGGTAAAACTACAATAATACCGTACACTATTACAAATCACAACACCCTTCGTGCACTTCGCCGCAGTAGTGGCACTCTCTCTCCTCTGCTCCGTGGCGAAGCCCGCAATCGTCGCAGGTGTCAAAGTACAAGCTGGCGGCGTGTTCGTGCGAGCAGACCAGAGCTTCTGAAACAGCCTCCTGCGCCACACCTTGCTCTTCGGCGACGATCTGCTTCATGAGCGCCGTGTCTTGTTCTAATTTGGCATCTTGCAACTGCCGGATCTGCTCTTCTAGCTCAAGGACCCTAGCGGTAGGCGGCGAGTGCTTCTTCTTGTCCTTTGAGCCACAGTTCAAGGTGGGCCTTGAGATCGATTGCGTCAAGCTGGGGGCAAAGTCGGCCCCAACCTTGTTGCCCCTTAGTTGACCCTTTTGCAACAGGGTGTGTACCAAAACGACGAATTCAGGGTTTCTCTCCTGCAATTCGTCCTCGTGCTGTTTAAAGATGGAAATAAGTTCGTTAAGCGTAGTGGTTGCCATGGGTTACAAAGACTCTGATAGGACAAGAGGCATATACTTACCGTTCTGTGTTCAATATATAGGATAAAAGTTGAATAAGGTGTCCTCCCCAAAGGACGAGAAAATAAAGAAGGTTGGCTACTTACCTCTTCCATAATAACGATATCACCCCCGACACCACGCAGGGTCTTTGCGTTGGAGGGAAAGGACGACAGCTTGGACGAACCTGGGCTGCCGTCAAAGTTGGACAAATTAAGTATTTCTTGGTTGAATTTCATGATTCGGTCTCTCCCGTCTGGGAGCTTCTCAATGAGCGATTTTATGAGCTCGAGGAGTTTCTGCGAGGCCCTTCGTCCGGTGGAGAAGATGCATATCTCTGCATTCTCTACGCTGTAGAGGTAGGCTGCTACGAACATGCCTACTGACATGGTCTTACCGAACCGCCTCGGGGTCATGGCCAAGCACTGCTGCTTCAAATGCTTCCACCCGTTGATGGACATTACACGTGCAAGGTCTAGGTCGGTATCGTCTTTGAAAATATGCATCGCGGTGGCTTGCATGAAGGCATGGTGAAAACGCTTTTGCATTCTTGTCCTCTCGTAGGGTTTGAAGGAGTCCAAGGTCTTACGAAGCGTCTTTAGGCGCCTCCAGCCCTTGGAGGTCTGCCCAGAGCTGTTCTTGCTGTCGATGACCTTCATGAGGGTCCTCAGTTTCCGCTTCTTCAAGGCTTTCTCCATTTTGGCATCGTGGGAGATGCGAAGACCCTCGTAGATTTTTTCGTAGGATATGTTACTCATAGTGCTTGTGTGAAAGTAAAAAGACAGATAATATAATAGGTATCTTAAAAGTACATATTGGAGGTCCCAACCTGTTTCCTTCGCGGCCTCCGGTTGCTCTTTCGGAGCCCTCTTGTCTCGTATAAGATTTTTTTCTGCTTCCTGTCGCTGCCCTTGGTCAAGGAGACCCATATAATGCAGGAGTTAAAGAGGACGATGATGATGAACAAGAGGACGATGCTTACGGAGTATTTCCCCGCCCTCAGGATGACGCAATCGCTGTCCACGGAATCGCAGTACGGCTCCGTGCCGCGCCTGTACGGACGATAGGCCAGATCGCTCTTGTTGAACACTCCGTTGACGCGCAGGTGGACATCGAAGAATTTCTCCAAGCGAAACTGTAGGCTGCGGCCGGTCTGGGAGACAAGGCCGTTGTTCTCCATAAAATTCTGAAACACCCCCTGCCGTGTCGTCGCCTTGGCAAAGCATTGCATGGGTTCGCTGCGTTCGTACAGGTCAAGGTGGTCGTTGTACTGCTGGGAGGGGCAGGCGTAGTAGACAAGGCACTGCCAGTTGCCTCCCGCGACATGTTCGTCGGACGATACGCCGAAGGCCTCGCACGAATTGGTGCTGGCACACACCTCTTCGCAGGCCTTCTCTGCCGCTGCCCTGCCCTTGTTGTAGGCAGTGCTCATTTCTGCGAAAAGGTTGACGGCGGGCGTCACCAGATTCCATGTGCTCTTCATCTCGGTGACGCACGAGGAATGGCTCAGCCGCGAGGCGTAATTGCGCGAACACTCGACCCGAAACAGCGAGGAGTCCACGGCATAGGTTGTCTCGTAGAGGCCACCGTTGCAGGGTCCGAAGCAGACGGCCTCAGCAATTGTGTTATGGAGGGCAAGGAGGAGCAAAACGATGGAATGCATCGTCTCTTCGGTACACCAACACCATTTCCGCTAGTTTATACCAGTGTAAAATATTCTCCAATAGCTTCTCGTTGCTGATGACTCCTGCCCAGAGAAGGTACTCGTTCGTGCTCTGCTTGTCTCCCTTCGTCATTTCGTACAGGGACACAAGGTCGGGGATGCCTTGGTACAGGAGACTTTGTTCGGAGTGGTACCCGATTCCGGCAACATTCCGCCATGGGATCATGAGGGATGGGTAAAGAACGCCATGGAGTGGTCGATTGATTTTTCGAATGATTCTGTAGAGCGCCTCTGCGTCTGCCTCTGCGTTGTGCGCCTCGTAGCTTTCGTGAAAGAGGCTTTTGTAGACATTTTCGAGGCTGTAGCTTGGCAGCCCCGGATAAACTTCGCGAAGGTACAGCAGGGAGTCCATGAAGAAGAAGGGGTACATCGGCAGTTGATGGGAGTGGATTTCATGCTCCAAGACCACCTTGTCGGATCGAAAGCCGTTGTGAGAGATCAAACAGACCCATTTCTTTTTTCGTTTCAGGAGTAGCCGCAAGATAAAACTGAGGAACTTGTAGTAGGCCTGCTCGAAATCGACAGCCTCCAGTTCCTCGAATTCGGCCTCGCTCGGCATGTAGTACTTGGTGTCCACCGGAGGCTCCACCTGATCCTTCGACAAGTACGGGTTGACTCGGCAGAAGAATTTCTCATTCTTGGAGCGCGCCGCGATCTGGTGGATGGAGCATTTGGAACCGAAATTGTGTCGTATATTGCCAGAAAATTCGTAATCAAAGTAGACGAGCAAGGCGCTCTTCCATCGGTGGTCGTTGCTCGACAGGTTCATTCGTATCTCTATATGCACTTACAATCGAAAGACTGCTGCGTGTGCCTCGAGGACTTGCGATCGCGCCACTTTATACAGCTACACTGTTGCAAGAACAAATTCCATCCCGAGTGCCTTTTCAAGTGGTTTTCAAGGCAACAGAGCTGCCCCCTCTGTAGGTCCACTGTCATGAACATTTCTGGAACAATCGATGCCAGCATGCGGCAGCAGCAACAGAGTGAAATGGACAGGAAGCTCTTGGCGGACTTTTTCGTCTACGCCTGCTTTGCATGGTTGATCTACAACAGCAACCCCGTCAACGGGCCACTGTACGCCTTTTGCTTTCTGTACACCTTTATCGTTCGCAGAGCACCCTAGCAACATACTAGCCGGTGACCCATATGGACTTTTTCCTGACCAAAGCCTTCCGCACCCGCCTTGTTGCTTGCTCTACCTTTGCAAGCGAAGCAAGGAGCTTTTCTCGGACTCTTTCCAGCTCTTCAACGGAGCCCTGCAATTCCTCCACGCTCATTTCCTTGATGGTTTTCTGCATCGTCTCTGCCGTCGGGTATTCCTTTCTCGTATATTCCTTGGTATATATACACTTGTAAACCCACTAAACCGTTACATGGGCCTTCCTTGCTCGACTGCCGCTTGTTACCGGCGCATGGCCGCCACCGACGAGTACGACGAGGACGCACTCTGGTACAGCAGCCGTTCCAATCGCGTGGACACGGAGAGTTTCTTGGCGATGCAGCTCGGCAAATTTCACTACGAAATGCACGCTTTTGCCATGATGCTTCCACCGTACGAGCGTTGCCGCACCAAGGCAATCTACCTGTACGTGGACGGCGTGCGGGTCCTGTGCGTGCGTGCGCAGTACATGGCCGCAGAAATGAAGTACGTGGTCTTGCAGTACCGCAATCCGCACTGGCGGGAACTTTTCCACGATTCGGGTGAGATCCTTCCTAAAAACCGTTACCCACTGTTGCAGAGCTACTTCACGGACCATTTCCAGTGGTTTCAGTCCGGTGAGGGCTCCTACTACAAGAACCACTGGCCCTTCACCCTCTACAAACAGATCAAACCGCTTACGGAGAAGGAAAAGGACGACATTTTTTCGACAGTAGAAATATGCATATAATATGGTCCGTAGCATGAATCAAAAAAGACCATGACCCTACTGTCGGTTTCCCAGAGCAACGCCTCTACGGAGGCCTTTAAAAGCCAGACCCTAAAGAGTTTCGAGGATGTGGTGGCCTCCTACAGCTACGGCGAAAATGTGGACATGCTAGTGCGCGAGGTGGGGGTTCCTACCAAGAGCGATGGGGTCATCTTGGAGATCGCCAATCTCTTTCAGTTGAACGAGCAGATGCTGGACACCTTTCGCTACGTGCTGGACTCCGAGTGCGTGGAACACTTCCAGCACCGCATCAACTTTGAGGACAACACCATCAGCTACACCATCTACTTTGTGGACCAAAAGGAAGGGAAAAAAATAGGGGGCTATATCGGCAGTGCGGGGCAGTACCTGACGCACCCGCTGCTGTATCTTGGACTGCTCTGCCTATGGAACCCTCAGCGCTATCTGTTTTTTCTCCCCTAGGCAAAGACATTGTGCCGGTCACGGGGCGCAGCACCTCGGCCTTTGGCTCGTTGGAAGAGGAGGATCGGCTCGTCATCGAAAGCATCGCAAAGCGTTTTCAGGAATTCCAGCCAGCGGCCATATTTTCGAACAAAACGCTGCCCTCGCGCGTCCTCTTGCGCTTCTACAACCTCGACTCGATGCGCATCGAAGATCTCCGGCGGGTGAACATTTCGACCCATCGGATACGGAACATCGAGGTGCAGCTGCTGGCACAGACCTGTACGGTGGAGTTGCAGCGGCGACAGAAGCAGAGGCCCTCCATCAAGAAACGGCAGGCGGCCCCGATGGTGGACAAGGCGCTGCTGAGCGCCACCATCAACATGTTTCTGAAGAAGCACTCGAGCATCGTTCGAGACTCGGACGAGCGCCTCCTTCGCGCCGTGTTGGAGATTCTGCTTCGCTGGACGTGGAACACTGCTGCCGCGGAGGTGCGTTGCACAAGGACGGGCGACAATTACAAGTTTCGGGTGGAGAAGGTTCAGCGAATCACCCTGAAGGAGTTGGAGAAGCTCTGTGATCTAGGCGAGTACATTCAAGAATTGGTCATAAATTTAAAACAAAAGGTGATTACTTTTTCGGTCTTGCGCACGTCTTCATATATACAAGAGGACCGCAAGAAGAGACGAAAGACAACTAGTAGTAGAACGTAGATATCTATGCATGAACACGATTGTATTTCTTTTCCTCTGCTTTCTGTGCCTTCTCTGCCTCCTCCTCTCTGTGTTCTCCTGCCTGCGGACCTACAGGGCCATCGTTTCGGAGAAAAAGGAGCGCCGCATTCGCCGCTACGTCGCTCGCAATCGGGGCAAGATTGGGGAAGCACAGCAGTGGCGCTGCTGGCAGTGCCACAGCGTCATGCTCTCCCAGTACGACATCGTTCGCGTGGAGGAGGAGCTGGTGGCAGCAGTGTGTACCCTCTGCGCCTCTGGCCAAAAATATGAGCATATATATAAAGAAACGACAGGAGTCGAAGCACCGACCGATTCGTACGCCTGATGTCCGATCTGATTTCTTTCGACGGTGGTTCGGTCAGCGATCCCGTCTACGAGGGTGCTACCGAGCAAGAGCTGTACTTTATTATTCAGGTCAACCTCTTGGTGGTGGGCCGTTTGCAGGTGGACGATTTGCTCGACACGACGGAGAAGATCTACAAAATCCAAAGGCCCTCGCAGGCCATCCTGCCGCTTGGCCTCTGGCGCTGGTACTACGGCCTGTCAAGGACCGCGACCATCACTAGCCTACAGAGGCTCTGCTTCCATACTCAAAGCCTGCTTCAGAACGGATCGCTGAAAGACGCGCAAAGGAGAAGGCTTCGGAAGCATCTAAGTAAATCGCATCAGGGCATTCGCAAATTAATAGAGACCTATCGGACCGATGCTGCAACTCAGGCAAGGTTAAAATGTCTGATCGAAGAAACGAATGATTTGGTATCGGGTACTGGCGAAGATCGAGACATGACAAAGCTAGACAAACTCTGTTGAGGCGATGAGGCGAATAAGTGTATTTAGCAATCTTGTCCATTAGGGAAGTCAGATGCAGACCGCAGTCGTGAAGTGCCAAGAAAAACGACAGGCGATCGACGCACAGCGACTGCACCATCGGAAGAGACTCGCAGGCGTACCACAGCTGACAGGCAGAGACGTGCGAGAACAGGGACGAGCGCTCCAGAAGCCTCTCCCACGCTCGAAGAATTTTGTTGACAGTCTTAGCGCGGACCTTATCCTCTGCATACGGGAATTCTTGGGACATGGCCTCTCGGAACTGCTCCCGCTAATGCTGTGTTCAAAGACGAGCTACCGATCGATCGGGGGCGAAAAGGTAATCAATCAAGCAATTGCTAAGGATATTTTTGGTTTTTCGTACTTGTCCTCCTTTTACAACAACATATATACCTACCGCGACATTCTTGCCTTTCGCGATCATGCTTCCGGACACCTGCTGCACTACAGGGAGACCGACACGGTGCAATTCCTCGGGAACGCCCGCCTCCGCTCCAAAGAGCCCTACGTCTACTGGATGAAGATGGTCGTCTACGAGTACGGCGGCCCAGACGACAAAAAAATACTCAAGTGCGTCGGGCGAAGCAAGGAGGTGCTTTGCCTGAAACAGCTCTTCTCGGACTTTGAGGAAAGCCACAACGCTATCCGGATAAAAATGTACCGCCCGTACTTTATGTGCTACCCGATAAAGACCTTCTCCAATGCCGTCTCGATCCATGTGTCAGACAACGATGAGCTGGAAGAAGCCTGCCAAGGCTTTGCACAGGGCCAAAAAGTCATCGTAGGGGTAAGGCTGAGCCTTCAGATCTCTGTGGTGTACTACCGCTTTCTGTTGGTGCTCGAGCACATACGGCCTTGTCCCTGAAATGCTCCTCCGCCAGCGCCTTCTCTGCGGCAAAGCGCTCTTGTGTGGAGAGTATGTGCTCCAGACAGGGCGGTTTGCAGTGCATGCTCTCTGGGGGGCGCTTCTCCGCGCCCACTTGGTACTTTTCCCAGTGCTGTATGCAGTCTTCGAGTTCGCCGCAGTAGCGCGACAGGACGGAGACGTACTGGCGGATGCTGTGCAAGGAATTGGCGGTGATGGGCGGTTTGCTGACCGCGAATTGCGAGTGCATCTGGCGGAGAATGTTCAGGCACAGACCTGACTCTTGGTGCTTCACCCGCTTCCAACTGGAGAAACGCGTCACGTACTCGCGGGCCACCTCCTGAATGCATGCATCGGCCCATGTGCTCAATGAGTCGAAGGGAAGACGCTCCGTAAAGGTGCGCTGCCCGTTGGCTTTGAAATTGTAGAGCACGCCGAAGGCATCGACTTGGCAAGAAAACGAGTACGCCTTGTAGACGAAGGAAAGGTGGTCGGCAGCATGGAGGAGTTGCGACTGAACCAGCGAGTAGAGGGTAATCATGTTCTTTGAAAACACTTATATATATTTTGACTCTCTGTACACACAACTCAAACAAAGCATGTCTCAAGAAGCCACCAACTACATACAAAACTCCATCAGCAGAGGCGTCTACCACCAACACCGACGCGTTTTGGAAGTCCAACGCGATTACCGCAAACAGGCCACAGGCAAGCGCCTCACCACCTACAACCAGTACCAGAAAAGCGGCGGAAAGAACTGGCAACAGTTCAAGCAGAAGAGTTCCTCCTAGGATCACTGGGCCTCGTAGTCCAGCTCCTCGTCCAACTCGCTTAGCTCCTCCACCTCGCTTAGCTCTTCCTCGTCGTCGCCGAATTCCGCAGTGCTTTCCAAATCAAGGAGCTTCTGGGGCTGCGTCTGCTGCGTGCTTATCTTCGGCTCTCTCATGGAGAAGCCCACCGTGTAGGCACGTCGCCTCCGCTTGTTCGTCAACCACCGAACGACAACAGTAACCAACAGGAGCAAGAGTGCAAAGAGAAAAAGCAGGTAGAAAATCATTCACGCTATCGAGTATATATGCCATCGCGCCATGTCTATATATCGAGATGTCGAATCTAGTAGCGAACTCCACCAAAGAGCCCCCTGTGTCCATGCGGCCGCTCGAGGGGGTCTTTTTCGAAGACGCTTTGCAGAGCGAGACAGTAGACATTTACAAACTCCTGCAACTCTCCTCCATGCGACAAAAAGACGGCCTTGACGAACAAAAACTCTACCTGACGGAATTGGTCGGCCTTTTCTCTGGTCCGTTGACCCAGAGCTCCGATATTCCGATGGCCTTTCGATGGGAAATCGACGCAAAGGAGTACAGCTCCACCTCCATGCTGTTCGAGCTCTACTGTACGAGCCTCTGCTTGGCAGAGAAACTCTTTGCCTCTGCGAACAACTACAAGGCAAGCATTCACCTCTTGGAGCAGTGCAAAGTCATGCTAGGGGAGTGGAAGACCGCAGAGCTGGTCTACCCTGCCTGCCCCTACAAGTGCACCAAAGAGTACCTTGACAACTTGCTCTATTTGACGCGGGCCTCCATGCTCCTAGCAAAGAAGGGAGCCTCGGGGATGGCGCTGGCGACCGCAATGTCCTTTGCCGGAAAGGTCGGCTTTCATATCCCGCAATTCTCCGACACCGCCCTCAACCACTACCTTCTTGCCCGCTCCCTCCTGTACCACAAAGTGTCCCAAGTGGAGGAACCGGAACAGGGCGAAGCGGCGAATGAGGCCTACACCGCAGCAAAAGAGTCGTTGGCCTGTTGCCGCCTGCTCGATCGCAGCAAGTGCCACATAGACACGGACATCGACACGGCCCTGAATGCCATGCTGGAGGAGCTCCCAGAATTCCTTCAGAGCATGGAACAGGTGTACTACAGCGTTGAAGTACCGCTGGAAAGCATTCGCCTTCCCTCGAGCGTACAAGCGTAAGGAATGATAAAATCAAAGAAGGGCATCGTGAAGCCCAGCAGGGGCTTTGCGCTTAGCTCCACCAGCAGAGAGAAGAAGTACGATGCGGTGGTGAAGAATTACAAGTGTCTCTTCTGCCAGCGAGAACTTCACATTACGGACATCTACGAGAGCAAGTGCGTGTGCGGTTCCCAGTGGTTCGAGAAGCTGAAGGCCCTAGAAGGAAGGCGCATCCAAGCCGTCTAAATTACGTATACCCTATAAACTTTTTGTACAGCTACTACTACTCCTACGCGCGGTTGACCTCCTTTGTCAAGCAGTCCTCTTCGTACATCAAGGCAAAATGCTCCCAGTTGATAAGGCGCTCTTTGTCTACCTGAGAAAAAACAGGGACATGCTCTTCGCCTACTTCAGCCTCGGGTTCCTGCTCCAGTTGCCTGTCACCGTCATGCGCTTCTTTCTGGTCGATCGGATGAAACTGGGCAGCGCCATGCTCGCCCAGTGCGCCGCCATCGTTGCCTTTCCTTGGGCCGTCAAGATGGGGACTGGATTCCTCTCGGACAATTTTCTCAGTAAGTGCATTCCCAGAAACCGGCAAATTTCCATTGCCTACGGCCTTGCGGGGCTTTGCTGGCTTGCGTTTCTTTTTCTTCCCAGCGACTTGGGCGACGGAAGCGACGGAAGCGACGGGGGCCTTTTTTTGGTTCTTTTTTACGGCTTTCTTTCGAGCTTTTTTATGTCCTTGGCCGACGTCTGTCAGGACGGGCTTATGGTTCGCAGGATTCACATGGACAGCAGCAACGCCAACGGCAGGCTTCAGAGCTTTGTTCTTGCCTCCAGAGCCTTTGGCTCGCTTGTTGGGAGCTTCCTTTCTGGGGCGCTTGCGCTTTTTCTTCAACCCTTTCTTTTTATCGGGCTTCTGCACCTTCTTGGCGTCATCAGCGGGCTTGGTCTCTCCAGTCCCCGAAGGGAACAAGGGGATAGCAGCAGGGACCTCCATAAAAATACTTGCAGGGACTCGTGCACAGGCTTCTGCAGGGCGCTCTTATGGGGAGAACGACTACTGTTTATAGGCACCCTCTTCCTCTTGGCCATGCCCTTGTCGGACTTTGCGCTTCTCCAGTACTGGTTTCAAAAGACAAAGGGAGTGCAGCCCTTCAGCTTTGCCCTCTCCGATGCACTGGCGTACGTCGCTATGATCCTTGCTTCGCTATCCTTTAATGCCTTCCTGCGGAAAACAGACTGGAGGGTCGTCGTCATGCTCAGCCAGTGCGTCGCCTTCCTGTTCATCGGCAGCAACATGCTTCTGGTGAACAATTACATAGAGGTGCAACCAGAAGCGTATTTGCTGTTTCGCGCGGGAATCGCCTCCTTCTTTGGTCATATCGGCTTTATGCCTTTGGCGGTAAAAGCGGCGGATTTGGTGCCGGACGGGTTCGAATCCACCTTCTATTCGTTGTACATGAGTAATTTGAATTTTGGCGCGGTGGTGAGCGAAGAATTGTCCGGCCTAATGACCAAAGCTCTGGGCCTAGACACCTCCGCCGACAACTCGGTCTATTTTTACTTTTTCATCCTTGCAAGCAACATAGTTTCCCTCTTAGTGTTTCATTATGCATACCGAAATGAATGATTCACAGAGAAAATAAACGAGAAAGTCCGCGCGGTTCCAAAAATGTACACAGAAACGAAAGAAAGCCACCAGAAACAAGGAAAACGATGACAAAACAAAAAGTATACGTAATCGAAAAAATTGGCAAACCATTCAGGTACCGCGGAATAGTCTACTTTCCCTCCAAATGGCTGGGATACGATCACACGCACAACACCGACGAACCGTATGAGAATATTGGTGAATGGCAAAAGGTGTACCGTAAGGATGGGAAGAAGCGGAAGCGGAAGAGAGCAAAGAAGCAGGCGACAGTAGCGAAGAAGAAGAGAGCAAAGAAAACAAAAAAAACGCAGTACGAGCATGTGGCGCCGAGGATTGGGCCGCAGTACCAAGCGGTGATCCCTCCATACGAAGGCCCGTATGTTGCTCCAATTGTACGACACCTTACACTTTGACAGAATGGCAAGTATTACCAACCAGACGTCGCCGAAGTCGCCGAAGCGGACAAACCAGAAGCTCCAAGCCAGGCTGGAGCTGGCAGAAGCAATATCCCAGAGTGTCTTCTCAAAAATTGGCTTCACAAAGGATGCGTGGGTGCAGAGGCAGAACATACTGATGGCCAAAGGCTTGCTAGAGGAGAAACAGGAGGAATTGACAAAGCGACTGCCCAAGTACATCGTTGGGCACTACTACAAGAAGGGCGAGGGCCCCACCTTTCGAACCATCATGACCCTGCTCCGAAACCTTGCGCGCTACGCAGAGGTGGCCATCATCCGAAGAAAGGTACAGCGGAAGGTGGCCGGAAAGTGGAAGACAACATACTACTACAAATTATGCACCTAATTCACCCAATTATGCTTTTTTTTATTCCGTGTACTATATAAACCATCACAATAGACTAAGAGACATGACCGCGGAGTGCCTGCTATGCTGCCATCGACGCATCCTCTTCTACGCCTGTTACCAGTGCGAGAAGGAGTGGTGCCATTCGTGCCAGAGGACCATGGACAAGCGGGCCTTTCGGAGACAGCAGCTTATGTTGTGCCCCTTCTGTAGGACTTGCTTCTTCCGGTACCTACGTTTCTGCCGACCGGTCCGAAAAATTCGATTCCTTCGCTCGTAGTCTGTATATAGGTCGCAGAGAATAGTCCGTACAGAAGACCATGGATACAGGAGAGGACTTGCAGGAAATGCTTAGAAGGGCAACACCGGTAGAACGACTTCTTATTACTGAAATTTTAAAGCTAAGGAGGACGAAGGTTGACAAGGAAAGTTTGACAAAAAGGTTACGAAAAATGGATCAAAAGATAAAAAATTTGGAAACGAATTTTAGTTGGCTTCATGCTTATTCTAAAAAAGGATTTAAATCAGGTCAATCGTCAAACAAAGCGGTGAACAAGTTTCTACAACAGAACTTTCCAAATGCCTATACAAAATTTGTAAAAAAGCATTTAGAACAGGCTAAACAAAAGCTAGATGAGCAAGAAACAGCCACAGCATTGACACAAATGCGTCAGCCAGTGTCGTCATCGAGTGGACAGAAGAGGAAACGAGGCCCAAAGGCTGTACTAGAAAGCAAAATGCAGGCAAGCTTATTGTTTTAGACTACGGCATAAAGTACTCTGGTCTTGAGCGCGGGCGCTGGAAGGCGGCCTGCATGGACAAGTCTTGCTCCAGTCTCTTGTTGTGCAGATGCATGGTCTCTCTTGTTTCCCAGACGAGCGTAAGGCACACGGCCACCGCCACAGTGATCAGCATCCAACAGACAAAGCGCTCCAGATAGTGGCAGGCCCTGTCGTGCTTCTCGTCGATTCGGTCTGCTTCTTCAATTTCAACGATTTTCATTTTTAAGTATATGTAGCTTAGTACAGACAAGCCGATGAATATATAGACGTGAATTATTATGCAATTTATTCGTTACTCTGTCGCGCTTCTTCTAATACCCTTCGTGGCACAGGCCACAGACTTCTCGCCAGAGAGAGCAAGGCGACTCAATGCCGCGGAATTCAACAAAGACATGAAAGGGATGCATGTTCTTCCCCCGCCCGCATTCTTTGAACAGCAACTCAAGAACATGTGCCAGCTCTTGGAGCACGAGGGGCTCTCCTTCTACATGTGCCACCATCTTGTCGAAAAGCAACAATACGTCCTGCCCATCCTAAAGCACCACGAAGACAGTGAGGCCACAGAGGATGTCTTCATGCTCGAGCTCATGCCCCAGAAACTCTATTTGCACGAAGACAAGCCGGTGGCTGTCACCAGCAAGGCCGAAGCAGAGGGGGAGCTGAGGGTACTCGTGCCTAACTCGTCCATCTCGGCGGACCGTCTCAAGGAAAAAGCCACAGAGCTCCTAAAGCTGTCCTAGGGCTACTGGTCAAGGACAGGCAAGGCCATCGCGTGGCTCCATGCATGTGGGTTCTCCTCGACCCAATCCAAGGCATCCGTACTGTGCCCCGCCGGAACCAAGGCCGTGACAGCGTTGAAATCCTTCTCTCTTCGAAACAGACAGAAGCTCCAGACCGCTTCCAAACGATTCTCCCACGGGTCGTCCGACAGCTTGTACACGGGGTACTTTGCGACCAGACAACGAGTCATCTCATTGGTCGTCATGTGTTGAATTGTCTGCCACCATTTCTGCATTCCAATGCTTCGGTAGAGTTTCGACGGGGCGTCGAAGGAAGCCTCGCTTGTACTTTCTGCTACGGCGGTGCTCATGTTTTCTATGTAAAAGGTATCGAAGAAGTGTTTGCCTAAAAAGTGTTTCTGTTTACTGCTTTTGCTCTAGAATTCCCTACTGTATTTGTTTCCACCTTTACTTTCCTCTGAAACGCACCAGAAAGTACTGAAAAAGCTTCCGTGTGTTTTATAAAAGAAAAGATCGAACTACAATATAATATTATTATTTTTACTTTTTTTCCAGAAAGAATGGAGACAGACGGAGACTTGTGCGTGAGTAAAACCATTCCTACACTATTTGCCTACAACTTAAAAAATGAATC
>Ga0115013_10001436_pt1 | contig 13789 bp, 13 predicted proteins | sample SouAtlMetagenome_2_FD_88686 | JGI IMG/M metagenome (GOLD analysis project Ga0115013, IMG submission 88686) | Marine eukaryotic phytoplankton communities from Atlantic Ocean - South Atlantic ANT15 Metagenome | ecosystem: Environmental > Aquatic > Marine > Oceanic | place: South Atlantic Ocean...
AACCACCACCAACAATTAATAAATTCTGAGGTAACGTGCTTAAGGAAAAAATCTGATCTGACGTCAATACATGATCAATACCTGGTATAGTCGGAAGATCTGGTTTGCCACCTGTAGCCAGCAAGATATACTCTGAGGTAAACTGCTCTCCACTTGCCAACTCCACTGTGTGCTCATCAATAACTTTTGCATGCTGATCGAAGGTTTGCACACCTGAATTTTTTAATAAATTTAGATATATATGCTCTAACCTTGATACTTCAGCAGAAAGTTTTTCTGAAAAAAAATTCCAATTCAGTCCATTATCTTTCTGCACATCCCACCCATAGGATATAGATTCTTTGAATATTGAAGAAAATTCTGACGCAAACACCATAAGCTTTTTGGGCACACACCCTCGAATTACACAAGTGCCACCATACCGATCCATCTCGGCCAGAGCGACGCGTTTATTATCTAAAGCAGCAGTCACGCGGGCGGCTCTAACCCCTCCAGACCCTCCACCAATTACAAATAAATCATAGTCAAAGTTCATTATATTTACTCAAGCAATGCTTTGTATTGGCATTTTACGAATTCTGATCTTCATTTTTCTTCCAATCCACAGTGACCTGTCCGTTTTCATCGGCAACTACAACGCAATTGCAAATATTTACAAATAAACCGTTTTCTACTACTCCAGGAATTAAATTTAAGTCATTTGAGAGTATACACTCATCAGAAATAGAATTTAGTTGAAGATCTAATATAAAATTTCCTTCGTCTGTAATAAATCTTTTGTCTTTTGACGTTCGATACATTACCCGCGGGTCTTTATATCCATTCTGCGTTAAGTATTGAACAACCTGACTTTTTGTTGACTCACAACCGTATCGTATGACTTCTAAAGGTAGCGGGAACGAACCCAATTCAGCCACTTTTTTAGAGGAGTCGGCGATTACAACCATCTTATCGGACGCCATCGCAACTATTTTTTCCCGTAAATGCGCTCCGCCCCCACCTTTAATTAAATTAAAACTAGGACTTATTTCATCTGCACCATCGATGGTAATATCGAGCCAACCTGCTTCATCCAATGAGCAGATTGGGATCCCTTCTGATTTAGCGAGCTCACTTGTTTTTAAAGAGGTAGGCACACCCCTGATATTCAATCCCTCATCACGCACTTTGCGTCCTAAATGCTTTACTAGCCAATAGGCCGTGCTTCCCGTACCTAAGCCAACTTTCATTCCGGACGAAACAAATTCTGCGGCTTTTTCTGCACATAAGTATTTTGCGCGTTCGTTCGGTGATAATTCCGTACGCATTGTCTACCTTTTTACTGATTTTACAAAAATTTTCTTAATAATATTTTACTAAACTCATTCTATATTGACAATTCTAGATCAGTAATAGTCGTTTCTGTAACAAAATTGAAAGATTTATCACTTTAGGATTAAAAAGTTAATTTTTAGTAAAAATTGTAATAGAAATATAGTTATGAAAGACTAACAAAAAGCAAAAATATTTCAGTTCTTTTGCAAAGATAAAAAGTGTAGGAACTTTCCGATGTTTGTTTCAGTATTTGACATGTTTAAAATTGGGATTGGACCATCATCGTCTCATACTATGGGCCCAATGGTAGCAGCAAATAATTTTCTGGATCTTTTGCGCGCATCGCCATTTAAGTTCAACGGCTTGCGTTGTCGTTTGCATGGCTCACTTGCATTCACAGGCGTGGGTCATGCCACGGATAGGGCAGTCACTTTGGGCCTGGCAGGATTTACTCCAGAAAATTATGACGAAGTAAAAGCTGGTGAGGCTCTAATCAGAATCCAGTCAACACATTTTTTAGAGCCAGATGGACTTGAGAAACTAAAATTTAATATATCTGAAGATCTAATTTTTGATTATGGACCACGATTAGCAGAACATTCAAATGGCCTTATTTTATATGCAACCGACCCTCAGGGGGATATCATATTAGAGGAAACTTATTTCTCAATTGGTGGAGGGTTTATCCTCACAAAATCCGAATTCTCAGAACATTCTCAATATGAAAAGGAATCGGAAGTGCCTTATCCTTTTCAATCCGCTGCTGAAATGCTTGCAATGGCAAGACATTCTGGCAAATCCATAGCGGAAATGAAAAGGGAAAATGAAAAAGTCGTACACACAAACACTGAAATAAAAGATAAGCTCGCAAGAATTTGGAATACTATGGATATGTGTATCAAGCGGGGCCTAGAAAGTACTGGAGAGCTTCCAGGAGGCCTTCACGTAAAAAGAAGGGCTAAGAGCATTTATGATGCTTTGATTTCAGAAAAAGGTAATAACCTAACGCCTCCACATACAACTAACGACTGGATGAGTGTGTACGCCATGGCGGTCAACGAAGAAAATGCAGCAGGAGGACAAGTTGTTACTGCCCCAACAAATGGCGCGGCTGGTGTTGTGCCATCAGTAATGCGCTACTATTTGGACCACGTTCCCACAAGCTCACCATCAAAAATAGAAGATTTTTTATTAACGGCCGCTGCAATTGGCGGGCTGGTAAAATTTAACGCCTCAATTAGTGGAGCGGAAGCAGGCTGTCAGGCAGAGGTAGGTTCAGCAAGTGCTATGGCCGCAGCAGGGTTTTGTGCAGTCATCGGAGGAACCCCAGAACAGATTGAGAATGCAGCAGAAATTGCGCTCGAGCATCATTTAGGAATGACCTGCGATCCTGTAAAAGGACTGGTCCAAGTGCCATGTATCGAACGAAACGGGCTGGGCGCAATTAAAGCAATTTCTGCTGCTAGCCTGGCTCTTAGAGGTGACGGAACACACATCATTCCTTTAGATGTTTGCATTGAAACAATGCGTCAAACTGGTGAAGACATGAGCGAAAGGTACAAGGAGACATCGATGGGTGGCTTAGCTGTTAACGTGCCTAATTGCTAAGATAGAACCTAAATTTTGAATTATTAAACGTTTAGTGTGCTGGATCTAGTTAGCACGCCAGGATTTTGAGGCTAATAAGGCTAAACAAGTAGGAATAAAAAAATCTCTGGGAATAATTGTTAGTACTAACGGCTTACTTGGATAAAGCTCAATTTTATCTCCAGTGGTACAATTTGAAGTGCCAATTGTGCTTACCGGGGAAAAGACAATATCATCTGTTTTCCATCTCAAACCTTTTGAACCAACAGAGCATTCTCCCATTGGGTAAATCGACACACGACATTCATTTTTTAGATTAATTGAGAACTTTGGAGGTGTTAAAAAAACTAAATCATGACTACCAATTAAAAGTACCTTTTTATCATAATGTTTCACCAAGGCAGTTTGAACCGCCATTTGGTGATCCAATCTATCTCCTAAAAAACCTAATCCTAGAATTAATGGCGCATTAATTCTATTTAAGGATTTTTCAAAATCAGTATCGTTTTGACTACTCACAAAATGGATTGAATCTTGGCCAATTTGAGTTTTTGAATTTTCATCAATACTATCCATGTCACCAATTACGGCTTTAGGTTTTACTCCGTATTTAAGACAGGTATTTGCTCCTCCATCCGCAGCAACAACATTGGACGCAAACTTAATACTCTCTGCAAAACTATCAGCCGAAACTTCAGCTCCACCAACAAGCGTTATAGGGTTTTCGAATGATAAGGCTGTTTTGTTCATAAATTGATTTAAACCTTATTTGATTTTTATCATTGCTATTTTCATGAATAAAAAATCTATTTGAAAGGCAGGTCGATTAATCAGTTTGCTCGGGATCAGCTTGCCCTACACCCTTAAAGATAAATTTGAATGGTAAAGCCCAAAGAATTCCTAGACCTAAATAGATTACAAACTCAAGTAAAATAGATGGTCGCTCAAATAAAGCTATTATATTTACCGCAAAAACTACATACATTGGTAGGCCAACGAGGAGTAATAATAGCGAAATGCGTCGTCTGTTTTTGTATCTGATAGCCATTAATCTTCAAAAGGGTCCCTTACAAGTATTGTATCTTCTCTTTCAGGTGAGGTGGATAGTAGCGCCACAGGGCATTCAATCAACTCCTCAATTCTTCTTACATATTTAATTGCGCCAGCCGGCAATTCAGCCCAACTCCTTGCACCTTCTGTAGTTTCCGTCCAACCATCCATTTCTTCAAAGATTGGCTGACAGCGGGTTTGTTGATCGGCGGCCGTTGGCAAATAATCGATTAACTCGCCATCAAGCTTATAACCTATACAGATCTTAACTTTTTCAAACCCATCTAATACATCTAATTTTGTTAGAGATATCCCGTTTACCCCGGAAGTGGCGCAAGTTTGTCGAACCAGGACCGCATCAAACCAACCGCAGCGTCTCCTTCGTCCAGTGGTCGTTCCAAACTCATGCCCGCGCTCTCCTAGCTTATTACCGTAATCATCATTAAGTTCCGTGGGGAAAGGCCCCTCTCCAACTCTCGTAGTGTAAGCCTTTACTATCCCCAAAACAAAATCAATACCCCCTGGCCCAAGTCCAGAACCAGTGGCAGCCTGACCAGCAATCACGTTGGAGGATGTAACAAAAGGATACGTGCCAAAATCGATATCCAATAATGCTCCTTGTGCACCCTCAAAAAGAATGCGTTTTCCCGACTTTCGTTTATCATTTAGAATTTTCCACACTGGTGCTGCAAATTGTAGAATAAGAGGCGCCACATCGAGTAGTTTATTTAAAAGACTGCTTTTATCAATTGGCTCTAGATCCATTCCCTTTCGGAGGGTGTTGTGGTGCTGAAGCAGCCTATCAATTCGATTAGACAAAGTAGTTTTGTCTGCCAGGTCGGAAACTCTTACTGCCCTTCGCCCTACTTTATCCTCATAAGCTGGTCCGATACCTCGCCCAGTTGTGCCAATTTTCGCGATCCCAGTTTGCGCTTCCCTTGCCCTGTCTAACTCACCATGCACTGGCAAGATCAAGGGGGTATTTTCTGCGATTTTTAACGTATCAGCATTAATAACGACACCTTGTGCTCTAATCGTTTCTATTTCATTTAGTAAGTGCCATGGGTCCAGGACTACCCCATTGCCTATTATTGATAATTTTCCTCCACGAACTACGCCGGATGGAAGCGCGTGTAATTTAAATATTTCCTGATCAATTACTAGGGTGTGACCCGCATTGTGTCCGCCTTGAAACCGTACGACTACGTCGGCCCTTTCACTCAGCCAGTCAACTATTTTACCTTTACCCTCGTCACCCCATTGCGCGCCTACAACAACAACATTTGCCATCGGAAAACCTTTCTAGTAAGTCGGTGACGGGGTCGGTATAACGCCTAGGTGTAGGCTGTAAAGCTGTAATGCAAAAATAAAGCTATTTTTTTGATTTTGATTAAACAAAACGAGGAACACATAATATAATCTCAAAACTAATAGAATTGGCTCTTGCGATACGCAGTAAATTTACCTATCTACCACAAAGATCACCATAAGGTTGAGGATTAATGGAAAATATAGTTTTAACGGTTCATCTTCTATTAGCTCTGGCTTTAGTCGGCGTTGTACTTATCCAAAGATCCGAAGGTGGTGGCTTAGGTATGGGGTCTGGCGGTGGCGACGGTGTCATGAGCGGTAGAGCTGCAGCAAGTGCGCTAACAAAGCTAACTTGGATATTTGCAATAGCATTTATCATCACATCAATCACTTTAACCGTAATAGCGGCCAACAAATCCTCAGAAACTTCAGTAATGGACAGGTTGGGTGTTTCGTCTAACAACGATACAAAGCCTGACACTTCTATGGATGATATAGAGTCTCTCTTGCCGCCTACGGAGGGGGCATCAGAAAGTCTGGTACCCAGCTCCGATTAACAACTTTTTGTTGGTTACTACTAAATAGTATCAATATATGGATCAGTATAACTTGCATAGAGGTTAAGAATCCTGTTATACTTTAATCCCGTGATAGTTGTGGTTTTACTGAATTATTGCAGTACTTACGCCGCTATATTGTAAGACCAAATACCATGGGAGAACTTCGTTAATGGCACGATTTATTTTTATCACAGGCGGAGTGGTTTCTTCTCTTGGAAAGGGTTTAGCTTCAGCTGCATTGGGCGCTCTTTTGCAAGCGCGAGGGTACAGTGTAAGATTAAGGAAACTCGATCCTTATTTAAATGTTGATCCGGGAACGATGAGCCCATTTGAGCATGGTGAAGTATTCGTAACAAATGACGGTGCCGAAACAGACCTTGACCTGGGCCATTACGAGAGATTCACTGGAGTATCCGCAAGGATGACAGACTCTGTCTCTTCAGGAAGAATTTACTCTAACGTCCTAGAAAAGGAGCGTCGTGGCAACTACTTGGGGAAAACAATACAGGTTATTCCACATGTGACTGATGAAATAAAAGAATTCATTAAGATTGGAGAGGATGAAGTTGACTTTATGCTTTGCGAAATAGGAGGGACTGTTGGAGACATTGAAGGCTTACCATTCTTCGAAGCTATTAGGCAATTTTCACAAGACAAGCAAAGGGGCGAATGTATTTTCATGCATTTGACTTTGCTTCCATATGTAAAAGCAAGCGGAGAACTGAAAACGAAACCAACCCAACATAGCGTTAAAGAACTCCGTTCAATTGGAATATCACCAGATATTTTGGTATGTCGATCCGAAGGGTCAATACCCCAAAAAGAGCGTGAAAAGCTAGCACTATTTTGTAATGTTCGTCCCGAGAGCGTGATTTCAGCAAAAGATTTGAATTCCATTTATGAAGCTCCAATATCTTATCATAATGAAGGCCTGGACCAAGCCGTCCTTGATGCTTTTACTATAACTCCTGCTCCAAAGCCTGATCTGTCAAAATGGGAAGATGTTAAAGATCGACTAAACAACCCCGAAGGACACGTAAACGTTGCTATAGTTGGAAAATATACCCAATTAGAAGACGCATATAAGTCTATCGCCGAGGCGCTGACTCACGGTGGTATGGCTAATAGGCTTGAAGTGAAAATTAATTGGGTAGATGCAGAAACATTTGAGAAAGAGGATCCCGAAATTTATTTGTCCGGATTTCACGCCATCCTCGTACCTGGTGGATTTGGCGAGCGCGGAACGGAAGGCAAAATTATGGCGGCTAAGTTTGCTCGAGAACATAAAATCCCATATTTGGGAATTTGTTTGGGTATGCAAACTGCGGTAATTGAATCTGCTAGAAATATGGCCGGAATATCAAATGCTGGGTCAGAGGAGTTTGATCATGAGGCAGGAAAGCGTCGTTTCGAACCAATTATTTATCACCTCAAAGAGTGGGTTCAAGGAAATCACAAGGTTTCTCGAAAAGTAGAAGATGATAAGGGAGGAACTATGCGTCTTGGAGCATATTCTGCTGTACTGGCAGAGGACTCATGTGTTGCAAAAATATATAACTCGACTTCGATAGAAGAGCGCCATAGGCATCGTTACGAAGTAGATGTTAAATACCGTAAAGAACTGGAAAAAAGCGGATTAATTTTCTCTGGCATGTCCCCCGATGGGCGACTACCGGAGATTGTAGAACTGAGTGACCATCCATGGTTCATCGGAGTACAGTTTCACCCTGAATTAAAATCAAAGCCTTTTGATCCCCATCCGTTATTCAGAGACTTCATAAAAGCAGCAAAAAATATTTCGCGACTTGTCTAATCATTCTCAGTGTCTATATCAGTATTTCTCACAAGCCACTTTTAAAACAAAGAGTATTCTATGATTTCAAATTTTCTGCGATCGATATTATCTGAACAACCAGACCCAGTCTCAGGTGAAGACGCACATATTGCCTTAGCGGCTTTGCTGGTTCGAATTGCAAAATCTGACTCACAATACGATAAGAGCGAAGTAGAAACAATAAAACGTGTTCTGATAAAACAATTTAAAATGTCTGAAGAAAAGTCTACTTCTACAATTGAAATCGCAGAACAGATGGAGGCTGAAGCTCCAGATACAGTACGTTTCACACGAGCACTGAAGAATACTATACCTTATGAGAGCCGTCGACAAATTATTGAAGGTTTGTGGCAAGTAGCATTAGCGGACGGTGCTCGTGATAGTCAAGAAGATGCAATAATTCGCCTAGCCGCTAACTTACTAGGAGTAACTGACGTGGAAAGCGCCGAGGCACGAAAATCGGCTCAGACAAGAGAAACGGGAAAGTAATTTTAAATCCAAGTGGATTATTAATCTGCGAGCATTTAAACAAAACTTATGAGTGATTAGAGTATTTAAAATTGAAACTCAAAATTTTGAGCATCATTAAATGCTGACTATAAAGTTTTGTAGACAAATCAAAAATTGAGTGAAATTGTCTAAGCAAATATTGATGGTGAAACTATGTCGAGAGTATCGGCGAAAACAATTCAGGTAGCAGTTGCCGACTTAAACGGCATTCTTCGAGGCAAAATACTTCTCAGCAAGAATGCCAAAAAATTAAAAAATAAGTCAATCCGATTGCCCTTATCTGCATTAAATGTGGATCTTTTAGGAGAGGATATTGAGAATAGTCCACTCGTTTTTGAGTCTGGCGACACCGATGGTTATATTAGTTCTACCGGGAGAGAACCTTTTCGGTTTAAGTGGCTAGAAAATACACCTTTGTTCTATCCATGTTGGATGTTTACAGATGATGATGAAAATTTTCTTGGCGATGCCAGACATACTCTGAATAAAACTTTGAACGAATACAAGGAAAAAGGTTGGACTGTTACCGCCGCAACTGAAATGGAATTTTATTTAGTTAATGCTAGGAATGACTCACTAAAACCTCCAATTAATCCTAAAACAAAAAATCAATTAATATGTGCGGATGTGCTTTCCACTCAAGACTTAAATGATTTTGAGGTCATTCTCAGTGAAATTCAGGAAGCCTGCCTTGAAGCAGGAATTGATTTTGAAAGTATAACTTCGGAGTCAGGCTGTGGTCAATTTGAAGTGACATTAAAGCATCGCGATGCATTGTTAGCTGCAGATGATGCGCTTTTCCTAAAGATCATAACTAAAGGCGTGGCAATTAAACATGGATTAACCGCCACTTTTATGGCAAAGCCATATTTTGACCAACCGGGCAATGGAATGCATGTGCATTTTTCTATATTAGATAACAATGGGAAAAATATTTTTAGCAACGGTGGGAATTCTGGCTCTAAATTTTTAAAAAATGCCATTGGTGGTTGTATTTCCGCAATGAAAGCCTCAACGTTGATTTTTGCGCCATTTGAGAATAGTTACGAACGCTTAACCCCAAAAGCTCACGCTCCAACGGGAGTTTCTTGGGCTTACGAAAACAGAACTGCTGCAATAAGAATACCGATGGGTAGTCCCAGTTCAAAGCGAATTGAGCATAGAGTTGCAGGCGGTGACGCAAACCCATATTTGTTATTTACAGCCATATTGGGTGCAGCTTTAAAGGGAATTGAGGATCAAATGGATGCACCAGAGCCGATTCAGGGAGATGCATATTCATCAAATCTGCCGCAATTGGCAAAAAATTGGATTACTGCAATTGAATTATTTGAAAATGACGATGCTATAAAAAATATATTTCCTGAAAGCTTAGTCGCAAACTTAGTTTTAACAAAAAAGCAAGAGTTTAAGCAACTTGATAAAATAACCTCGGCAGATAAGTGGAAATACTATATTAACAGCATATGACTTTATATTATGGAAAAATTCATGAAAATTGGAATTTTACAAACTGGTAAAAGCCATGAAAGCCTTTTGAATAAATTTGGCGATTATCCAGACTTGTTCAAAAGTTTTTTGAGTTCAGAAGATTTTGCGTTTGAAACATACCCTGTTTTGGAAATGGTATTTCCAAAATCACCGAATGAATGCGACGGTTGGCTGATAACTGGCTCACGCCATGGAGTATATGAAGACCATGAATGGCTAGATCCACTTCGCAAATTTATTAGACTTATCGATAAAAAAAAGGCTCCACTGGTTGGCATCTGTTTTGGCCACCAAATTATAGCAGAAGCACTAGGCGGCGTGGTTGAAAAATTTCAAGGTGGTTGGTCCGTTGGCTCAACCAAATATAAATACGAAGATAGAAATGTGATCTTAAACGCATGGCACCAAGACCAAGTAGTTGTGCCACCAGCTAATGCTAAAACCATTATGAGCAGTGAATTCTGTAAATTTGCTGGACTGAATTATGATGACAAAATTATTACTTTCCAACCACACCCTGAGTTCAATTCGGATTATATAGATGGTTTAATTGAAAATAGGGGGAAAGGCATTGTCCCCGACAACCTTCTTGTCGCAGCCAAATCAAAATTAAATAGCTCAAACGATAACGAGCTACTCGCATCTAAAATAATGTCGTTTTTTGCAAAGTGAATTCAAAGATGAAGACATTCTCCAATATTTTAAGCAAAGCTCCTGATGCGGCCAGAGCATACGTCGATGGGAAAAAGGTTGATGAAGTCGAATGTATTGTCTCCGATTTACCTGGAATAGCGCGCGGCAAAGCTGTTCCAGCTCAAAAATTTCTCAGACAAAAAACTTTTCATTTACCTGATTCCATTTTCTTTCAAACGATAACAGGTGGCTGGGGAGAGGCTGCAGGCAAAGAGGGTTTTATTGAACGAGATATGATATTAAACCCAGACTATTCAACTACCACTGCAGCACCTTGGACGGGAGATTGGACCCTGCAGGTAATTCATGACGCCTACGATAGGAAGGAAAGGCCAGTACCTTTTGCACCTAGGAACGTCTTAAAGAAAGTTTTAGAATTATATAAAAAAGAAAGTTGGGCTCCCGTAGTGGCACCGGAGATGGAATTCTATTTGGTGAGTAGAAACTCCGATCCAAGAACACCAATCCAAGCAATGATGGGTAGATCCGGTCGGCCAGCCGCTGCACGACAGGCGTATTCAATGACGGCGGTTGATGAGTTCGGACCTGTAATTGATGACATCTATGATTTTGCAGAACTTCAGGGCTTCGAAATTGATGGGATTACTCAAGAAGGAGGGGCGGGACAATTGGAGATCAACCTTCAACATGGGAATCCTCTTAAATTATCCGATGAAGTTTTTTACTTTAAGAGATTAATAAGAGAGGCTGCGTTACGCCACAACTGCTTTGCTACATTTATGGCCAAACCTATTGAGGATGAACCTGGAAGCGCCATGCATATTCATCATTCAATTTTAGATACTAACACTGGGGAAAACTTATTTTCCGGACCGCAGGGCGGTGAAACTGATATGTTTTACCACTTTATTGGAGGTCTACAGAAATACTTACCTGCAGCAATTGCAGTACTAGCTCCCTATGTGAACTCGTATAGACGTTATGTTAAAGACCATGCCGCGCCAATCAACCTGGAATGGGCGAGAGATAATAGAACTACTGGTATAAGGGTGCCACTTTCGAGCAATTCTGCAAGACGGGTTGAAAATCGTATAGCCGGTATGGACTGTAACCCTTATTTGGGAATCGCAGTTTCTCTTGCTTGCGGTTATTTAGGCATAAAAAACGAGATCCGTCCCTCTAAGCAATTCCGTGGCGATGCTTATGAGGGTGCCGAGGACATCCCGCGGGGGCTAGGATCGGCTTTGGACTTATTTGAGGAAGCGACCCCATTACATAAGATACTTGGTACAGAATTTTGTCGCGTTTATTCTATTGTGAAAAGAGCAGAACATGATGAATTTTTACAAGTTATAAGTCCCTGGGAGAGGGAACATCTTTTGTTAAACGTATGAATTTACTGTATGTAAATGATGAAACCAACAGATATCCTCAGAATAGTTGGTATACGGCAACTTCAGATTTACTAGATAGTTTTGAGCCGGTAAATAATGATATATCCGCAGATGTTGCAATTATTGGAGGCGGTTATGCAGGATTAAGCGCTGGCCTATTCTTGTCTGAAGCAGGTGTTAATACTGTCTTGCTTGAAGCACAGAAAGTAGGCTTTGGAGCATCCGGACGAAATGGTGGACAGTTGGGTGCTGGTCAACGTATGGATCAACGCGACTTAATTAAGTTAGTGGGCGATAATCTAGGAGATAAACTGTGGTTTTTAGCGGAAGATGCGATAGATACCGTTAAAAACCTTATAGCAAAAAATGAAATTAATTGTTTTCTTCGTCCAGGAGTGGCAAATCTAGGGAATTCAAATACTGAGACATCCGATCTTCATTATTACGCAGAATTTCTTGAAAAGAGATACAAGCTTGGCAATATAGATACTATTAGTAAAGAAGAAAGCTTAGCACTCTGTAAGTCAAATGAGTATAAAGGAGGTATTTTATATAAAAATGCGGCGCATTTACACCCGCTTCGTTACGTTCTGGGGCTCGCAAGAGCAGGCAAGAAAAGCGGTTTAAGAATTTTCGAACAAACCCCAGTGCAAAAAATACTAAAGGGTAATCCTGTTGTATTAAAAACAAACAGAGCTTTCATTAAAGCAAAATATGTAATCTATGCTTGCAATGGATATCTTGGAAACCTTGAAACCAAGGTAGCTGCTAGAGTTATGCCAATAAATAACTTTATCGTAGCAACTGAACCGCTGAATGAAGCAAAACACCAAGTTTTAACTAAAGACATAGCAGTTGCTGATTCAAAATTTGTTGTGAATTACTTTCGGATGTCTCATGACAATAGGCTTCTATTTGGAGGGACGGAAAGTTACGGATATAGATTTCCTAAAAATATCGCAGCCAAAGTGAAAATACCGCTACTAAAAATTTTTCCGCAATTAAACGACGTTGAAATTGATTATGCCTGGGGTGGTACTTTGGGAATTACGATGCGTAGAATGCCATTTTTCAAACGTTTGAGTGATAATGAATTCAACATCTCCGGCTTTTCTGGCCATGGCGTTGGTAGTGCTACCCATGCTGGAAAACTTGTTGCTCAAACCATTTTAAATCAAGATAGCACTGGCTTTGATGCTATGGCAGAAGTACCCTCCATACCATTTCCAGGAGGTCGCTTCGCTCGGTCACCTTTGCTGGTCATGGCAATGACCTGGTATTCACTGAGAGATAAGTTTGGGCTATAGAAGTTAACTCAACTTATTAAGCTTTTCTTGAAGCTCACTCAATTGCATTTTTATTGATTCAAGGTCATCTTTTGATCCATTCGATGGCTTATCTTCTTCTGCATTTGGTGCGTTATTAGCATTGTAGCTAGATAACCCCCCCATAAATGCCTTCAAAAACGCATCTTGCTGAGCCTTTAAGTTCTCAAATCCAGGCATTCCCTGCAATGGGTTAACATTATTCATATTCTCCATAAACTGAGATTGGCTCTCACGAAACATTTCCAAGGACATAGTTAAAAACTCTGGGAGAGCTGACGATGTTTGGCTCGCATAGCTTCTAACTAGGTCCGTTAAAACATCAATTGGAAGTACATTTTCTCCTCTACTTTCATGCTCAGCAATTATTTGGAGTAAATATTGCCTAGTGAGATCATCACCGGACTTTAGATCAATTATTTGCACGTCCCGGCCAGATCTAATAAAACCGGCTATATCATCGAGGGTAACATAATCACTTGTTTCGGTGTTATAAAGACGGCGACTAGCATATCTTTTAATAAGCAAAGCACTTGACTTTTTTTCCACGGTGATCTCCCAATCGCCTCATTGCAGCGTTGCAGCAATTATTAAGCATCTGCAGAAAAAAAGAAAGAGGCAACTGTTTGCCTCCTTTTTTAGGTATGAAAAACTGGAAAAAAGTCAGCTATAAAGGAGCTAGTTAGACGCTTTTTTCCTAGCTGGATTAATATCGTTGGCAGCCCTTTTTACTGCAGCTGCTGTTTCCTTCTGCACTTC
>Ga0115013_10001437_pt1 | contig 13774 bp, 24 predicted proteins | sample SouAtlMetagenome_2_FD_88686 | JGI IMG/M metagenome (GOLD analysis project Ga0115013, IMG submission 88686) | Marine eukaryotic phytoplankton communities from Atlantic Ocean - South Atlantic ANT15 Metagenome | ecosystem: Environmental > Aquatic > Marine > Oceanic | place: South Atlantic Ocean...
TCGGGCGGTAGGTAGTGGGTCAATTCTCGAATGGTCGAGGATTTCCCCGCAGTGTCGCGCCCCTCTAAGATCACCGCCACCGGAGCGGAGAGATTCTCCGCAAGCCGGTTTAGGTTAGCTTGTAATTTTTTCATCAAAAGCCCCCATTAAACCAGTAGTAAATTGCCGCTCCCCATATAGCGAGATCGGTAATCACGCTATAGAGAAAGTAGAGGGCGGCGAGTGCCGCGCCGAATCTCACGCCGTCACCTCATAAGTGCGGGGCAGTGGGCAACCGTGAATGCCCTTGGCGCGTTTGTGGGCGACGACACCCTCACCAATTTGAAGGTTTGATTTGCGATAGCTGTTAGCAAATCGCGCCATCGCAGTTTTGGCAGAACAGAAGTAAAATTCTGATTTGCCGCCAACCTCTAGCCAGCGCTTGTCATACAGCATCGCCTTGTCATCTTTGTTGCGAGCGTGAACGAATTGCTCCGCCGCTAAGACTTCCTCATTCTCGCCCAGCTTCATGCGCCATACGCGAGCGTGAAGCTCTCCGCGATTGTAGCCGAAAGCGTCCTCAACATCCCGCAAGCACCAAGTCACGCGCTCAATGCCGCCATGCCTGCCGTTAGCGTAGGCGTGGCAAGCGTAGCCGTTTTTGAAAACGCCAAATTCTAGCAATTCCCAAACGTAGTGCCACGCCATGCCAGAGATCGGGGTGATCTCTGGAGCCGTGTCGGTAGATCGTAAAATCATGCTGTTCTCCCTAGAGTTTCGTTAAGTGAGATTGAATCATACGCTTTTATGCCGATGCGGTCAAGCATTGAAAGCACGTTTGCATTGTCATCAAAAAAGATTGATGTAGCGCAGAATCGTGCCCATGACATAGGCCGCGTCTGAGCATACCGGCGAATCATGCGCTCTTTTAGCTCCGCGTCAGGTGTGCTGTCCCCCATTGGTCGGGAGAGGCAGGCATCCCAGCGCAGGCCATTAGCGCGCAGATATTCGTAGTCGTGCGGCCCCATCACCCGCGCAGTGCAGATGATGATGGTCGCGCCTTTCTTGTCTGCCCGTCTCCATTGAGTAGCGAGAGGTAGCAGTGAGTCACCCATGATATTCTCGCGGGTGTTGTTCTGTATCCACGCCGCAAGATCAAGCGAGCCATCAGGCCGCGTGATCTGTCGGTGTGAGCTATCGATCACGGTGTGGTCTAGGTCAAAAAAGTAGTGCATAAGAGTATCCAATAATTCCAGCCAGATTTAAGAATACCAGATTCCACGCCCGAATGTCAAGCGCTTGGATTGTTAATAATAACAGTCCAGCAATGGCCGCGAGTTTGCCCGCGTCGGTGTCGATAGCGAATGGAGCGAGGGACATAGCCCCCGCCCCGCACCATCCGATGATCGGAGAGATCATCCTATGTTACTCAGGATGGTGGACAGCTCGCCCTTGGTGAAGTCGCCTTCACGGGTAGGCATAGCCAGCGCGGTGCGGATCTCCGCGAGAATGTCGGCCTTGGTAGGGCCGCGAGAAACGCGAGCCGCAGGTGCGGCCTTGACGTATTCAACGCCGAGGCTCTGCGCCTTGCTGATGACCGAGCGATGTGATACGCTCTCGAATTGCTCTGCTAGAGCCTTGGCCTTCGCCAAGTTTAGCGGAGCCGCCGCGCGGATCGCGGCTTCCATTGCAGGTGTATAGTTTGACATAAGCTACCTTTCTAGTTTAAGCCGAGAGCCAATCCCCCAGCCGATGCAAGCATTGTCTCATATCCAGCCAGAGAAGGCAACCCCCCAAGCCCTTTTTATTTTGGTAATAAGTCACAAAAAAATTTGCAAAAAAATCTTGACGCCGGGCTTGACATGTGCTTGGCTCCGGGCCAGGGGGCGGTTAGTAGACCTTGATTTTTCGCTTTCGCGTGCGCACCCCAATACGTACTACTTGGGGTATTTTCAAACCTAAGAAAAATAACGCTTGACTTTGATGCTCGCTTCAAGTATAATTATCTAAAATCAAGGAAAGTGTAATGAAAGTTTTAGTAGCGTGTGAATTTAGCGGAACCGTCCGGGACTGCTTTATAGCAATGGGCCATGATGCAATTTCGTGCGATCTTCTTCCTACCGAAGCACGAGGACCGCATATTCAGGGAGATATTCTTGATATACTGTATGATCCTAGCTGGGATCTTATTATTGCTCATCCTCCCTGCACTTACCTTGCTGCTTCTGGTTTACATTGGAATAAGAAAATTGAAGGAAGAGCTGAGAAAACCGAAGAAGCCCTTAATTTTATCACAGCCATCTGGGAAGCGCCAGTAGAGAAGCTGTGTATTGAAAACCCGGTAGGGTGTATCAACACCCGCCTCGATTTTATGCCAAAGCCCCAATATGTCCAGCCATATAATTACGGAGAAGATGCGTCAAAGAAAACTGGTTTGTGGCTGAGGGGCTTGGCACCCTTACAATCAACTGAGACAATAGAGCCTCGGTATGTTGACGGAAAACCTCGTTGGAGTAATCAAGGTGATACAGGATATGATAAATTCGGAGGAGGTCAAGGAAAAGAAAGATCCGTTACATTTTTTGGAATCGCAGCGGCTATGGCACTGCAATGGGGATAACTTGTGGCAAGTATAACCGCAAATAATAATTCTTCCTTTACAGGGTCAACAGTTACCGTAAATGTAAATTCTTCAGATAGTGAAACTTTAACTATTTCTGGATTGAATGCAGGACAATTTGTACTTTTTGTTCTCTCTAACTGCACTTTAACAAGTAGTACTTATGGATATGCAAACTCAAGCGGAGTAATATCAAAAACTGTAACTTTTAATAATACAGGAGCCTATTCTGTAGAGGCTAAAGGATATGCCAGTAACTTTTTATCAGTTACTCATTTTGCTAAACTACAAGGGACAGTATCAGCAAATGTAAGTGGAACTATATCAATTAATGGAGGTACAAATGTTTCACAAGGAGAGCAACGAACTCTTACAATTTCAGTAAATACTGCAGGTACTTATGCATATAACTCTGTTGGCAATTCTTCCTCCCCAAGATTTACTCCAAGATCCGGAACTGTAACAGCAACAGCCCAGAATCTAAATCCCACTGTTACTATTACAGCACAGCCTCCTTTAAATAATTCAGGAACACTTGCTATAGCTTCATTTACAACAAACTATTTTGTAATGCCCGGATCAGGCGTGGGAAATGTAAATAATAAACTTGATGAGACTAGCAATTTTACAATATTTAGAACGCCTACTGCTCCTACTACTATAACTTTTAGTAATACAACTACAACTGCTACAACCGTAACGGCAAGCGGAGGAGCATTTGGAATTGTACAAGTAAGTAATAATGGAACAACATGGCAAAGTAATGGACATACCTTTACAGGTTTAACCGCAGGCTCAACAAATACATTTTATGCAAGACGTCTAAATACAGTAGCAGCTAGCGGTACTATTACAGACACTGTAACTACTCAACAAAATGCCCCTGTAGCTCCAAGTATATCTCCGACTGCAGTCTTTACAGGAGCAGGAAATATTTTACTATCGGCAAATCCTGGTAATAATGGAAACGGAAATGAAGAGTTTTTATTTTCTGGAACCCATACTATTGGCTGGCAGTCTTCAAGTCAAACAACTCTTGGCGCTGCATCGCAAGCAGGAAATACTTGGAGTGTACAATCTCGTGCAACGGTGGGGTCAAGTACTGTTACAGGAACTTCACAATCAATTACTCTTCCTTCCGCAAGTATTTCTGCACCCTCGTCTATAAATGAAGGACAATCTGGAAATGTTACATTTAGTTTTTCAAATGTTCCTTCTAGTTCACATACCTACTATTATGATTTATTACCTGCAGGACAATTTTCAGTAGCTTCAGGAAGTTTTTCAAGCTCTGGAGGAAGTGTCACAAGAACAATTGAACCTTTAGCGGATAACACTACAGAAGGTCCAGTGACCGGAACAGTAAAACTGTACGCACACTCAGGCAAATCTGTAGTACTAGCTTCTACTACTTTTACAATTAACGATACTTCTACAGGAGTTACAATTACTGCCCCAGATGTGGCAACGTCGGGGCATACTATTGCAGGTACATTTAATGTAAATACATCGGTAGCAGTAAACTTAGCTTCTACAGGCAGCGGAGGAACCTTGGCCTATAATATAGGATCAAGTTCTTCATACCCTTCTACTGGCTGGCAGAGTAGTTCAAGCTTTAATGTAGTAAGAAATAACTCATATTTTTATTTTGCAAGACAAAGTAATACTCAGTGGGATGTAGAAGGCCCTTTTACAATTCCTTATGTTACAACAGTAGATACTGCGATAAATCTTACTTCTTCTACTACACTACAATTGACAGCTTCAAGTCATACTCTAAATTTTACAAACGCGGCAAGAGGTCAATATAGAATTTTAAGACAACAAGCAGGCTGGACTGGAGGACCTTTTGTAGGCGGACAATATCATCAATGGTTGGCTACTGTAAATGTAGGATCAACAGCCAGTGCTGCAACAACTTTTTCTACTACTCTTTCACAAACTTCAGGAGCAAATAGAGGGCTGCCCTTACAAACTTCAGGAGCGTCTGATACATACAGAGTTCAAGTAAGAATACCTTCTCATTTGGGAGGACAACCAAATACAACATTTCAAGATGTAACTGTAGATGGATCAAGTACATTTACTTTAACACGAGCGCAAAGCTTTACTGCAACTGGACCAACTTCTGTAAGTGAGGGAGGTACTCTTACATTTACAGTTAATTACCCCACAAATGCAGGCATTCCAAATAATACAACCGTACCATATACCATAACGGGTATAGGTGAAGGAAATATTACTTCAGGATCTTTATCTGGAAACATTACGCTTTCTGGGGGCTCTGGTTCAACATCAGTTGTAATTAGACAAGACAATATTGAACAAAGTAACGTAACAGCTTTATTTAGTTTGGGAGCAACTACAAATACTGGAAACTTTAGTACAGGAAGCCCTCAAGCAAGTACAACTGTTATTTTAACCGAAGGAAGCTCTTCAGGCACTGGTACCCCAACTTCGGGAGGATCTGGAGATTTTGGACTAGAGATACGAGGAGGGAGCAATAATAATATCTTAATTGACTCCGACTCGCGAGTTACAAATATGCTATCAAGTGGTACATATAATGCAGCCACTGAGGGAGCAAGTAAAGTTTTATTTAGTGCATTTGATTGTAGGAGTGCTTCCGAAATAGGTTTCTTAACTGCATGGTCTGGCACGTTTTACATACAGCCAACTGTTACCAGAAATAGTAACGGGCAAGGAGTAACAGTTGCTCGTAATACTCAAACTGGCGGAAATAGCGGCACACTTACTGTCACTTTAATTAGGTACTAATATGGCATACGGATTAGAAATAACAGGAACAAATGGACAGTTTATAATAGATACAACTGTTACTAGCCATGAATTTATAACTGTGCAAGAAAAGGGGAGTAGCAGTAGTTTAACTTGGAATCCCGGCGAAAAGATTTTATTTATGAAAGCCGCATCAGGAACAAGTATACGTGGAAATTCTGATGCAACTGTTTTTCCTAACAGTAAAATAACCTTTACTTCGAGCACTTCTTATTTTTTTGCAGAAGTAACTTCAAATGTATCAGACTTTACAGCAGGTGATGGGTATGGATTAGTCGTATTTGATGGAACAGGAACAGCAGATAGCGATGTAATATTCTCTACAAGAAAGATAAATAAAGGACTCAATGTTATAAAAGTTTTTAGCCCCGGTGAATTATCAAATGATTATACTACAATTTATAATGATACAGCAGGAACCTCAGATGTTTATGTAAGTATCGGAGGTTTTATGTATGCTGATCCGTTTGGTAGTGTTTGGGGTGGCTTTGATTATACAGCTAATACAATTACGTGGAGATCATTAATAACAGTAAATTTTATGGGAGCAGGCTCATTTTCATTACCAAATTTTGGAAGCGTAGCACTCGCTAGACTAGTGGAGTAACAATGTTAAAAATAAAGTATATTGCAGAAGTAGATGTAGCCACAGGAGTAATAGATTCTGTAGCGACTGTAGGAGGAGGATTGCCTCCCGCTGAGGGGACAATTCCAAATACAGATGCTCAAAAACATAGATGGTGGCTACTTTCAGATGACTGGGCAGATAAAGACCCTTATACAATTCAAACAGAGTATTTTAGAAAGGATAGTGCTTGGGTGCACCGTGGCCCTCCTCCAAGTCAAAGTCACATATGGAATACTACATCTGAAGCATGGGAGTTCAATACAAATGAGTTTATGTCTAAAATAAGATTTGAAAGAAATCGAAGACTTAACTTATGTGATTGGACACAAGTTCCTGATGTTCCTTTGACAGATACGGAGCTAGCGCAATGGAGATCTTATCGTGCAATTTTACGTGACCTTCCCGAAAGTATAAATACAAACGAGATACAGGCAATGGAAGCAGTTCCGTGGCCTTCTCCTCCAAATGGAGAAACAATAGAAATGTGGATTTTGTAAACATTTTAAAATACCCCACAAAAAAAGATCTTGACATTATACCTATACTAAAGTACAATACGGAAATGGGCAAAGAAGTTACTACAATATCTCCTGAAGGGCTTGAGGTTGCAAATTGTTACTTGCAGTTTGGAAATATACGAGCAGTATGCGACTTTATGCAGGTAGCCGAAGATAAAGTAGTAGAGTTACTTAATAAACGTGAAGTAAAAAAGTATATTGATACTGTATATCTTGATATGGGGTATCGAAACAAAAATAACATTGCTACTGTTCTTGATGAAATGATACAAAGTAAACTTGAAGAAGCACAAGAAACAGGAGTATACTCTAACAAAGACTTGGCTGATCTACTGCAGATGGCTCACCGAATGAGAATGGATGAAATTAAAGCACAAGCGGAGCTAACAAAAGCAGAGACCACAAATATAAAAACTCAAAACAACGTACAAATTAACAATGAGAGTTTACCCTTCGGCCAAGGCAATTATGGAAAGCTGATGGAGAAACTTCTCAAGGAGGGATAGTCCTAGAGAAACAGCAATGCTCGCAGAAATTGCGATTGCAAATGCAGCTTTTGGTGTGATCAAAGAAGCCATAGGTAACGGTAAAGACCTGTATGAGATGGGCGGCGTTGTCGCACAATTTTTTGACCAAAAAACTGCATTACAGAAAAAGTCAAATGCAAAAGGGTACAAGAGTGATATGGAAGCCTTCATGGAGCTTGAGAAAGTCAAGGAAATGGAGGAACACTTAAAACAACAGATGATCTGGGCAGGCCGCCCAGGTATGTGGGATGACTGGTTAGCTTTTCAAAAACAGGCTAAAGAAGAACGATTGGCAAGAGAAAGAGAGGAAGCTGCAAGACGTGCGGAGTATACTAAGCTAGCACTTAATACTTTATACGTTGTATGTGGTTTAGCTGTGTTCTTACCTTTGCTATTTATTGTTCTCACGATATTTAAACCATGAGCGATGATCTACAGAGACAAGTTGACCACATTGAATCGGAACTACAAGTGCATGCCACTCAGTGTGAAGAAAGATGGAAAACCATATTTGAAAGAATGGAAAGTGTAGAAGATACACTTGCTCGAATGGAGAACAGAATTATAACTGCTTCGGGCATAATTATAATGTTTTTACTAGGATTGATTGCAGCGCAGGTAATGTGATGAGACGAGGACGAAGCCCAGATTTAAAAAAGTATATCAATATGAGAATTGCCCAGCTTAAACAAGACATGGAAAAAGCTCATGATGATTATGACAAACAGTGGTATAATCGTATAATACAAGAACTGTGCTGGGTAAAAAGTCAACAGCATGACTGTTACATCCATGAAGAGGAAGTAGCAAATTGGAAGAAGCACTACCAGTAGACTGGGAAAAATACTTTCGCAGTATACAGAAAGTCTGCCCTTGGAGTTTAGAGTCTTATCTTGCAGGTAGAATAAAAATTACTACTCAAGATATTATACAAGACTTAAAAGAGTATGACGCAATTGTTTATCAAGTAGATATGTCAATTGACGAACTTGATAACTTTGTAGAAAAACTGAATGATATTCAAGAAGAATGTGAATTTTTATGGTCTCACCCTGACCACACAAAAGGAGGAAACAATCAAGCTCCCCTGCCTGTAATTATACAGCAAGATCGCAAATTCTTAGAAGAATTACGAAAAGGAGAAAAAGGTGGCATTAACAGCAAAGCAAAAGAAACTCCCTCCAGCTCTTAGAGCTGCTATTCTAAAAAAGCAAAAGAAAAAGGGAATGGGCAAAAAGAAAAAGAAAAAGAACGGCAAAAAGAAGCGTTCTCGTGGCTAACCCTCCAAGTTACAAATCCAAATCGCGAGCCCGTAAAAAGGCTCGCTCTCTTGGACTTCGAGGTAGTCATTCACATGGCAGAGGAAAAAATAAAATTCATATGCCAGGCAGTACTCATAAAGCCTACACTAGAGCACTGAAGAGAAAAAAACGTGGCCGTAAAAAAGCGAAGAAAAAGTACTAAAGCTAAGCCCAAAAGAAAAGCAAGACCCTTAAGTGCAGCAACAAAAGCCACTCTTACCCGCAAAGCAAAAAAGAGTCGGTATACTTTAGGTCAGCTTACAAGAGTATATCGAAGAGGGCAAGGAGCCTTTTTAAGCTCGGGATCTAGAGCTGGAGTAGGTATGGCAGCTTGGGCAATGGGCAGAGTAAACTCATTTATGAGAGGAGGACATTCTCAAGACAATGATATTAAGCGTGGAACCAAAAAGAAGCGTAAGACGACATCTCGTCGTAAGAGAAGGTAGGATGGAAGGAGACTCAGTAGCTGCCCCTTCTTCAGTACCTCGCACAACTCAAAAAGAATATCTTACTCAGTCTGTAACTAAAATGTCCGAAACTAAGTATAAAGTTACAGATACCATATATAATGTTGTTACATATGACAGGAACGGAAAAGTAAGTGTAAGTACTAATGTCCGTTATCTAGACTATATTGTATGAGAAAGCGAAAAAAGAGAGGGCCAGCAAAAGACAGAAAGACTCGCATTCCTAAAAAGTATCTTAGCGGCACAAAAGGATCTCGACGATCAGAACTTGCAAGTCTTATAAAAAGAATCTCGAAACTTTACAAAGAGGGCAAAACTGTCCCAAGATCTCTTATTAAAAGAAGAGTAGCATTAGGGAAGAAGAAACGTGGCCGTAAGAAAAAGAAAAGGTAAAAAGAGAGACCCTAGATTAAAAAGGGCGGGAGTATCAGGGTACAACAAACCCAAGCGTACTCCTAGTCATCCAAAAAAGTCCCATATTGTGGTAGCAAAAGTAGGGGCTAAAGTCAAGACTATCCGCTTTGGGCAACAAGGAGCAAAAACGGCCGGAAAGCCAAAAGCGGGAGAAAGTGCACGTATGAAAAAGAAGCGTGCTTCATTCAAGGCCCGCCACCGCAGGAATATTGCTCGTGGCAAGATGAGTGCGGCTTACTGGGCTAATAGAGTAAAATGGTAGGAGGTACCATGAAATATTTGCTAGCTCTGCTAGCTATTGTCTCAACAACTGTAGCGGCAGAAACAGTCATTAACTATGACGATGGATCAACATACACGCTCACGGACGGGCAAGAAATCTATATTAGTAATCAAACTAGTACTCTCTTTAAAAGGAGGATTCTGACCAATAAGGATACATTCTTTAATGCTCAGGAACCTTGGACATCTAGAGATTACGTAGCGCAACCCCAAGATCCTATGGAGCCTGGGTCTCACGAATGGTGTAAAGTTTATATACCATGGAGCGAGGGACTTACGTTTGATATGATCTTGTGGCAACGTGCATGTGACACTGATAATGATGGAAAGTATGGATGCGGCGATATGCAATTTGACGCATCCGAAGATGGGGGCGTTTGTTCTCCATAGAGATATACCATGGCAGATGAAGAAGTAGTAACAGTCGACAAATCAGTCGCAGATAAAATGGACCTAAATGGAGATGGCCACATCTCACAGCGAGAGATGGAGCTAGACCTTGAGTTCAAAAGAAAAGAATACGAAGACGCCGATGCAATGCGAGACGCCCAAAGAAACATGGCTTGGTTTGCTTTGCTTGGCATGCTGGTGTATCCTTTCGCTGTTGTTGGTGCTCAAATTGCTGGATATGAGCATGCCGCTGATGTCCTTGGAGACATGGCCCCGACCTATTTTGTGGCTGTAGCTGGTCTCGTCGCAGCGTTCTTCGGAGCTACTGCTTGGAGTAAAAAGTGATTCTTGATCTGATGGTAACGTTCTGGCAGCCAGTAGTTGTGGCTGCCATTATTCTTATAGGTTTTGTGATTAGTATTTTTGATGGGCAAGGAGAGCCTCGTGTAAACTTTAAGTATACAGAAATGCCGATTATGAGACCTATACTAATTGATACTGCAACTAAAAAATTCTGGGGTTCAATTTGGCTGTGGCTGACTGGAACCCGACGATGGGAAATCGTAGAAGATTTCTACTTCTTCCTAAATGGAGAAGAGTATGTTATTGAAAAAGGTTTTGAGTTCGATGGTGCATCAGTACCTAAGTTTCTTGCAATGTGGCTTTCGCCCGTTGGAGTCTTGCTTATGGGTGGTCTTGTTCACGATTATGGGTACAAGTACGCTGAGCTGGTGAAAACAGAAAATAGTATTGTTAAAAAGAAAACTCAAAAAGAAATGGATATAATTTTTCGAGATATTTGTATAGAGCAAAACGGGTTTAAAGTATTAAATTACTTAGCTTTCTGGTCTTTACAATTATTTGGATTTGTTGCTTGGAATAGGCATAGGAAAAATGACTAATATTGAACAAAAGCAAGAAGAAGAGTTAGTAACTGTTGGCCTTTGGGCAAAAATTAAACATTGGTGGCGTACACTTATACGGGAAGAATGGGAATTAACAGTCTTCTTTCCCGGAGAGGTAAAATTTTTAGAGGACGGTTCACGAATAGAAACTGGAGCCCCTAAAACTTATAGAGCAAAGGAGTTGAAAAAGATTTCTACTACTCATATAATTTTTGTAGATTTGCTCGGTGTAAAACATGAAATAAAAGTTGTAAATCCTGTGGGCTATGATTTAAGGAAGATATACTAATGTTAGGACTAATAAAAGCTATGCCACTTATGTTAGTTGTAGCTGGAGGTGCATATGCATACCATACTACAACTGTGAGTAAGGCAGAAGCAACAATCGCACAGCTTGAAGCAAATAATGTAACTTTAAAACAAAATACAACAAAGCTAGAAACAGCCTTGGAAACAGAAACCGCTTCAAGAGAACAAGCAGAAAATAATTTAAGAGTACAATTAGAAGCCGTTGGAAAACTTACTGAAGCAAATAATGAAATGCAAGCAGAGATGGATGACTACTTGTCTATCTTCAAAAGGCATGATCTCACTAGACTCGCCCGAGCAAAACCCGGGATGGTGGAACCGCGTATTAACAACGGCACAAAAAAAGTTTTTGAACAGATAGAAAAAGACAGTGAAGAGGTGCAAAATGCGGATATTAACTAGTTTTTTAACTATACTATTTTTATCTGGGTGTTCTTTTTTGAAAAATGACCCTCTACCAACCCCCGAGCCGGTCATAAAAACTATAACAGAGTATAAAACTCTGGATATCTATCAGCCTCAACTCCCTAGAAAAATAGATTTGCAGGATGTAGAATTTTTTGTAGTAACCGAAAAAAATTTAGAAGAGCAGATCGCTCGTATTAGTAAAATGCAGGATGGAACCTTTGTAATCTTTGGATTAACTCCTCAAGACTATGAAAATATGGCGTTCAATCTGCAAGAACTTCGTAGATATATACGTCAGCAAAAAGAAATAATTATCTACTATCGAGATGCAACAAAAGTAGAGCAGTAAACATGACAATACAAATAAGCAGGATTGATATCACTGGTGAAGTCCTGCATGATTTACAATCTGAGACACGCTTCCTCAAACTTCCAGTAGATCCATACTTGGAACTACTCGGCATCACCCCGCTACCTTCTCAGGTAGCAATAATAAATGCGATTAATAATCCTAAGTATAGATTTGTATGTGCCGCAGTGAGTCGTAGACAAGGCAAGACATACATCGCAAACATAATCGGCCAACTAGTCTCCCTAGTTCCGAATTCAAACATTCTTATAATGTCTCCCAATTACTCGCTGTCTCAGATTTCTTTTGATCTGCAAAGAAGTCTCATTAAGCATTTTGATTTGGAAGTCGTAAAGGATAATGCAAAAGATAAAGTTATTGAGTTGAGCAATGGTTCAACAGTAAGAATGGGCTCAGTAAACCAAGTTGATTCCTGTGTAGGTCGTAGCTACGATTTAATTATATTTGACGAAGCGGCGTTGGCAGACGGACGTGATGCGTTTAATGTAGCACTTCGACCGACATTGGATAAAGATAATTCGAAAGCAATTTTTATTTCAACCCCACGGGGCAGGAACAACTGGTTTGCCGAGTTTTTTGATAGAGGGTTCAATGATGAGTTCCCTGAGTGGTGTTCAATACGCGCAACATATCGAGATAATCCTCGTATGAGTGAAATGGATATTGCTGAAGCTCGTAAAAGTATGTCAGACGCAGAATTTAAGCAAGAGTATGAAGCAGACTTTAATACTTATGAAGGACAAATTTGGAACTTCAACCATGAAAAATGTATTGCAAACAACGAGGTATTAGATACCACTAACATGGACGTATTTGCAGGACTTGATGTAGGTTATCGAGATCCTACTGCTTTTTGTGTAATTGCATATGATTGGGAAGAAGAGCTGTACTATATTCTTGATGAATATCTTGATGCTGAAAAAACAACGGAGCAGCACGCGTTACAAATACAGGATATGATACAGAAATGGGATATCGATTTCATTTTTATTGATTCCGCAGCCCAGCAAACTCGATATGACTTCGCTTTGCAGTACGATATTTCAACAAGTAACGCTAAGAAGTCTGTACTGGATGGCATTGCCCATGTAGCAGCGATTGTAGACAATGACAAATTGTTTGTCGACCAACGATGCGATGAAGCCTTGTCATGCTTAGATCAATACCAATGGGATCCAAATCCAAATTTGGCAAAAGAAAAGCCGAAGCACAATAGAGCATCACACATGGCGGATGCGTTACGGTATGCTTTGTACTCTTTTGAGACAACGCAGAGTGGCTTTTAATAACCCCTCGCAAAAATAATATTTGACAATTTATCTCCCAGAGGTTAAAATGGCAAGAATGAAAAAGCTCAAAAGAGACCCTGTAAAGTACATAAGGGACCGAGCAAAATCAAAATACAAAAAAGACAATGAATGTTACATTTGTGGAACAGAAAAAGAATTAGACTTCCACCACTTTTATTCTCTCGCTCCTCTTTTACGTTTGTGGTTAAAGAGTAAAGTCAAACAAAGGCCGGCGCACTATACAGATGAGTATATTACTATTTGGAGAGATGAGTTTATAGAGGATAATTGGGCAGAACTTTACGATCACACAGTTACTATATGTCATGCACACCATAGAGAGTTGCATAAAATTTACGGACGAAATCCAGGACTTGGTACAGCGACTAAACAGATGCGCTGGGTAGATATTCAAAGAGAAAAGCATGGCATGGTATAACTTTTGGAAAAATGATGACGTTGAGGAAAAACTCAACCCTGCACAGTATTTAGATGCAGGAACATCTGAGCACTCTAGAGAATATACTCTTTTTTACGAAAGGCTATATGAAGAACTAGAAGTAGTTAA
>Ga0115013_10001439_pt1 | contig 13765 bp, 27 predicted proteins | sample SouAtlMetagenome_2_FD_88686 | JGI IMG/M metagenome (GOLD analysis project Ga0115013, IMG submission 88686) | Marine eukaryotic phytoplankton communities from Atlantic Ocean - South Atlantic ANT15 Metagenome | ecosystem: Environmental > Aquatic > Marine > Oceanic | place: South Atlantic Ocean...
AACTTAGGCTCTGCCTTTGCAACTACATCTGCTTTAGCACCTTCCTGCATGTTAAAACTATCCTGTTCCACAAACTTTATATCTTCAGGAGTGTTTAGTGCCACACGAATCTTTGTTGATCCAGCACCAAATCTACAACTACCATCAACGGTAACAAAACCGCCACCATCTTTTTTACTCTGAAAATTCTTAATTAAAGGAAATACAGTATTTTGTACTGCTTGATTTCTATAACTACCGTTCTTAACTAATACGTATGACATTCATCTCTCCATTTATGTCTTTGTTTCTAACTATAATTAATAATAACATCTTTATTATATATGTCAACCTATTTTCCACCTAAATTAAATGTGTAAAACAAATCACCACATAGTTTATCACAAATGTAATGTACTTTATCATCTGTGTTTGCACTAAGTAAGATTGTTTTGTTTTTCATCAACATATTCAAAAAATCTTCATAAATCTCATTGCCAGGATCTCTCCTAAGTCTTGATCTTTGTTTATTAATTGCATCACCTAAATATATAAAAGCATATGTTGCTTTCCATTTAGCAGCATTTGGACTAAGTCCTTCTTTAATAAACTTTTCATAACTTCTATTTGAACAAATCATTTATTACTCTCTCTTTTGTTTAACTATACCATTATAGTAACACAAATATAAGAGTTGTCAACCTATGTACTAAACTTTTTTATTCTTTTTAGGTGTCTACCACCATCAAAGTCTGTGCTTAAGAAAACTTCTAGCATTTCTACTGCTACAAAAGGTAATGTAATCCTTCCTCCCATACATAAAATATTACAATTACCATGACTCCTTGCAAGTTCTGCCATATTTGCATCAGTACACAGACTAGCCCTAATGTTTCTATGTTTATTACTGCACATTGCCATACCTTGTCCTGTTCCACAAATTAGAATACCATAATCATATCCGTTATGAGTTATATAATGAACAACCTTTTCTACATAATCTGGATAATCAACACTCTCTGTGGTATGACAACCTAAGTCTACATAAGCATGAACTGTACCATTTAAATAATTTTTAATTGTTTCTTTTAATTCAAATCCGCCATGATCACTTGCTATTGCTAATCTCATTCCAAATACCTTTTTTCGCAAAGCCAACCAGTAAGTTGGTTTCCTTTATTAGTGAATTGTTTATCTGTCAAAAATATTTTCCAACAATTAACTAAATCTTTATAAGATTTAGAGCCGTGCCAATTAGGCCACTCTTGTGCCCATCTATATAAAGTTACATCATCATTCCATTTATGTGAACCTAAGTATTCATCTTCTATATAACTTAAATTTGCCATTGTATATTTTATATGGAATCTTTCATGCATAAATATCCTGCCAAATCTTTCATTTATATCTTTAAAAACACCGTCGTCATAACTACTTTTCCATATTGCATTTGTTTCAGTATATTGAGGATTATCCATTAGCCATTGTTTTGCTAGGTGTGATTGTTTAATTATAAGAGGAGCACTTCCTAAAAAAAACATTTCATAATTACCTTGTCCCCATGACTCATCATCCTCATCCACATATTGAGAATAATATCCATTTTCATCTTTATAAACAAAAGGTTTATTACTACCTGTAAGTACACAACCATTATTTAAAATCTCTTTATATATTTCTGGATGCCTTATTTCTACTGTAGAGGTATATCCATGATGATACATTCTTAATTGGTATCCTCTTTTACTAATATCTTCACCAGGCTTATGACTAAAAATACAATTGCCCTCATAGAGATCTATTTTACGATCATATAAAACTTTTGCACCCATTAGTTTGTCTTTATTCTCTTCTAAATATTTAATTGCTAACTGTGTATCTTGATTAAATGCAGTGTCAGGATCAGGTCCTACATACCAAACAAAGATATAATCTAAGGGTATTTTATGCTTGATAAAAGTTAGCAATGCAGTATGACAATCAGTACCACCACCATAACATAAACCTATTGTATTATATTTCTCACGTAATTCTAATGCTCTTTGTCTTTGTAGTTCCTCAACCGTTTCATTTGGTTCTATAGTCCAGTCATGTTTATCCCATTCAGAATCCAAAAGATATGCCTTATAAGGTTCCTTTGTATACATTGCATGTCTTACTGCTTTAAATTTATTAGTAAAAAATTCGTCACCAACTTGCCAACCAAACTTGTAACCTTTTTGATCAAAATAATATTTCTTCATGTTTAGTGTGGACCTCCATATAATCCGTGAACCATTAATCCAGTATAAAAACTATCTAATAATATTGGTCCTATTACCATCAAAAATATAAATGGAATAAAACTTACTTTAGGAAAACGCCATCCTACTAATGTAGATATTAAAAATAAAATTAAACTAAAAAATCCATATCCTTGAAACTTATTACCCACAATATATGTTACAAAACAAAGAATAACGAATATTGATATTTTTAATACAGTATTATTTTTTGGCACTATTTTTACAAAATGACTTGCAAACTTAATTGCTAATGTAAGTGCAAATAAATTAATTACAAGTAAAATATACCAATGTTCCGTAACAAGTTTTAATACTTCGTTAGGTGAATTTTCCCAACCTTTAATATCCAATAAACTCCATATTATTGCTTCACTTCCTGATATAGGGATACCAAACATTAATAATGGAAATAGTTGTGAAATACTACCTGCATTATTTGCAGTTTCAGTACTTGTAATACAATAAGTATTTCCTTTTGTGTAAGTCTTTTCAGTAACTTTCTGTTCAGCCAAATAAGCCATATGACTACTACAAATAGTAGTAAGTCCAGGCAACATACCTGCTATGCCTCCTATTACACTACCCCTGAGTATTGACCATTTGTGTTTTACAAACTCTTTTACATAATTAAATTGTTCTTCTGTTATTATCTTTTTTGCATTATTATCTTCAGCACTAAGTACTTCTTTCATACTTAATAAACCTGCTGCTAGTGGAAAGAAATGTATTCCTTGGCTTAACCATAACATATCAAAATAAAATAAGGGAATGTTTGAATTGCCACTATAACCTATATGACTTAATGCAATTGCTAGTAATATTAAACTAAAATCTACTATTTTACTATTGTTAGTTACTAGTATTAAACTTAATCCAACAATACAAAAAAGTATCATTCGTTCAAAACTAGTTAATGAAATATCCATAGCGAAAAAGGAAAGTAATGCAATAAAAAATAATCCAAATCCTGTACCTACAAAACTACCAATACCTGTGAGGTAAATGCTCTTTTGCCCTTGTCCTTTTTTGGACAATGCATATCCTTCTATTACTGCAGGAAAACTAGCTGCTTCACCAGCCATACCCAAGTAAATTGCCGTTACACTTCCAAAATATTGAGCACTACAAACCATGCATGTATAAAACATAATAAGAGCTGCAGGATCTAAGTCCATTAACATTGCATATAAAACAGCAGTAGCCACAAACATGCCTACACCAGGAATACATCCTGCTATTATACCAACTAGACTTCCTAACCCTGAAGCAATGAAGAGTTCATACATTACTGCATGAACTCTAAAGTTTTAAATGTTAAGAACATTGTATTAGTACTGGTCCCAACCGTATGATTTTTCCATATTAGTCTGTGTTTCAGCATCAAATTCTAATACTAACTTCTTCTTGTTAGCATATGCTCCAATGTTACCTGTATTTGCGGCCATATCACTCTTCATTGAAGATGCAATAGTTTTAGCAATACCGTTTTTATCATTAAATACATACCATGTTGATAACCATGCTCTTGTTAACTTAGGGTCACCTAAATAGTCACCTAATGTAGGTGTAGACTTGCTAACTTTATTTTGGTCAACAGTTTTCAATAAAATAGCATATTCCTTTTTAACTTTCATAAGTCTTAAAAAGTGTCTATAAGATGTCCATACTGCATCAACTTCTTCTGAAGCCATACCAGCTCTCATCTTTGAACTTCCGTTATAACCAACCATAATGTGATCTGAACCCCATTTTGAATTCATTTGGTTATGCCATTCTTTTTCCACAGTACTACTACCTGAGTATCCAATCTTAAGTTTCTTATTTTTGAAATCAGAAAGTGTTAGTCCATTATTGCTAATGTTATCGCCTTTACCATTAGTCTTTACAACTAAGTATAAACCACCTACTTTACTAACAATAGGTGCGGCACCTTCAAAACTTACATAAGGACAAGCAGGATTATTTTTTAACTTACTTACTAACTGATAATAGTTTTCATAATGTGTTAAAAATGTACTACCTTTGGCTTGCTTACCAACTACTGCAAAGCCTTTACATGCACTACCTGGAACAATTGGGTCTAACTTTATGTTACCATACTTGCCAGCCTCACTGTCTTTTGCCATTAATTGTGCAAATGCATTTATTCCACCACCAGTGGATCCAGTTACAATCATAGGGATTGTTTCTGCAAAAACTTTAGTAGAAAATAATACTGCTACTAAAGCAAACAAAATATTTCTCATTGAATACTCCTTTGTTATTGATCAATTTTAAAAAATATTGTACTAATTTTATGACACAAATATTGTTATGTCAATATTAAATTTAATTTTATTTTTGAAATATGACTTGGAATAGAGCAGGGCGTTCTTGTTAAGTAAAGGCCGAAGCCAGGCGTCCATTATTATGCTCGCGTCATTGCTGGCGCTGTCATATTATTATTTATAAAATTAAATTATCAGGAATATATTCCTGAATTACTTTTCGAGTTTATAACAAACTCTTTCACCTAATACTGTATCGATTGTAATTGCTGGCAAACCAGGTGTAACTTGTCTACACTCTGCTAGTTCTACCCACTTATATCCAGCTGCTCTTTGCTCAGCCGCAGTATTAAAAAAATCTTGATTTCCTACTTGAAATAAGACTGCTAAAATAATTAATTCCATTTTTCTCTCCTACTATAATATTTACAATTAATCTTCTTTTTTATCAGAAGCCTTAGGTCTACCTGGACCTTTTTTCCAAACACTAGTTACTGCACCTTCTGTTACTGCACCAGTATCACATTTTTTAATTGTGCCACCTTTTTCAAGATATTCAGTAATTAATCTTTCGTGTTCTTCTCTTTCTTTTCTACTCATTGGCATACATATCTCCTTATCTAAATGTATTTAATATTCTTATGTAAAATAACTTTACACTTCCTGTTAGGAAAGCATAAATAAGTGTGCTTATATTTCTCCGTTACAATACTTGTAAATCATTATATAAGCATAGGCAACTTGGGCCAGGGAGTATCCAACCCGTTCTTCTGGTCCAGGTATGCCATAACTAATTCTAATTCAAAAGACTCATTCATTGCTAAAAAATCAATAAGTGCATCAAAGCCTATTGCACCTTCAAAAACAAAATCGTCTACAGGATTCGTTTCCATAAACAATTCAGTAGCAGTGCGGTAAGTTTCATTTGTAAACATAGTCTCTCCTTTAATTAACTATACTTTAATATAACATGGATAAAACATTTGTCAACCTATTAGCCTATATAAAATTAGGAATAAAATACTTGTAATACCTGCACTACATATCAGTGCTATCCAAAAGTTTACATATATAAATCCTGTAACAAATAGCGGAAAGAATATTAAACTAATTGCTACAAAATAAACTGTCTGATAACTAAATGTTTTAAATGTTTGGTAATCAACTCCACTATAATACATAATAATTAATGTAACAAAACTTACCATAGGAATGCCCATTATAATTGCACCTAGTGTAGGATTCTTTTGGGCTAGACTGCTAACAATTCCTATAACTAATCCACCTATTACTGCTTTCCATATAATGTCAATCATTCGTTTGGTGTCCCATTTGTGTTAAGTCTATAAGTACCATCTCTTTTAAAATGGCGAGCATTAAAATAAGCAGTCCAGATACTACTGAAATATCCGTATTTAGGTGCTTGTTGTTTATACCACCATTTATAATCTTTAATAAAAAGACGCAGTGTCATGATTTAAATATGCCAATATTAATGAAACAATTAAAAAACCCCAAACAATACTATTAATCATAATAAAATAGCGAAAATTATTTGGCAGTTTCATTTTGTTTTTCTGACTTTTTATCTTGGAAAGGTAATACTAATTGCTCTTGATTTAAGCCATACTTTTCATTCATTTGTTTAGCCCATTCAAATAAATCTTCTTGTGTCATATTTACTCCATTAAATTAAAATTAATAGGAAGACTGCGGCAGTTCCAGACTATCATTATCCAGCCAGTTGTTGCGGAGTCTTCCTTATCTTGGTACTGTAATACATGTCATCCATGGCTTATAATATATCGTTTCAATTCCACCACTTACTACTTCCATCATTAGGTATTACACTAACTAGTCTTTCGACGTGTCTAATAAATCAATAATTGTAGGATCCATTTCTATAAAATAAATTACTTCGCTGATACTTGCAGTTAAACAATAAATTAATATTCCTAAGCCTGCTAAAAAGATTCCTGTATTCATATTAAACTCCTAATTGTTTGTAGCACCATTGTAAACATAGTGCCTGATGATGTGCATCTGCTAATGCATTGTGGGCCGCCACTTTTGGAATCCTACGTACAGGATCCTCGGGCATTATTTTAAATAGTGTTCTACTGTCACGTAAGTTCCAGAAGTTCCAGGGTATATTATATCCCCACTGCAAATATAAATCCTGTAGCAGTGTCATGTCAAATCCATATCCCTGTCCCCATATCGCATCGCAACCAACTATAAAACGATTAAGTTCAGTTATAGTATCCTTAACACTAGTACGACTGTGTTCGCCCAGTGCTTCATCCTGTATTGCCTGTGGTTGTGTACTCCACCATTCAACAGTACGATCATCAACAGTTCTGTTCCTATTAATCTGTTCATCTACATCCAAACGGATATATAATTCATCCCTAATACTATCGCGATTAAACTTTACTGCTCCTACTGTAAGTATTACTGCACTGGGTGTTGTGTCCAGTGTCTCCAAATCTATCATACAATCCATTTTAAATACCTATGTTTTAATAATTTTTCTGCTATTCTACGGTGTCCTAATTCCAGTGGATGTCCACCAGGTCCTGTAGGTGCACCTCCAGTCCAACGAGTCATCTGATCATCTGGAAATCCTATATAAAATTTGTCTTTATCTATTAATTCACACCAACTCTGCACTTCAGGATCATCTGCATATTTAAGAAATAGGCCACCATTACTAAATGCACTACACTGAAAACATCTATCCAATTTCTGTAGTGCTACAATATAACTAAGAGTTTGAATAAATTCATTTCGTTCATCTATACGTTTACCATATAATTCTTTAAACCATGGATCTGTATTCCAACTTGCTACTTGACTCAACTGATTTTTATTAATATATTCTTTACGGGTACATTCTGACCAAGCAACTATCATAAATTCATCTGCATTTTTAATAGCAGTCCTAAAAATATAATGATTACTTGCACCAGGCAGTGCTAAATTAATTAATTCACACGCCAGTTCACGTGCAACTATATTAGGCCATGCGAGAGTCCGATCAGATAATTCATCACCGTAAGTATAACTGTCGCCTATTGTAATTAATTTCCCCATAAACTCAATAAATCCATACGTAATTCACTAATTAATTGGTCACCAAATTGTTCAAAGAAATAATCCCTATTATATTCTATTATATTACTACACTCATCATAATAAGTCTGCATTTCCACCCCACTTAATGGCTTACGAATTAAATTATTATTATATTCAATTAGAGTTTTAATACGATTACGATTATCCTGCGAATCATATGATTCATCAAATAAATTAGGATAACTAATAAATCCATATTCTGTTATATCAGCAAGGGCTCCACGATGACCTGCTACTAAAAATGGCATACCTGCAACAATTGAATTAAGAGTTTTTTCTGTAATTATTCCGTATTCCTCAGAATATTGACTTTCACTTATAATACACATGAGGGCAGTATTATAATTGTCCCTCATTGCTAATAAATTATTTAAATTATTATATTCAGAGTTATAATCCTCAAAACTTAAACTAGGATGCCGTAATTCATGACCTTTACTTTGTAAACTAATATTACCATGCTCGTAACGTTTAAGTACTGAATGGATGGCGGCTCTGTGTGGTTTATATATTCTTTGTGGGCAAACCCAATTAAATTCAAACGATTTTTTATCTCTACTAAAAGCATCACGTAGAATATCTTCTGAGCCTTTGTAACTACACCAAGTTTCATATTGGTGAGTACTAAACTGGATAACATTAAACCTATCCCCCACCAATAAATTCTGGATACCCTTAGGCCAACAAAGCACAGTAATACGGTGCAGTGGAAAACCATTTAAACTAAAATGTCTATTTAATTTAATTAATTCCTTGCCTGTTAACATATCCTGTAAATTAACAAAAAGGTGGTAATTAGGATCAGCAAAATTACATTCATGAGGTGATGCAGGTACTGCAATATCCCAACCAGATTCTGTTATAGGAAATTTAAGGGCAGCATCAAGTATTTCTGCAGCTGGGAATATCTCTTTTATTACTGTAGTCCAGGGTTTAAACATTATGTTAATTGATCCCAAAATACGAGTAGGACACCTAATATATTAACTAGGATAAAAAGGAATGCTATTCCCATTTGAGCTATAGTTTCTCTAAATTCCTTACGATTCATACAGGCCACGCCAATATGCCGTAAATTACAATAAAGAGGATTAAACTCACCGCAGCAATCGCCACCTGTTTAAATAATTCCGTAATTATCCACATTATTCCGTATCCTCACTAATAGGCTGACCATGCTCATCCACAGCGTTATATTCATAAACATAATCAGGATGTAAATCTGTTAATTCCCTAACTAACTGATGAGCTCTGTAGAGGTGTTTATCACTTAGGTCATAAATAAAACGAACATACTTAAAGTATTCTTTAATAAGTGTACCTGTACCATAATAATACTTCTCACGACCGCGAATTTCCACTAATTTAATCCAGTCATTTTCTAGGCAATCCTGTATCATAGTACTAATTGCTTGACGGCTTACTAATAAGTTTTGTGCTAATTGTGTAATTGAACGAGCCTTACCCTGTAAACGAGCAATAGTCATTACACGAGCAAAAACATTTTTAAGGGGACTTGAATTAAAATAAACCTGTTGAGTAGTATCCATACGCGATAAACGAGCCTTATATATTGCAATTTCCTGTTCACATAGGCGAGCCATATAATCTTCCATTACACGGTCAAACATTTCATTTTCTACACGAGGATTATTATTCCTATCAATTAATGGATCCGTTACCATTTAAATACCACCCGCCATTGCTAGGCTTACAAGAATCATGCCTAATGATACTAGGAATACATTGCTAAACCAAGTTAAATCATCCATTATTTCGCTCCTGTATATATTTTATATGCTAGTATAGTTTTATTAGGAAAAGCATAAGGATTTCTTTTAATCATAACAAAAAGACTGTTTAATGATAATCCTAAAAATTCACATTCTTTTTTAAGAACTGTTAATGCACCACGAATACCCATTATGCTGCCACCCAATTATTAACTTTACCCATAATTAATGACTTATCAACTTTAGTTCTTGTTGCACCAAACGGAGTATTACCAGTATTCTGAACTTCAACTGAAACTCTATTTACTTTAACGACCGTACCAGTCTTTTCTAAACCACCAAACTTCCATACAATAACGTCACCAATAACAACACTCTTACCTTTAGACTTTCTCAAGTAATTAACATGACGATTATATTCTGAAGCGAGGACATGCATATCTTCTGTATCTGTAATGGCTCTCATTGCATCAATTGCAGTTTGTAAATTTTTATTAAACATTTATCTCTCCTTACGTTTTAATTATATCTTATAATAACACGAATAATAATCGTGTCAACCTAAACTGAAGTATTATTATCGTACCAAACATCCAGTGTCATATGAACAATAGTATCAACACCACCTAAATAATCAGTTAATTCCATTTGCTCTGCTAACTCTATAACCGTATTCACTGCCTCATCACTAGACTCTGAATTATTAACAGCAGCTAGAGCACGATCATAAAATACGTGTTCTGAATCCATTAATAAACCTTTAACCTTACCCATAATTAAACTCCTATAGGTGTATAAATGTTAGATAAACCGTTATCAGCATATACCTTATTCCATGCACTATCACATACACCAGTAATAACGTCATCATAGGCACCCAATAACCACTGACCATTAGGTAATTGTTCTACTAATAAACCTACTTCTATATATAATTCCGTAATACTCTCACAGTGTAATACCATTTCTTCCGTAATTAATGACTGGACGTCTTCCTGTATACCGAAAACATAATCTTTATAAGCACTCATTAAACTCTCCTTTAATTAACTATACCATTAATATAACACATAATGACGATGTGTCAACCCCCAAGTGAATAAAAGTGAATTAAATTTAATTAATGGTTAATTACTGTTAATGGAGGGTTTAATAGAATACCCTGGAATTTTTCTAAACCCCCTCTTCGTGTCAACGCCAGAAAAAAAATGCCCTGTATGAACCGTACTGTACGATTTGCAGGGCCTGTAGTTACTGCTTTTTACGGTATTTTATGGGTAATCTGATTAAACTCAATTCACCATTGGATAAGGTACGGGTTCTTACGTAATGCTCTGCTACTAGTATGTCCAGTGTTTCCTGTACAGCACGTTCTGTAGCATAACGATATGCTAACCAGACTCCTACTATACTGCCCACCACATATGCTAAGATTGTGAAGTAAATAGGTTCCATCTAGGTCCTGAATAAACTTGTTTAACTCTTTCTAGGTATTGATCTTCTGTACGTGCTAAATTACGTAATTTTAATTCGTATATTTTACGAAAATCTGGATCAATGTCCGTCTCCAGTATTACTGCGCCTAAACTGGCTGCACGTCTATACTGTACATCTTCTGAATAAGGTCCCATTATAACTCCTCAATAATACCCAAGCCTTCTGCGGCTATTAAAAAGAATCCTGCTAGTACTAAATCACCAGTGATTAGAAACACACCAGCGACTATACGAACAAAACTCTTGACTAAACTAACATAAAAATGTTTACGTGAATTGGATTCTTTAGGCTGCATCTTTTTTCCAAATAACTTCTTTAAAACCGATCCTATCCACGAACCATAAACCTTCTGAATCTTCTAGTACATCACCAACGGATACACTGTGCATCTTTGTGCCTTCTACCGGAAATACTCTGTCACTAGGACCAATATTACCAGCCTCGAAAGCATGGTTAATGTCGTCTGCAACTATGTCCGCGACATGTGTATAACACTCATTGGCGATTGCTAAACGTGGATCACCGTTCATAGCAGCCATTTTACTTTTGGCAACGGAATGACACTCCCAACCTTCAGCATTAATAAGGTCTGACATATGTCTGTCAATTACTATTTGAAATACTTTAATCATCTGCGCCATAAAAACTCTCCTTGTGTTTAACTATACTCTTATAGTAACATCTTTATTGATCCTGTCAACCTATTTGCCAAAAAAAGTTTGGCTGAGGCGGTCTCATTACATCAACACTGCCGAGATTATTCCGCCTCGCGGGCAGTGCGGATACAGTTTAGATTTCGGTCTATGGTTCCCTGGGTAGTACCTCACCTGTAAACCTTGTCACTGTAGTTCTTATGGCATCCAGTGACCTAACCGTTACATTATCGCCGCATTTGTTCTCCTATACTTAACATTGTTAACTACCATTTTCTGTGTGGGGCCGACAGTCGGTGTGCAAGTGCTCGCTGTCTGGTTTAATGCAACGTAACCGGTATAACCTAATACAACCCCAATCATTTAAATCATCTCGTCTTGTGAATACTTGTAACCAGTATCCTGTTGTTTAATCATTCCTAAGTCTCTTAACTTAGCCGCCATCTCATCGCCTACTAATTCTTCTAGAGTCTCTACTTCTTTAGTTGCTTTTGGAAACTGAGTTTGAACATAAGGCTTATTCCATTTACCAATATTAATATCTATATAGTATGCAGTATGAAAGTAATCTGTCATAATGTCTGACTTATCGAACCACTTATCGCCTTTCATAGCTGTAATTAATTCTAATAGGAACTGTTTAACATCTCCTGAATAATGCCTATCTATATGATATACATTAACCTGCGTGTAACCATCACCATGTGAATGATCAAAGTCTAATGGACCTGATTGTACATTAACAACCAAACTCATATGATGTTTAATAGCAATAGAACCTTTCATGCCATACTTTTTAAGTACTGCCTTGATTGCTGGTGCTAAATCTGCTTTATCTTTTTGACTAATATATGCCATGTAATTGTTCTCCTCTTTAACTATACTCTTATAATAACACACTATAAGACTTTGTCAACCTATTATGGTAACTTTTTTTAGATCAGCATACTCCCTACGATACTGATGTACACGATCAGGAGTCTCCTTATTAGCAAAGACTCCGATATCGTTTACTGGATCGTATTCGATATATGCTCTACGGTCATGAACAGGATGTATAAAGTCTGGTACACCCCATACACGAACAGCCGATACATACTCGTAACCTCTGAACCCAAAGAAGTGAACTGTCTTACCCTTATACATAACTACTCTCCTACTATTACAGTATAGCACAAAACTGAAATATGTCAATTGACCTTTTCTAAAAAACTGAAAAAAATTTTTTGACCTTCCGACTGTAAAAAAAGAGGGCGAGGCAGCATATATGAAGTGCGATCAAGATTCACCCTGGCGCTTTCAAATTACGTCAGATTTTTCTCCAACCTGTCCCAGAGTAAAAAATTTTTTCGGCTACCCGGCCGCTGTTAAATACAGTATAGTAAATTCAAGGAAACCACATGCACAATATATATGTAGGCTGGGACAGTCGAGAGGACATAGCATATCAAGTATGCGAACATTCAATACGCCGTCGTACACGTTCAAACATTAACGTTATACCACTTAAACAAAATTCACTACGAGAATCTGGCATATACACCCGAGACGTGGATAAACTTGCTAGTACAGAGTTTACGTTTACACGTTTCTTAGTACCGCACTTAAATAGTTTTTCTGGCTGGGCAGTATTCTGTGATAGTGATATGGTGTTCCTTACAGATGCAGTGGGTCTGTTTGATAACCTGGACAACACTAAAGCTGTATACTGTGTACAACACGACTACAATCCGCCCGAGGGACTCAAGATGGATGGACAAGCACAACTACAGTATCCACGTAAGAACTGGAGTTCAATGATGATATTCAACTGCAGTCATCCAGCATGTAAAGGTTTAACTACAGACGTAGTGAATACTGCAACGGGTGCTTACTTACATCGTTTTGAATGGTGTGATGATTCAGATATAGGTGTACTATCATGTGAATACAATTGGCTAGTAGGACACTATCATGAGGACGCAGATGGTACACCACAAATACTACACTATACTGAAGGTGGTCCATGGTTTGAAAACATGCGAGCATGTGAGTATGATCACATATGGAAACGTGAAGTAATTAACTTGTACAGCTCATGAATGAACTCTTAATATTAATGTTAACTAGCATCGTTGTACTGTTAGTAGTATATGCAGAACAGTTACTCGTATGATGCGACATGTAGCAGAACGATTACGTAATAGCTCAGGTGTACTAGACGCTATAGCAGA
>Ga0115013_10001444_pt1 | contig 13748 bp, 12 predicted proteins | sample SouAtlMetagenome_2_FD_88686 | JGI IMG/M metagenome (GOLD analysis project Ga0115013, IMG submission 88686) | Marine eukaryotic phytoplankton communities from Atlantic Ocean - South Atlantic ANT15 Metagenome | ecosystem: Environmental > Aquatic > Marine > Oceanic | place: South Atlantic Ocean...
GTCTTAGACGAAGCTCTTCCACACTGGCTCCGATCATTTCGACCATTAAAGATTGATCAACGAACTATTCTTTGGCCAAGACAAAGTAGCCGCACAGACTCAGTATCAGGAAGTTACACTAGTAAGTTAAATCGATCTGAATTTTCTGGAGAATCATCTGATGCTGATACTTTGACGCTAGATAGTGAAGGTTCTCGCACTCAAATGAGCACAACAGCAAGAAAGAAGAAAGCATCAGTAAATTCAAGAGTTGATCATGGGAATGGTCACGAATCTGAAACGTAAGTATATGGCATGGAATCCTATTGTTGTTGACACACATATCGTAAGTATACAGTATATTCTGACAAAGTAGATTAATTTCGTAGCTTCTTCCTTGTCACATATTTTTGTACTGAGAAAATAATTGGTCAGGAATACTATGGTGATCACGACACGATAGACAACAAAACATTCATTCAAACTTATGGAGCGTATCTTCAAATACAAACGTGTCTTTCTTTCGCATCCTTTGTGAAAGATAAAGTGGCGATTTCTGAACTCCTTACGATTGCCAGAAATGACCCAAATCATCAAGATGCTACAACGGAGATTAGAGAAGGAAACGGGTTCATATTTTATGATTCAGTAAGTCAAGATATATGTGTTTACTATTAAGAGCAGCAAATGCTCGGTATTGACTCTGACTTTTCTGATACTTTGTTGGTTGTGTTATTAGACAAAATTATCAGCTACACTACAGTGTTTGAAAGACATCAGATTCGAAATGTGTGATAAGAAAAGGAAAGTTATTTTGGATTTATGCGTCTCAGGATATCCTGATATACAACCGTGGCAAGTTCGATCGGCGTGTTTTTCGTTTCCCCAATTGAAAGCAGAAGACACTAGAGATCAATGTTCCCAAGCAATTATGGCAGATTTATATTACACCTATTTGAGCCATTTGTTAAATCCAATCGAAGGCAACGAAGCAGCTCGAGAGGACTCGAGTTTAGTAAAAGAATTTTGTGAATGGTCTATTGGCATTGATTCTAGGAGCGAATCTGATTCATCACGCATGCAGAACTTCATGGATATTGCTGCTCCCTCTTCAAAGTACCATAAAAAATATCGAAGAGATTTGATAATGTTGCTGGACCAAAGTTTTTTCATTAAAAACTACGGCTTGTCTCTCGATCTCAGTAAGTGTGTGGACGATTTACTGACGCATTTCTGATATCCGAATTGTGTGTGAATATCTCAATTTATTCTTTTTTCATAATTTAGTTGACGAAATAATTGGGAACAAAAAGCTCTTGTCCAACGAAGGTGCACTTGGTCACGCTGTCGATCGTTTGCGAGAAATAGGAAGTTTTGCAATCAACGAAGCAATTCCAGGCTTTGTCACTCTACGACGTGTATTAAAATTATATGAACGGATATCGACCAAGACTTCTCATCTTGGCTCAAAAATGATTAATATTCCGAATGAGATAGTCAAACTGCTCTACCAGTGGAAGAATATCGAAAAACCTTCTACAAATGATACTCACATGTATCAATTAATTGACTTTATAATAGACGAATCGTCAGTACCAGCCGATGTCACGAGAGCTTTACTATTTTGGTGTTCGAGTCATCGTGGAAATGCTCTTTTTCAACGCTTGGAAGATCTTCTTTGTCGCGGTTTATATATCGCTTTGTTGAATGGAGAGCTTTCAGGAACATCGCTTCGATTGAAACATTCAAGAACTTTATTGAAGGAACTTCAGTCAACTCCCCATGATACTGTTGAAAGAAACAAGTCTAGTATTTGGGAAAGTATGAAGGAAGGTTACATTCCAATTGATAAGTAGCCTGGCTAATCCTGGCCAAGAAACTTCAAAAATTTATGTTCAGGTCAAAAGTAAGGAAAAAATAGAACTATTAATTTATCTTTACTCATGCTTATTTCTGTCTTCTATTATCCTAAATTATACTAGCTAACCTTTACCGTTCGAAATCATTGCGTTCCGTTATTAATAATATTACTGTTTAGATAATTGCCGCCAGTAATCGTGGTAATTTCCGAGGTCTCGAACTTTAAAGACAAAATGGCACTTAAAGAGCAGGCACGTCGGCACCATGTTTGGCAAATTGATCATAAACAACTTGCACATCACGCTTTCCTCCCATAATGATTGGGCATTTGGCGTGAATTTCCCCGGGAACCAGGTCTAAGACTTTTTGAATCTTTCCCTCGAACATACCAGTGGAAGCAACGCCACCTGCTTGTTCGATGATCATTGCCATCGGAATTCCTTCATACAAGAGTCGAAGTTTCCCCCTGGGAGATTTCTGATCTGCAGGGTACAAGTAGATTCCTCCGTACAAAATAGTGCGGTGGATGTCGGCAACCATCGACCCGACGTATCGCGCAGCATATGGGTTTTTCTCATCCTTGAAAATCTCCACAGAATCCTTGATCGCTTGATCCCATTTGGAGGAATTACCTTCGTTGCAAGAAAAGATTTTTTTCCCGCCACCTTCGGGGAAAAGCATTTTACGCCGTGTGTGAACAAATTCTCCAATTGTGCTGTCGAGGCAGAAACCGTGAACATCAGCTCCTTTGAAAGTGAACACCATTTCAACGGCGGATGAGTATGCGACGTAACCGGCGCAGATGCAATCGGCACCGCTTCTAAGAATATCATCGACGGTTCCGTTACTTCCGGGTCTGCGTTCGTACACGCTGAAAATAGTTCCGACACTGACGTTACAGTCGATATTGGAACTTCCATCAAGTGGATCAAAAGCGACGCAAAACTTTCCAGCCTTTCCGGCTGGCACGATGATAGGTTCTTCGTTCTCTTCTGATACCAATAGAGAGCAAACTCCAGAGTTCACAAGAGCATTAATCATCATGTCATTCGCAAGGACATCAAGCTTCTTCTGGTCATCACCGGTACTGTTCTGTTCGCCAGCAAGCCCGTACAAATTGGCAATTCCTGCACGTTGGACAGCAGATGTAATGAGCTTGCACGATGTCGCGATCGCATTCATCAAAATCACGAGGTCATGGTCGTGAGTTGACGCCATAACGAACCTGTTAAGGGTAGGCGAGTCCTAACAATGAAGTTTAAGTGCCATGGCGAAATAATATAAAAGATTAGAAGTTTGAGTATCAAAACATAATGTATACGCCTTATCTCCGTGTGCGCCAATAGCTAGGACCGCGAAGTCATAGGGTTTCCTGGGAACGATATCTTCACATCTATGTAGTCTCGCTCATCTTTCAGTTGTTTCTCGTTCCACTAAAGTATAGCTTTTCCGGCACGTCGAATTTTGTCTCACGTTAAACGACAACTGTGTTTCACTTACCACATCGAATTGTTCCGCCATCTTGTCGTTGTTTTTTTGTTACTACTAGGAAAGTATTGTATTATTGTGGCAGTTGAACTGTTCCTTCTTTTGTGAGAGATTCTGTGTGATATCTTGAAGGCGGTCGTGTTCGTGTTTTCGGAATTCGTGAGGAAACTTTTCAACGAATGACCAAAAAAAGCTGCCACTAAAATGACGTTTTGAAGCAGTGACGCTTTCCTGACGTAGGTTTCATTTTCTCAATCACTAGTCGACCAAGTGGACTCAGATGTCAAAGAAGAATGCTTTTTTGAATCCGAATCTTGTTCTTCAATATGCACGCTGTCACCCATCTAAAAAAGCTCAAAACTGAAACCATCCCCAACTCCATTCGAGTGCTGTTGCCTCCGCAGTACAGCTATTCAACGATGACACCACAAATGACAAAATTATACCTTTGCCTATCTTGTATGGTATGGTCCGCTGGCGCATTTCGTGCCAGCGAAACTGCCCGTCAGAAAGTAGGACCTATCGTTCTCAGTAACTCTAGGTTCGAGAACGAAATTGGAGTGCAGCCCCCTCTGGGATTTTTTGATCCACTGGGTCTTTTGGATGAAGCTGATGACGCACGGTTCAACAGACTCCGATATGTCGAGTTGAAGCATGGACGCGTGAGCATGCTTGCTGTTTTGGGACATATCGTTACCACGGGTGGGGTGAGGTTACCTGGTGACATTGACTTACACGGAACTTCCTTCGCGTCCATCCCCACTGGCCTAGCTGCTATTGAGAAGATTCCACCTGCTGGTCTCCTACAATTATTTTTATTTGTAGGACTACTGGAGCTAGGTGTCATGAAGGATATCACTGGGGATGGCGAGACTGTTGGAGATTTCCGAAACGATTTCATCGACTTCGGTTGGGATACATTTTCGCCCGAAGAAAAGGAAAGAAAACAAGCTATTGAATTGAACAACGGACGTGCTGCACAACTAGGAATCCTTGGGTTAATGGTTCACGAAATGCTACCCTCTCGAGATCCTTACATGATAAATGCTTTCTTCGGCGCTCCTATTGACTTCAATGCCGGATATTGACTCGAATCATGACATGAAAAGATGCATATGAATACATTATTTTATCCTGGCTAATTGAACAAAAACGTTACGCTTTCACGCAGCCCATCTCGAATCGGCCTCCACTCATCGATGCACCCTAGAAGCTCTCCAATCATCTTACTTCTTCTGCGCGATGTTCTATTGAACCAAATCAACCAACCCCCGCTATAATAAAGGTAAACCATAGATGATCCGACTTAGATCGGATCCACAACTAGAATTCAAATCATATATTCTTCTTCCTTCGAAGAACTTTCAAAGAAAGCAAGTTTCTTATGAAGTACTACTTAAAATATCAAAAGCTTTTTTAAACGAGTGCCGCACAAACATACTTTTCACAAGTTTTTGGTTTTGATTGTGATTCGTAATATTAGTTAGGCAAAGGCCAGCTCAAAATGCACACAATCATATGGCCATCAGTGCTCCAAATTAAAGCTCTCTTTATGGGAAGAGCCAACAATGCAAAGCAGCGCTTGCCAGTGGAGGCGCAATCCATCACTCTCATGAGACCATCTAAGCACAACAAACATCGATAAAAAAGCGCGCGCAAAGTGAAATCCGAATCAAAGCGGAAATGATGTACTTGATGTCACTTTCCGCAAAAAGAATAGAAATGATGCTGAGATCGCTTCTTTGTCATCGCAAAGATAATGTTCGTAGAATAATACCCATTTCCACCGTTCTAGATCAATACAGCAATTACCACAAGAGGTGGACAACATCTTCCTCAGAAAATACTTCTGCCGCCAAAGACGTCGGCAAGAAATACTCATTTTTGCATGATCTTCCACCACAATTTCTCCGAGATTCCAGTCTGACTAATTTCGATGAGATAACTAGTCAGCGTAACGACGTACATTTCAATAATGATACCGGAAAACCTGAAATGTACTTATCTTCCAGCATTGGGAATGAGACTAATTTGACGGAGAACAGCTTGTCGATTGAAAATTATTGTGTTAATGAAAACGAATGTAAGATTCTTTGGAGCGATGGAAAATCGTCCTTCCACGATACTGCTAGGCTGACACAGCAATATTTATCTTGGAAAAGGAAACGACCAGAGGATAGGATTTTATGGGAAAGCTTAACCGAAAAAGATGTCAGAGCTTCATCAGATCTCTCTATTTCCTTCAAATCGTTGGTTTTCGGTGATGTGCATTTTTTGAGTAAGGCAATCAAGACTTTGTATCAATATGGCATACTCTTAGTCACAAAAACCCCGACCAATGATAACGGAGCTGGTATTGCCGCGCTAGGAGCTGCTCTGAGTGGGGGTAGCGTCAAAAACAATCCAACAGCATCTTTATTAGCGAATTATCGATCGGGAAGGACTGATGTCGTACTTCCTTCGGCGACTGACGGGCCACTCAGAACGATGTTTGGAGGTGGTACGTAGAGAGAAACGAACAAAACCTATGATTGTTATTATCCAAAAGCACGTGAGTGTATAGTTTCTAACCTTTTCCTTCAGTGTGGGCAACGACAACGGGTGCACAAGCTAGTGGGACGTCGATTGCTGATTCAGCATACGGAAACGATGCGCTTCCTCTTCATACGGATATGACGTATCTTCAAGATCCACCTGGCTTACAAATATTCACGATGGTGCAACCTGCTGTCACAGGGGGGGAAAGTGTTTTTTGCGACGGTTTTGCGGTGGCCGATACATTGAAAAGCATAGATCTTCAGGCATTCAACATTTTATCAAACACCTCTCGAACCTTTCATTCCAAGGATAATGAAACTGGCTGGCACCTAAAAGCTACCGGACCAGTAATTCAAGAACGTGATGGACGAATAATTAGTATACGTCACAATGATCTTGATCGCTTGACCGACTTACCACCTAGTTATTGCGTTGACTCAAACGAAATTGACGCATTCTACGACGGTCTAATTAGGTCTCACAAAAAATGGGATTCTCTAATCGCTCAAGATAGATTTCGTCTTGTGATGAAGTTAAAACGAGGAGATACAATGGTTGTCGCAAATCAGGTGCGTAAACTCGTTCTTTGTTTCTCTGTTTCTCTGTATGCTTTTTTGGAATATTTCTATGTAGCTTCATCAACATCCTAACCTTCTGATAGAGATGCTTCCATGGAAGACATAGTTTTAGTGCATCTGCTCAGTCACCGCGATCTGTTATGGGCTGTTACGTCAGTCAAGACGAGCTTTCTTCTCGTTATCGAATGGAAGGTTACGATATCTGAATTCAATGCTGCATGAGCTTAGCTGTTAACGTAGTTGCATTTGATTCTGAATCAATGGTTGCCCCAAACAACCTCATTGAATGAATTTTATCTCCCTATTTGCTTTGTCTTCGACAGTTTTATTACATAATAGCTGTTGCTCTGTTAACAATGGTGAGGCCAGACCACATACACCCCTCAGCGTGCTTGTTGGCCGCTCTGGCGCTTTGCGTGTGGCTGGCCAGCCAAAGGTGGGTGCCCCCTGCAGGCGCAGCAGGGCGGACAAAGCAGTAACACTCTGATCTGCTCCCGTTGCTTCTCCCCCTCTTCCGCTATTGCCCCTCCCCCCACCAGAGGAGCTGCACCAGCCACAGCCGCAGGGGCCGGGCCCAGGCCAGAGCCCCAAGACTCCTCCAAAAGTGGGCAAGCCTGCCGGTGCCACAAAAATGAGATTGCAGCCGCATTTGTATGGAGGATGATATGATCCACAGTGAATATGCATGCCATCCATGGCCCAAACTATGTGAGATCTCCCTTTGGGAGTAGGCTCCCATCCTTTGAGTTGCCTGCCTCAAGCCAAAAGTGCGCACCGCGCGGACGATGATTTCTTTTCAAGCAGCCCACGTAAAATAACACCGAAACGCGTTCTTTCGTTTTGGTGCGCACGAAATTGTTTACTCCGTAATTTTTTCTCCTCGGCGCTTGTTACTCATTTTTCAAGTCTCGATACATCTGAAGCAGTGCCGAGCAATTCAGTCATCCGCCCATCGTCTTCAGCTCGTTATTGGGGGTATATCGAGTGGAGAACACATCGTAATTCTGAGGGTTTCAATTGTGTCGTTAACAAATACTCCAGTATTTTGCAAATTACAACGTCCTACCCTTTAGAAGGCGCGCGGTCTGTTCCATCACTTTTTGACACATCGTTGATTTCTACGTTCGTTAGTACTGAGAGTGAACGCCTGATAATTTTTGTGGATCAATAGATCGGCTTTCGTTGCAATTGAACAGGATATACGAAGATCAGTCTTTGCCATCGTTGCAGTTAGGCATACAGTTCAATTTTCCAGATATCGATATGGCAGGTAATCGTTCCACAGGGAAAGGGAAGAAGGCTGATTCAAATGACTGCGGTCATGAAGAAATCACATACGAGAAGATTATGGGTATTGAATCTTCAGGGGACGGGAACCAACAACAAGGAGGGGGGGTTGAAGCTCTATCAAAGCGGTTGGTTTGTTTTCGTAAATGGTGCGAAAACGATGCTAAGATAAAAATCCATCCTTCAATTTGTATCGTCAATGGGGAGGCAACGGATGGAACAAAGAACGCTCCAGTGATCACTTTTGGTCCGCCACCAAACAGCCAACCAGGTGTAGTGAAGTCGGGTGCCGGTAGGTTAGGGGTGGTAGATGGGGTAACAGATAGAGCGTTATATGAACGAACGATGGGTTGTCAAATATGGACAGCGAGGGATATAAAAAAAGACGAGGTGATGATGGCCTGTCCGAAATCAGCGATGATCACACCTGATTTAGTTGCCGCTAGCGATGCTGGTAGAGCAGTGTTAGCGTGTTGCAACACCCCGGGTGAAGGGAGCGGAATGAACTTTTGGGACTATTTCGAGAATACATCTATCTGCGAATCAAAGTATGCACAAAAGACAGCCATGAATAAGGGTGAACAACTACTTATCAACACGCTACGGGATCGATCGAAAGCGGAGAAAGCCTTCTCAAAAGCAACAAAAAATATCGGAGATAAAACTTCTTCTTACGACCTTGCGAGCTATGGAGATGTATCAACAAGGGCTCCGTTTTTAGCCTTCCTGATTCACCAACGATTCTCATCCCACGCAAATCCTCTTGTAACGACCAACTCAGTTCCTGATTTCGAAAAGATCTTTGCTGAAGGGAACGACTCTAATGCATTATGCCGTGTAAAAGAAGCAAAACCACTCGCTGATGCACCCTCATCATTTGGTCCATATGCCAGGACACTTCCTTCATCGGTCTCACTGCCCATATGTTGGGAGCGGAATGAACTCAGTCTCTTGTCAGGCTGCATGCCTGGTGTAGCACCTCTACAGGAAATCGCTAGCAAAACTATGCAACTGGTAGCAGAATTCATTGCACTTCTTAATGCAGGAATTCTAACTAGATTTCCCTCTGTTTTCAGTCCCGGATTGTTGACATGGGAACGTTGGGTTTGGGCATACTCAGTCTTTACATCTCGAATTCTACCAGCTGGTTCCTATTTTGATGAAGGAGCCGATCTAACCGAATCGGACAAAAGTCTGTATTCACCACGTCATATATGGAATGAGCTTGGTGTTCTCATTCCCTTCCTGGATATGGTGAATCATGAGGTTGAAGCTCAATCAATTCTCTGGAAGCAAAGCAGTTGTTCTACTAAAGACACTGAGAGTAATGAAGATGATAGTTTAGCGAGAGCAGTAATGACGAAGCGAGTCAAGAAGCAGCAACAAATATATTTTAGTTATGGAGGGGATAATTTGTCGAATAAGGTGATGATGCTCGACTATGGCTTTTCCCAAATCCTAAATCCCGCCGATTATGCTGGATTTGGATGGGGCTTGATGGATGCCATAGGGAATGTTCAACCCCCCACGGAATATACGCCTCTGATAGAAAGCATTGAAAAAGATTTGCAGTTCCTTGTGTACGAATCTAATGATTCAAAAGCTATCAATGAATGGTGGTCTGATGAACGTTTATCATTACTTGAGAAGGAGGCGTTCCCTTCTGTCGAGAACTCTTTCATGTCATCATTAAAAATGGGGAACAAAATGGTTACAAAAGCACGGTTGGATGGTGTCTACGATCCAATCCTTCTCACAGCGTCACTTGTTAGTAGCATGCCCAACCCTGAGCTTCAAGATCTAATGTCAAAGATCAAGAAGTCGGATGACGGGAAAAGTCCCGTCGTCGTGTCGAAGCGTCATCAACGAGTATTGCGAAGTTATCTCACATTTTTATTCTCAAGGAAACTAGAAAGACTATTAGAGAATCTCAATAAGGGCCTAAAGAATCATTATGGGTCACTTAATCTTTGGACAAAAGCATCGAAGGGAGGAATACGTTATGTTCCGACAGAAAACCAGACGGATGAAGATTTGTACACTGGTTGGCAAAGTTTCTTCGATCAGAATGTTTATTCGGCAACGATGGAAGTCGAGAAACACTATTATTCTTTGACACCCGAAAGCTGTGTTTTAACACTTATTGATGGTCAGTTGCAGTCTTTACAAAATTCAATAGAAAACCTCTCGACATGGGAAAAGTTTGAAGCTGGCATTTTGAAGCAGCTTGATGACCTTGGATTCAGTATCATGTCGGAGGAAGAGGAGCTATCGCTTGCAAAACCTTCTACGAATGGAAAAGCGAGAAAAAAATCTTCTGACAATGATAGAAACGTTTCTGACAGTGGAAATTCACCCAAAAAGAAGTCTCGAAATAGGAAAAAGAATAGTTCCAATAACAATGCTTCGACCGGCAATCGACCAACTGCAATCAAACTTCATATCGGGAATCTATCATATTCAACAACTCCTTCTGACTTGTTCGATTTTTTCTCTCGTGACTATGGGAGGGATAATATACTGGAATGTCATATCCCTGCAGAACGGACTACTGGCAAGTCTCGAGGATTTGGATTTGTTACCTTACCGGAAAACATTGCCCGTCAGATTTTGGCTTCTGGTAGAAAGTGCGAGATAAATGGTCGCATGCTAAAAGTTGCTGAAAGCAATTCTGCGGGAACAAATAAACCAAATCGTCACCCCGAAGCAGCACCTCCTGTATCGAATGATAGATGCGGTGGTTGCGGATATCGTCCAAAATATTGTGATTGTCAAAATGGATGGTATCCCGAAACGCGATCGTCAGGCGGACACGGTTATTATCCAGATTTTTCAGATCGGGACAACGATTATCACGGGAGAGATAGACATCGTAGAGATCGATATAGCAGAAGCCGATCTCCTTATTATCGCCGCAGGAGTGAAAGAGATGACTATTACAGAGACTATTCTCGTGAAAGAGAACGACGTCACCATGATTACGATAACGATAGGAGCCGCTCGAGGAGTCGCAGTAGAGGCCGAGAAAGGAGGCGAGAGAGTAGGCGTGATCGAAAGGATAGATCTAGCAGGGATAGGTCTAGGGATAGGTCTAGGGATAGATCTAGGGACAGATCTAGGGACAGATCTAGGGATAGATATGAAAAGACGAGAGAGAGATCTCGGGACAGATACAGAGATCGATCTCGATCAAAGGAAAGGTCCAATGAAAGATCGAGGGATAAATCTGGCGAGAGAGACAGGGATCGTGGTAGATCAGGCGATAGATCTCGAGGCAGAGAAAGATCGAGAGATAGGAGAGACAGGCATAGTAAAGACCACAGGGCTCGTGGACGCCGCAGCCAAAGCCCTGATATTGGGGATCGTGACAGCACAAATGAAGGAAAGACATCAAACGGAAGTCTCAGCCCGGAAATTACAAATCCAAGCAATGGATCTAATGAACGGAATTCTGAATCTAGGAGACGTCGGAGCCGAAGTCGAAGTCGAGAAAGAAGTAGAAAAAGTCGGAAAAAGAAACGTCGTCGAAGTAGGAGTCGATCTTTAAGCGAAGGGAGTGGTTAAATTAATTCGGTTTTGAGGTTAGTTGTTTCAAATTACGCACGAAACATTGCATGTTGGCTTTGGCCTATTTTGAATACCTCAGTTGTGAATATCTCATTCGTGGAAGATTCAGATTTAGCTGATACGGCAGCTTGTAGTTAAACGATGAATACCTTGGTGAAACAAAGCAGAAGCATATAGTTTAATTCTATCAATAAATATAATGGTGTTTATCAATTTTCAACTCCTGATAGATGATACATTGTCGCCGGCAAGGGCTGCTTCATAAATGCCACCTTCACCTTCCTTTTGTTGATTTATTCGATCGAGCTGCCAATCAACAATGGCGCTAGACCTTCCTGATTTCAATGCAAACTTGCGTTCATTGTGCAGCCTTTCCTCGTAGCTTTCTTCTGGAGTCTTTAGTAGTACTTCTTCGGATAAATGTGTTTGCGCAGCATTCAAAATTAGTTCAGAAAGTGGTGGCTGGTCGGTTAGACTCTTTCCCTCGCGTTGTAGCTTTTTGGGCAAGCCTCCTATTTCGTTCAGAGCTATCCGATAAGCTTTGGCCTTTGGTTCTGATGTGAAGAGAGTAGTCGCAGCTTTGGTAATAAACCGACGTATCTTTACTGGGTCACCGTGTTTCTCTTCGGCGTCGGCGTGTTTTCCGTATTCGGTTAGAATTTGCCATCTATTTTTTGGTTTATTACTTTTGATATCACATTCATCGTACAAAAAAGAATCAGACATAGCAAAACCCCATGGATCTGCGGCAAATCCTCTTCCAATCATAACTCCATTCAAGTTGGGACATTGATTGAGTTGGTCCTTTGCTTGGGAAAGCGTGTCGATACCTCCATTCAATGTAAAAGTAAGTTCTGGGTAGTCCCGTACAAGCTTGTGAACAAACTCATACTTCAACGGTGGAATTTTGCGGTTGTCTGCTGGAGAAAAAGATCGTTGTAAAACAGCAATTCTGGCGTGTATCGAAAAGTCTGTAACTGGTGAATTAGAAGCAACTGTCTCAATAAATCTACACAACGCACTGTATTCTTGTTCCGAATCGATTTCGGCATATCCATCCTTCGTGAATGGCTGATTCATATCAGTACCGATCCGACATTTGACCGTTACTGGGAGCTTACGGTCGCAACCTTCGTGCATAGCCTTTGCCAGTTCTGATACTAGTTCAGGATCATCCATCAAGGCGGCCCCGAAGCAACCTTTTCCAGCGACTTTGGGACTGAGCAAACATTTATATTTGTATCAATTAGATCAATAGTTGGAGAACTGATATCGGAACTCAAATAACATCAAAATTCTACATACCTAGGGCTGTCAAAGGGAGAGAGATGGGTTTGGCGGTGAAGGGGAAAGACAAAACATATTTCAATAGATTATCATTGAGAAGAAGAGGAAACCGTGTCAGCAAGGCATGAATAAAAAAACAAAACGGAAGAACCGTCACGGTGAGAGCAATAACTAATCAACCTCCATTCCAAATTTTAGGATACGCACCACCCGCAATTTAAATTTAATGCCGTGTAGTCGCAGTGTCCTCTATCTGTCTATATTGGCGTAAAATTGTAAATAATTCCATGTTGAAGAAGGTTATTAGAACGCAATATATGGGTCTGACAGAGGTATTGAAGTATATAATCGAGAATCCAATTCCTTTTAGTATGAAGACCTTACCATATCCATTACTGTCTGTGCTGCTTCATAGAGTTGTTTCGGATCTGACCCGCCCAATTGCAAAACTGAAGGGCCCTCGAGCGGTTGAATTTGGCCTTGTTTCAAAAATCGTAGTAAGTATTGATCAGAATAGTTTTTCCGGCTTTCATCAATCGAAGGGGCCGAAGACGTGGATGAAGTTTGCATTTGTTTCTTTTCGTATTCTTCTATGCAAGTGGCTCTTTCGTGAGCCAAGGCATTTGCAGCGACCATTTCTGTGTATAGGAGAGTTTTGCCAGATATTAAGCGGATCAGATGGCGAAAGTGACGATCAGTGTACTCCATCATCGGTGCTAATTGTAGTTTGGAAGCCCCAATCATCTCATCGTATTTTCTACTCTCTTCTTGGTTTCTTATCCTCTTTTGTATCGCGAAGGTGGGTGAACGAGCAGAAGCTGTGGTGGTGGTAGCGTCCGAAGAAGGCGAGGAAGAGAATAATTCGGTTAAAGCATAATGCCACTTGCCAGACGAGGTGTATGGCCTATTGTAGACGATTGGTTTCTTCACGACCAGGGACTTTTTGGAAGCATGGGTCGAGATCTGAAAGGAGAAGCATAGCGTTTTCGTCATCACTGTCGTCATCGCTATCAGTACCAGCAATACAATATTGCATTGTAAACCAGAAGCATGCAATAATGAAAATTGAACCATTATAATTTTATGGCCAGCTGGCAATGAGGCAAATCGTATGCATTGAAAGAGTTGTCGACAATATTTTTTTCTTGTCACAATTCCATCAGA
>Ga0115013_10001446_pt1 | contig 13743 bp, 15 predicted proteins | sample SouAtlMetagenome_2_FD_88686 | JGI IMG/M metagenome (GOLD analysis project Ga0115013, IMG submission 88686) | Marine eukaryotic phytoplankton communities from Atlantic Ocean - South Atlantic ANT15 Metagenome | ecosystem: Environmental > Aquatic > Marine > Oceanic | place: South Atlantic Ocean...
CAACGCTTACAGGTGCAATTGTCGCTGCGTTACCCGCGGCAACCTGAGCCAAAACAGCGGTAAAATCACTGGCTTCAGTGACTATACTCGGGGAGATTCCCAAATCTAAAAAGTGCCGGTCTATTAGTTGGCGATTTTTCATATTTTGAGTCAACAGACATAGAGGAATTTGCGCGACTTCTGTCCATGTAATTTGCTTCTCTTTAGAAACCGTAAGTGACTTAGGTGCGATGAAAACATATCTTTCTTCGTAAAGTTTTACCGTCGTCTCTGGATCTCCATTATCGAAGTAAAGTATTCCTGCGTCTAGTGAAAAATCATTAAGCTTATGTACGATTTGGAGAGTAGACTCAGAATAAATCTCTATAGATAAATTAGGGTGCTTTTCTCGAAGTTTTGCTGAGACACGTGCAGCAAATGGCATTGCCGTGGGTATTACTCCAAGCGACAATGTACCGTTTAGATCATTTTTTAGGGAAGCGATCTCTTGCCTCATACCTTCCTCGTCAGCTAAAAGCTTTCTGGCCCACTTCAGCACTACTTCACCCTCTTTAGTAAACCCCTGAAAGCTATTACCGCGACGCACCAAAGGTAGTTTGAGACGCTCCTCTAATTTTCTAATTCGCGTCGAAAAAGCAGGTTGTGAAATATTACAGTCCATTGCGGACCTTGAGAAATTTCTTGTCCTAGACAACGACACCAACATTTGTAAATCTCGAAGTTCAGACATAGTTTTCCTAAATCACTTTTATAAAAATTAAATACCCAATGCTGCCTAGAAAGGATGTGACAACAGGGAGGTAGTCACTACGCTTATCAATCGGTTGCGTCCTCAAAACTAGTTTTATGCACCTGAAGCGTCAATAGCGTCTTTCAATTCAAAAAGTGAACTAAATACAAAGATAAATAAATACAATTACCTCAAAAACTATCGTCTATTTTCTAATGAAATGGTAACACACCAAGCATAAAATTTAGTTTTTAATAAATATAGTCATTAATAAAAAACTGCAGCGAAACCGCTGCAGTTTTTACTTTTTTTAATAGACAAAGAGTTAGAGGCAGTAATATCTTTAATCTGTACTCGATACAAATGAGTCCGGTGTCGGGTCATCTGCAAGTTTTGACTCCGCTGGGAGAAATTCACCCAGCCACATGAGCGCAACTATAAATACTACTGGTACTCCAACTAGAGCCCCGGCGACTAAAGATCCTGAAAACATCTGCCCAAAAATTTGAGCAATTGACATTTCCCTGTCCCAACCAACTTTCGTATCTTTACTATCCATTTTGATCACCTCAATTCATTGGGGCATAGCCGTGAAGCTGAGCCCAATAATACCAATTGTCTACAACAGTGCCAGTCAGAAGTATTCCGATGCCTCCCGTGATTGGAACCAAAATTGCAAACCACCAAGCCCACCGATGAATACCCTCCATCGAAGCATTAAAGCCCATGGTCCATCGCCAGAATAAGGCAGCACGCTCGGATGCTGTACCACGATCAGCAATTTGCTCTAATTCTCTATCACCACCAAACCTGGATACGGCTAAAATCGTCGCTCCGTGCATGGCAAACAATAATGCGGATCCGTAGAGGAACGCGATGCACAATGCGTGGAAAGGATTATAGAAAAGATTACCGTACACCACGGAAAAGTTCATCGTCCAGTCAAGGTGACTAAAAATCCCGTACGGGACAGCCTCCGACCAACTGCCCATTAGGACTGGTCGAATTAAACCAAGAACTAGGAAAAGCCATATTGCGGCGCCAAAAGCGTAAAATACATGCTTACCCATTTTAAGCTGCCTTGCTAGCTCATAAGATCTAAGCCACCACGATAGAACTGAAACAAGTAAAAAGAAGCTGGCGATTAACCACAGGCCACCCTCTTTCATTGGAGGCATTCTCAATCCGTATTCTTCGGCCGGTGGCTCCAAAGAGAAGTAAAATAAATCTCGCAGGAATATCGCTGGGTTATAATCAGCCTGAGCCCAATAACTTGCGCCAACTATTACAAACCAAATCAACCCTGTAGCGAGGCCCACCACACCAAAAGAACCTAGATAGATGGGACCAAGTTGAGCATTTCCAAACCAGCCTAACAATTTCGAAAATCGAGCTGAATTTGTCCTATCATTCAGAGGCACACCCTCTTCGACCCCCATTTCTGGAGGCCCTTGAACCTGCACCTGTGTAAAAATATTCTGATACTCAACCATTGACGCCTCCCTCAATATCTACCCACATAGGGAGATCTACATACCAAAACCACCATTCAGACCATGCATCGAACCAAACCGTACCAGAGATGACGATACATATCGCAGACCAGATTACAGCATTAAGAGCGAGAAGCAGTCCAAGACGGTGAATGCCCAGCGGCCCAATGGAATAACCTATAAAATCACGAAAAAAGGTATCTTCATGATCCGGTGAGCGCATTTCGTTTCCTTTTTCTGGATTGGCTGCTGAAAGAATTAGCGAGCCGTGCAATGCCAATGCTAAAGTCGTTGTGAAAAATAAACTTACAGCAATCATATGGGCTGGATTATAGTGAAAATTACCGTAGGCATAACCTACGTTATTGACCCAATCTAGATGTGACCAAATTCCATATGGAAAGCCGTGACCCCACGCACCCATTAATACAGGGCGAATTACTACAAGTGTGGTGTAAGCCAAAATTGCAACTGCAAAAGCGACTGGGACATGTAAACCCATTCCTAGCTTTCGCGAAATTTCAACCTCACGCAGCGCCCATGAAATAAATGCGCCGTGAGCGCAGATTGTAATTAATTGCCAGAGCCCACCTTCTTTCAAGGGTGCAAAGCCCAGACCAACTTCAAGTTCCGGTGGTTCAATTGAAATAAGCCATGGGTTCCAAGTATCACCAATAGCAGCGCCATAAAAAATTAAAATTGTTCCAAGTAAAGCGAAAAAGGCAACCGAGAGCCCCCAGAAGCCCACATAAAACGGGCCAACCCAAAAATCACAAAGGTCGCCTCCTACTAAGGTACCTCCGCGAACTCGATATTTTTTTTCAAAAGATAAAAGAGCCATAAATTATCCTTCTCTTCCGTAGGTATACCTGTCTTACCAACGTCGTTGTTTGAGCTTCCATTGAATTCTCAAATGAAAGCGCGTGAATCACAGGTAGATTCCTTCTGTTCCGAGGATAAAAAAAGAAATAGATATGTCAATTAAAATTTACAGTGTGTAAGGTTATATTTACACTAGCGCCCTAATATATCACGGAATACTAAAATATTATCTTCCCCAAAAGCCATTAAATCTACTTCTTTTTCAGATGAGGGATCAAAAATACTTATGCGCCCATTATCTTTTTTTTGTAGAATTAAAGGACCGGATTTATCTATATTTCTTTTAATACGATCTCTATTTATGACCCTTAAGATCGTAGAAACAAATGTTTCTTTGTCTTTTGGATACTCGACTAAGATAGCACCATTTTCGTTTAAAATTCTAGTTTCCAAATCATCACTTTGCTCAATGTAAATCAGTTTACTAGAAATAATAGTGCTATTGGGAGACACGTTTATCGGCTCAAAATTGAAAACTTGAAATCCAATTACAAATATAATCGATGCAGCCATTACGGCAGGAACCAGCAATTGAGGCTTGAGGGATTTTAATATTTTCGGAGCATTAAACACGAGACTACCCCGTTAAATTTAGTAAAGTTATCAATTCTACCAAAACAAATATCCACAAGATGACTGGCCGGCGTTTCTAATAAGGACATAGTGCATAGTGGAGTACGTTCTTAAAAGATGGCTGGCAATGTCTCATAGTTATATTGCTCATGGCATTAAAGAGCAATTTCAAGATGTCGCTTGTAACTATCTTTGTCAATTGCAATTTAGATTGCGAAAATATATCCAAATTAGCCTATTGAAATCCGCACAAAGGGTGCTTTATTGTAACTTAACTCAAGGTCAGCGAAATAGTACACATCTATCGATGCCAGCGCCTTTAGTGAACGTATTGAGTGTAAAATGGCCTAAATCTGTTTAATCTTGGTGGGTCAAAACTTTGTAATGGAGAAATAAATGTTCAAAAAAATGTCAAAAAGAGAATTTATCGCAGCATCTGCGGCATTAACGGGCTCATTACTTATGTCAAAAACAGCAATGGGATCTACAAAATATGAAGTCCTAATGCTTAATAAAGACCCTGATAATTCTAAAAATAAGATGATTTTTTCACCGCGTTTATTAAAAGTTCAAGTAGGTGATGAAGTAAGCTTTATCCCGTCTGACAAAGGGCATAATAGCGAAATCATCAAGGGAATGTTGCCGGCTGGTGCTGAAAAGTGGAAGGGAAAGATTAACAAACAAGTTGATGTCGTATTTGATACGCCAGGTTTTTACGGTTATCAATGCAAACCCCACGCAAATATGGGTATGATTGGTCTTATCGTCGTCGAAGGTGATGGGATGCTCGATAATCTTGAGGAAGCCAGATCTGTAAAACATAGAGGCAAAGCCAAAAAGGCTTGGAAAGCTTTGTGGGAAGAAGCAGACGCTGCGGGTTTTACAGCTTAATACTCACGTCAAACTGCAGGTCGCTAACAAAAATTACTATTGTGTAGCGATAATCTGACAGGTTTTTTGATTTTAAATATTTAAGAGCGAATATTAATTCGCTCTTATTAACCAAATACTACTTTTTGGAAATTACTGAAAACTCAAAAGAATTATCGTTAAGAGTTACCGATTGATCATTGGCAAAAATTGATTAAATCTAATCCTTTCGAAGCTAGAATAACTACTGATGCTTTGTGAAAGATTTTATAAGACACATCGTGACTTTGCCATTTCAGTATTCTCAGCAAGAAAAATACTCCATAAGTTACAGAGAATAATTTAAGAGGTTAGGCGTTTCGGCATGTTACCAATAAGGGATCATAATCCATCTGGGCGAACACCCTACGTTACCTATTCGATAATTTCTCTTAACTGCATTATTTTCTTTAGCTATTGGGGAAATATACACGATCCTCAAATTATAAACGAATTTTTTTCATCATGGGCTCTAATTCCATATAATCTTACTCAAGGCGAAGATTTATTTACTTTAATAACATCAATTTTTCTGCATGCCGGCATACTACACCTCGCTGGAAACATGTTATTTTTACATATTTTTGGTGATAACCTCGAAGATCAAATGGGGCACCTTGGCTTCCTAGTTTTTTATTTATTGAGTGGGATTGGAGCCAGTATTATTTACTACCTAACCGCACCTCTTTCACCAATACCACTTGTCGGAGCGTCAGGAGCAATAGCTGGCGTGATGGGAGGGTATCTTCTATTATACCCTAAGGCACGCGTAGATGTAATTTTCTTTATTTTAATATTTTTTAAAATTTTTTCTTTGCGAGCGTGGCTGGTTCTTGGCGTGTGGTTTTTCCTGCAGTTGGCAAATGGAACTATGTTAATGTCAGGTCAAAGCGGTGTCGCTTATTGGGCGCATATTGGCGGGTTTCTTGTTGGAAGTATTCTTTGCTTGCCAACTTTTTTTAAATTAGGTGGTTTTAAGTTCTGGATAGATAGCAGTGGCCACCCACCCTATCCTGAAGCTGATTATGAAATGGTTAAGTCCGCAATTCCAAAGGTAAAATCACGTCTTAGCAAAAAATCACCCTGGACCTAACTTACTGCTTAATTATTCTTACAAATTCATTGAATTGGGCATCATTTGCACAAATTACATTACCCAATTCATGCGGCTCTACAGTGCTATCGTCAAGCGACTCTACAAGAGCTCCGGCCTCTCGGGCAATTATTACACCTGCCGCTATATCCCATGACTGTAACCCACGCTCCCAATATCCGTCATATCTCCCCGCAGCAACATATGCTAAATCAAGAGCTGCACTGCCAAGGCGGCGGACACCTGCACAAAAAGGCATAAGGTTTTTAAGCTGCTGTGTCGTGGAAGGAAGATCAACTACAGTATCAGCAAATGGAATACCCGTCGCATAAAGACTATCAGAAACTTGCGACCTTGACGACACACGAAGTCTTTCGTCATTCATACTTGGACCATTCATCCAAGCTCCAGTACCTTTCTCAGCGTAAAAGAGTTCATCTTTTGCTGCGTCAAATATCACGCCAGAGATTACTTTACCCTTATGCTCAAGTGCAATTGATACCGCCCAGTGAGGAAGACCGTGCAGAAAATTAGTGGTTCCATCTAATGGATCAACTATCCAACGACGTGTTGGATCTTCTCCGTCTGAACCACCTGTTTCTTCACCCAGCCAACCATAAGTGGGTCGAGCTTCTGTCAAGATTTCTCGAATAATACCTTCAGCAGCTGTATCAGCTCTTGATACAAAATCTCCTGCCCCTTTGCGTGAAACCTGCAAGTTTTCAACTTCTTTGAAATCTTTCACCAAAGAACGTCCGGCTCTGCGGGCAGCTTTTATCATTGTATTAAGATTTGCACTACCCGGCATTTTAACTCTTTCCGCTAAGCGTGTGCTCGCTATACTTGCGTTTTAGAGAATTGCCAAGGCCTGATAGTACTCTTTTCTCTTTGCAATATGGGAAAGCGTCATGTGACGATAGAATGGATCCAGACGCCACCAACAGCCGAAAGAGCCGTTAAAAGAGCGCCCCATGACAGGTCTATCGCTACCATTCTTCTGCGCCAACCTTTAAGTGTTGCAAAATTTGTGAATTCATAAGTCCCATATGCCATAGCACCGAGTATCAGGCCTGCTACGAAGGCTTGCAACATACTTCCACCGTTTGCGGCCGGTAGAGCAACAAAGAAAACTATTCCTGCAACATAGAGCAGGTAAAATATCCCGGCTGCTCCCATCTTTGGAGCGTCAAGCATCATATGACCAATGTGTTTAGAAAATAATGGATGTAAAACACGCTTTAACATCACTACGTCTAAAGCAAGAAATACTAAAGCTGTGGCTGTATATAGTATAATTAACGACATAACTACTCCTGGCTAAGGATCTATACGGTCCAACTTCCCAATTGGATCAAAGTCAAATTTCAGTTATAGTTTAGATAGGACTAATTTACAAAAAGAAAAGGCTAATTAGCCCGAACGAATGCTAATCTTAAAAAACTCCGCCGTTATGCAGAATATTTAAATGGTCGGCACTTAAATGACCCCTGTGCGATTGATGATCAAAAAGCTTCGACCAAAAACAAAACAAATAGGCTAAAGATTATTTCATCTAGTTTTCAATCTGAGTGCGTGTGCTCATGCTTATGAGCCTTAGAGTTCTTGTGTTTGTGGGTATGTGAGTGTGATCTTGAAGTTGATCTCTTCTTTAAATGAATCGGGATCTCTAACTCAATTGATCCAGCAGCTTCAAATATAAGCGTCAAAGAGATTGCCCCCCCATCAACAAAAGGCTGAGAAAGCCCCATGAACATAATATGGTCACCACCTCTTTCAAGCTTGAGCACTCCATTGCCCGAAATAACAAACCCATCTTCAACGCGGCGCATTTTCATCACGCCATCGTCACTCTTAATATGGGTATGTAATTCAACCTTTTTAGCTACATCTGATTTTACATCCAGCAAGCGGTCGCCCCGTGAAGATGTATTCCTTATTTCCATAAAAGCCGCTGCAGATTTTGCCAATTTTGAAGAAGCACGCACATATGCGTCTTCAACCAATATTGTTTCTGCACTCGCCACCCACGGAGTAAGCAATACTATTCCGAAAAAAATCAATTTGTTGTAAAAGTAGCGAAGTCTTTTACAGTATTCTAAGATCATATGATTTAAGTTAAGCTTCAGCCGCTTGGCTTTTCACGACTTCCTTCTTAATTTTCAGAGCATTGTCAGATAATTCAGAGTCTTTAGCCTTGAGAAGGAAAGCATCCAGCCCCCCTCGATGGTCTACACTCCGAAGAGCTGCTGCCGTAATACGCATCTTAAAACCACGCCCCAAAGATTCCGACTGTAAAGTGACATCATTCAGGTTTGGTAAGAACCTGCGCTTTGTTTTGTTGTTGGCATGACTTACATTGTTGCCTGTCATGGGGCCTTTACCGGTTAGTTCACAGCGGCGTGACATATCGAATTCCTTGTTTCCTCAAACTGATTTTCCAAAATACAAATTAATTTTAGTAAATGCAGATTCTTTTAGCTCTAATTTGATGTGCTTCTAAGTTTAAAGTTAGGGATCGTCAAGCACTGCAGCTTAATATTATAACAAACTCGGTTTACCTATTATTAGATAGAGAAACACCCAAATCAGAAATTTTAAAATTTAATCTGTTTCAACTATACATTTTTTTAAAATCTTTTGAGCAGCCGCTGAGGGATAGATTTCCCCATCATCAACCATATTCATTAATAATGAAATTTCTTCCTTAACTTCTTCCTTATCTAGCATTGATAAAAGCCCTTGGCGAATTTCTTCTTTGAACCAAAATCGCGATTGAGCTTTTCTATTATGATCAAACCATCCGTCTGACTTCCTCCAATCTACAAGTTGTTCAATCTTGCTCCAAACGTCTGCTAATCCAACTTCCTCTAAGGCAGATATGGTCATTGCAAGAGGAAACCCCTCTGGGTCATGACGCCGTTTTCGTAAAAGCATCAATGAGCTCGCATAATCTGAACAAGTTCTTGAGGCCGCGGCTTTGAGATCACCATCCGCCTTATTGACGAGAATTAGATCTGCTATTTCCATTATACCTCTTTTAACGCCCTGAAGCTCATCACCGCCAGCTGGAGCAATAAGAAGTAAAAAAACATCAGATATTTCTGAAACTATAGTTTCAGATTGCCCTACGCCCACTGTTTCGATGAAGATAACATCAAATCCAGCTGCTTCACAAATTGTAACGGCCTCTCGCGATCTTTTTGCTACGCCGCCCAGATGAGTTTGGCTTGGAGATGGCCTGATAAAAGCATTCGGTTCCCTTGCCAACCTTTCCATCCTAGTTTTATCCCCTAAAATAGAGCCGCCTGATCTGACTGAACTGGGATCGACTGCAAGAACAGCGACCCTTAATCCTATTCCGGTAAGATAAGTCCCAAAACTTTCAATAAAAGTAGATTTACCTACTCCCGGCGTTCCTGAAAGCCCGATACGAATGGCTTTTTTATTGGACAATCTAAGCTTATCCATCAATTCCATTGCTTGAATGCGATGATCTTCTCTTGAGCTTTCAATCAACGTAATAGCTTGAGACAATGCACGGCGATCCGCATTTATAACGCTTTTAGCTAATTCGGCAATATTTTCCATACCGTCCATCATATTAAAGATTTACAAGGCTACCTGTTGACCTTTACAGCAAATTTTTGCCTAGATGAAGACACAACCAGAAGAAGTTAAAAATATCTATGTAGGATTAGATTATTGAGGATTATTCTTACAGCCTGTTTTCTTATAGTGTTCAATTCACCAGAATACTCTTATGGTAAAACACAGCAGCATGTTTTTGATGTATACATACTCGGCCTGAAATTAGGCAGGCTCAATTATGCTATTGAATTTAAAAATGATTTATATAGCGCGGCTGGAAACCTGCGCTCAACAGGCATTTTTTCAGCAATTTCCAAATATTCCTTTGAAGCATCGTCAAAGGGGAAAGTTGAGAGCGACTTACTTAGACCCAATTATTATGCTGAGAGATCAGATACTGGACGGCGAAAAGAAGAAAAAACAATGCAATATTTAAAGCATGGTATTGAATTGATTACAAAAAAAATTCCAAAACCTTATTGGCAGGATCCTGATAAACAGTTGGACACATTAGACCCAATGAGCTCAATAGTTTACATTTTAAGGGATCAAAAAGAAGCAAATATCTGCCGGCAAAACTTTGCAATGTTTGATGGTATAAGGCGGGTTAAAATAAAATTTACACATGGTGAAAAAACATCTGATGGTCACTTCAGATGCAATGGCGTATACACTCGCGTTGGTGGTTATTCACAAAAAGAATTGAAAGATGGAACGAATTTTCCATTTAATGTGAACTACAAAATTGAAAGTGCTGCTTACAAAGTGGTCGCTTTTGAAATTACAACAAACCGTGGGCGTGCCAAATTTGTGCGTAAATAGATCTTGAAAGACTTACTTCCGATACATGATGTGATAACGCAGCTACAGGAAGCCATTACAGTTGGAAAACGCGCCGTGCTTGTGGCTCCCCCGGGAGCCGGAAAAACAACCATTATTCCGTTGAAATTACTGGATAACCCAAACATTAACGGACAAATTATAATTTTAGAGCCCAGACGACTCGCAGCACGTGCGGCAGCTAGTCAAATGGCAGCGATACTCAATGAAAGGATTGGAGAAACAGTCGGCTTTAAGATTAAAGGGCTCACTAAGGTCAGCAAACAAACTCGTATAGTGGTTATGACCGAAGGCATACTAATCAGAATGATTCAATCCGATCCAAGTTTATCTGAAGTCGGTTGTATTATTTTTGATGAATTCCATGAACGATCAATTAATTCAGACTTAGGCCTCGCACTGAGCTTACAACTCTCAGAAATTTTAAGAAGTGACTTAAGGATAGTAGTCATGTCTGCTACTCTAGATGTTGGTCCTGTTTCAGACTTATTGGACACGAAAGCTCCAATTATATCGGACGGTCGAGCTTATGACGTCAACTGCGAGTACTTATCCCGCCCAAGATCAAAAAATAATAAGCTATGGGAAAACTTCGCCCAACTTATTTCTGATGCGTTTGAAATGACAGAAGGAGGTATTCTCGCATTTTTGCCAGGGGAGGCAGAAATAAGAGCAACAGAAAAGCTCTTAAAAGAAAACTTGCCCAACGCAGCAATTATAATGCCTCTTTATGGATCACTGCCGTTTGAACAGCAGAACAAAATATTAGAGCCATTGAAAGACGAAACATTCCGTAAAGTTGTTCTCTCAACTTCTATTGCAGAGACATCTCTTACAATTTCAGGAATTAAAGTAGTCGTCGATAGTGGTTACACGAGGCGCTCTCGCTATGACCCCACTAGTGGCATGTCTAGGCTAATCACGCAAAAAATTTCTAAAGCCGAAGCAAATCAACGTATGGGCAGAGCCGGACGTGTTGCTGCAGGTTGGTGTTACCGAAATTGGGCAGTAAGTGAGGAAGGTGGAATGTTAGAATTTCCTCCCAGTGAAATTGAGATTTCGGACCTTAGTAATTTCGCTCTAGAACTTTCTCTGTGGGGGTCAAAACCAGAGAGTATGAAATTTTTAACAAAACCAGAGCCAAATCGTTTAACAAAAGCATACGAATTATTAAATCAATTAGGCGCGATTTCAGGCCAAAACAAAATTACGCCACACGGTCGAGAAATCGCAAAATTTCCTTGCCATGTGCGTCTAGCGCACATGCTTTCTAAAGCGGGAAAAAAATCTGCTACTATCGCTGCCTTGTTGCAAAATAGAGATATTATGTTTGATAAAAATAATTCTGACTTTCAAATACGTCTGAATAAATTTGATGATGGTTTTTATTCTGGCGGAATAAATGCGGGTTTATACTCAAAAATAAAGACAGATCTCAAAATTCTTGAAAAACTGGTGCAGCATGATACTTTTTTTAGCTCAGCTCAGAGTTTGGCTCTGGCATTCCCTGATCGGATAGGCAAGAAAAGAGATGGATCGAATTCAAAATTTATTTTGTCCAGCGGAAAGGGGGCATACGTTCATAAAGATGATCCGCTCAGCAGAAAGAAATACATTGTGGCAGTGGATATGGACGGCCATCAAAAAGACTCAAAAATTAGATTAGGCATAGAAATCTCAGAAAACGAAATACGAGAACTTTTTGCAGACACGATCGTTTGGCAAGAAACTTGTTATTGGTCAACACGTGAAAAACGTGTAAAAGCAATTAGAACAGAAGTTCTCGGAAAAATTTCACTTAAATCACAGGCTTGGACCAATCCACCAACTGAAAAAATTTCGTCAGCAATTCTTGAAGGAATTAAGGATTTAGGGTTGAATTTTGGCCCAGCGGAAGAGCAATTCATCGCCAGAGTCAAAATTGGCGGTGAAGGTTATCCTAATATGGAGATAGGTCATTTACAGGAAACAGCAAAAGAATGGCTAACACCATTCATAAAAAATATAAAAACTGCTGACGATTGGAGGAAATTTGATTGCCTACCAGCCCTAAGAAATTTACTTAGTTGGAAGCAGCACAGCAAATTAGACGAGGTTGTCCCAAAGTACTTTGTCAGTCCGTTGGGTCGAAAATTGTCTATAGATTACCTAGGACAACACCCCTCTGTGGAATTACGTATGCAAGAGCTTTTTGGACAGAAATCACACCCAATGATCAAAAAAAAGCCACTTCTTTTAACACTTTTATCACCGGCAGGAAGGCCACTTCAAAAAACGATGGACCTACCAAACTTTTGGGAAACAAGCTATCTAGAAATTAGGAAAGAAATGCGAGGAAGATATCCAAAACACTCTTGGCCGGAAAGACCTGAAAACGAAAAACCAACCACTAAAATTAAGTCCAAATAATTGAAGTTTAGCTAAAGGGCTCCTCTGGATATGAAACCGAAGTTAAATACAAACCTTCCGGGGGGCTAACTGGGCCACAGGCAGTCCGATCTTTGGCTGATAAAGCGTCGAGGACATTCTGAGGGGACCAAGCTCCCGCTCCTACTCTTTCAAGGGTGCCAACAAAACTTCTTACTTGATTATGTAAAAAACTCCGGGCTCTTAAAATGAATCGTATCTCTATTCCATGAGCCATAGTTATCTTTCTAACGTTAAATTCATCTAGCGTTTTGATTGGACTACTGGCTTGGCATATTGACGACCTAAAAGTTGTGAAGTCATGTTTGCCGAGCAAACAGTTGGCAGCTATTTGCATAGCACCAACATCCAAGTCATGTTTTAAATGCCATACCAGTCCATTTTCATGGGTGAGCGGCGCGCGCCGGCAGACTATACGAAACTCATAGTGCCTTCCAACAGCGGAAAATCGAGCATGCCAATTCTCATGAACCTGTGCGCATGAAACAATTGAAATTGGGCTCGGCTTTAAATGAAAATTTAACGCCTCAGAAAGACGAAAAGGATCCCAGTCTTTTACCAAATCGCAATGTGCAACTTGCCCAACCGCATGGACGCCCGCATCAGTTCTTCCAGCAGCGGCAACAGTGTGATCCCCTGGCTCTAGCATAGCCAGTGCCCGTTCAATATTACCTTGGACCGACGGAAGTTTTGCTTGTCTCTGCCAGCCGACAAAAGGGCCCCCGTGGTATTCCACTTTTAAAGCATATCTTGGCATTTACAAAGATCACTTGCTCTCTAAACCTAACAATAACTGAGGTTTAGTAAATTAAATAAATATTAATCTCAAGTTACAATAAGCCCGCGATTAACTGGTTCTGTTAAGTGCATTTACATCTATAAAGAAAAACCCAAGCTTAATTTTTTAATCTTAAAGCGCAAACTTTACCTAGAACCCCCTGCCAAGCAAAGTCTTCTAACTCCATGCCCAGAATGCGATCTGGATTGGTTGGCGGCGGGAACATAATCCCATCCATCTTTCGAAAACCAAATCTTCTATAATAGATTTCATCACCAACCATTAAAACACGCGTCCAATTCAATTCCCTTGCCCTTTTGATGCTAATTTTAATTAAAGCAGCGCCAAGACCTTCACCTTGATAGGTGGGATGTACCGCAATTGGTCCAAGAAATAGAATCCTTTTTTTGTTAATTTCTACTGGCCAATA
>Ga0115013_10001448_pt1 | contig 13741 bp, 12 predicted proteins | sample SouAtlMetagenome_2_FD_88686 | JGI IMG/M metagenome (GOLD analysis project Ga0115013, IMG submission 88686) | Marine eukaryotic phytoplankton communities from Atlantic Ocean - South Atlantic ANT15 Metagenome | ecosystem: Environmental > Aquatic > Marine > Oceanic | place: South Atlantic Ocean...
CACCACCTGAGGAGCAAGCCACTACGTTAAGAAGTAATATCTCTTGTTCACTACTATTGATGTCACAGTTCGTGAAAGAAATATATCCACCAATGTCAGTGATCGATCTTCCTTTCATTGTTGCAATAGCTTCATCATCCAATGATGGTTCGGACGACGACAAGTCGTCACGATCACTTGTAGATTTGAGAAGAACATGTTCTTTCCAATCCTTCTTATTCCTTGGTCGATGCCACGATGTCAAGGTACCATCGGAGAAACCACATATCAATACAATGTCATTCGACTGTTGGGGGTTTGAACTCGATTGCGGTATCCGCCCAAGTTCTGCAACGCAGGTGATTACTCGTTTAGCAGTCCTTGTGGAGACGTTTGCCGCTGCTGTCTCGGCTTCCGCCTCTGTCAGCGATGTACTTGTTCGCAGTGTTTGTTCAACATTCCATATTTTCTCTTGAGTAAAATTGCTAACGCTTTCGACGTCATCAGAATTAGGTATGGACAACGTTTTTTCTTTTGCCACATTCAGCATCAAATGGCTTGCATAGACAAGCTCTGATGTTGCTGATTGTATATTCGTGGTTTTGTTCCCGCCATCTCCTTGGCGAATACTATCATCAGAACTAGGAATGCAGGCAATCACTTTATGAGAAGAGTTAGCTGCCGCACCATGATGAAGAAGCTGACAATTAGATATCGTTCCTGGCATTTTTATTGTTGTTGCATTCTTGATTCTTGTGGTAAAACTAAAAAAGAATTGACGTCCTTTTTAAATTTTACCCGTAATCGAGGATGATTGTTCGCGCAGTATTCCACGTGGAACTTAACCTCCGACTAACATCTCAAGTTTTGCTCGAATTTGACTCTGCCTCTTGGACTTCTTGTTCTTTCAAGCTCCAACAATTTGACCGTCAGTAATGTTTCTTCGGACCCAAAAAGCGAAGGATGAAGCATTCGTTTCATGTACCGATGAGATGGAAACCAAGTATGAAAAGAAAAATTAATGGGGTATGACTTTGAGGAACAGTTTAATTGACGTCGATGAATTAAAGTGGCGTGTGGATATCCTCTCGGATACAAAATAGAGAAAGGGATTCATCCAAAATCAATTAGATCTTGCGAGATGTATTGGTCCTCGGACGGCAATGGTCATGCGATTTCATACGACATTCTGGTGATTGAAATGAGTCGAACTGAAAGAAAAAAGTATGATAAAATAGTTAAAGTGAACTAAATGTGTTATGGCTGGTGAAATTATCATAAAATTTGATTTTCAAACACAACTGATCAACTAACTAAGACCATTGAGTTGGCTGCGTTAGGCACATTATACTTAAGCATCGTCTGTTTCTGCCATCAGGAAGTTGACCCACTTCTCATGAACATTACTGCCTTCTAAATGTTCTACATCTGCTTTTGATGGAGGCAACGGTGCGGCTAAAGCACCAACAACCTGCGCTCTGACTGATTCAAGACTCTTTGACGTCAAATGAACCTTTTCCCTTTCTTCCTCAGAAAAGTGTAACAGATTTGCCATGACTTGCAACACCTGCTGTCGCTTACTTTTATCGTTCAGTGTGCACCAGTCAAGAAGGATGTTTTTCATTACGTTCCGGTCAATTACATCCTCTTGAGTGGTTTGAAGCCTATGAATGGCTTCATCAAGCGAACGTCGCATCTGATAATTCTCAGATTTTGCTTTCTCTAAATTACTTTCGACTAATTCCATCTCTTGCATCGCATTTTTTACTGCGTCGTCAGAAGCTTTCTGTACATCATAAATTTCTGTCTCATGGATTTGTTTTAGTGCATTTGTTGCTGTCACATGGGCCGACCTTAGAGTCTCCTCAGATTGCCGTCTCTGTTCGTCGATCATCTCCATCTCTGCTCGTCTTTCATCTTGAAATGCTTCCAAAGCAGACTGCAAGTTCTCATTTGCCATTACCGTACGAGAACAGTCTGCTCGCGAGATCTCAAGATCACCACGGGCGGCAGCTAATTGTTGCTTTAAATCCTTAAGTTCCGATAATGCATTATCTCGCTCTGTCTCAAGTTGTGTACGAGACGACAAAGTCGAATCCAAAAACGCTAGGTTCTTTGCCTTTTCTCGATCACGTTCTTCTTTTAACAAGGTAAGTTCTATCTGAAGTCCCGAGAGTTCTTCAGATCCAGACTTCAATGTCAAAATCTGTTCTTTTAGATTTTTCTTCTCAAGTTCGAGATTCTCTATAGTCTGTCGTAATGTATCATTTTCTTGGTGCGCTTCCTCAAGTTCTTCTTCGGCTTCTTCTTCGCCCTCTTGGTGTTCGTTTAGTTTGGATTCTGTGTTCCTAATTTTCTCCTTTAAGCGCTTTATTTCTTCGTCACGTTCATCTAACACAGCCATTGTTTGTGCCATTCGATCATCAACTTTTCGCAGAGCGCGTTCTTCCCGCTGCTTCACTTGTGCGATTTCTTTCCCGTGTTTATTAACAGCTGTTTGTAGTTGACTTTTTAACCGGTCAACCTCCGAATAGCTATCTCGTAACAACCTTTTGTATTCTGCTTGCTCGTCTTGTGACTCTTTCTGTTGTTTCGTTAGTGAGTGCTCTAGGCTTTGTATCTTTGCAGAGTGCTCTTGCTGTAGCAGTAGCGTTTGGTTTTGGTTTTCTTCAGAAGTCGCTTGTAACAGTCTTGTTTCTTTGCTGTGAAATTGGGCAATGAGATTATCTTTTTCAAATCGAGCTCTTTCTTTGTCCTGTTGTGCTTGGTTTAGAAGAGCTGCGACTTCTTGCTTTGCGGCTGCAAGTTGGGATTGCAGCTCTCTACTATACAATTCGGCTTCAATCAGCTTTTGCTCATTATTTTCTTTCGTGTTAATTGACTTGGGATCACTTCTACTCCGCGTGGATTGAATAGGGGTCATATTGTCTATTGGTGGAACTGGGGGAGATATCGTTTCCGCTGATATGCTTGAACTGGTATTTGACGCTGTCATAATACTCGCATTCTCAACACCCTTTTTACTTTCTTCACAAGGTTTACTCTCATCTTCCATCTCGTTTGTGTCTAAGGATGGTGATACCTCGATCTTTGCAGTTGCTTCTGTCAGCTTGGAAGCCGGGGGCGATGGCCTAATATTAGTGGCTGAATCGGTGCAATCTTTTGCTAATGTGAGTCGACTAATTCTTTTCGCGTCAGATACAACTTCAACCTCGTTCGTTTTACCTGCTCGAGGTAATCCGTCGACAATTCTCTTGTTTTCATTACTCAACTCAACCTTTGTTTCTTTTTTCATAACTTTATGAGGCACAGAGATTGATTGCTTCATCACCGCTAAATTCCCTCTATTGTTGTTCAAGCTCGTACTAGTAGTGGTCGTGACCATACTTTCATCCCTTACATTATTGATCATAATTGAATTATCGGTCTCTCTCTTTATTCCAGACCGATTAAAAGCACGATTGGTTTCAACTTTCTTCGCATTAGACAACGCGGGCTCAATCTCTTTTTCTGCTGGATTTTGAAAACCAATAACTACGTCCTCGGCTTCTTTAGGAGATACATCAATTTCCATAGCTTCGTTATTACTTCCGTGGCTAGTGATTTGATTGGTGCTGAATTTAGAAACCTGACTTTCAATCGGCATTGATGTATCTGCTCTTTCCAAAGTGTCCCCAATCTGTTTTCTATCTTCTTGACGACGAGTGAAAGCCTCGTCAATTTTATTGTCATCACACAGAATTTCTTCATTTGTTTGAAAAGTGCTCCCTGTGATTTCTTTGTCATCTGTGATGTCTGCTTTGTAGCTATCTCCTCCAACTTTGATTTCTGCACGACGGTTCTCCAGCGCATTAGTCAACATGCCAGCCAAACGGAAAGGAGTAGCACCAGCGACCTTGTTGATGATCCCCTCACCATCATCTTCGTCTTCGTCATAGTCATCATAATCACCATCACTACCATCATCTTCATCGTAATACTCATCGTCATCGTCATCTTCCCGAGGTGCAACAGCATTACCAATTTTCTCCAGAGTTGCGTTGATATCGGTCGCGTTTAGTCGGCCGGCAAGATTGCCCCACATTCCAAGTTACTTTATATGTTGTCCTGTAACTTTATCTATAAAATAAATGCATCCAATAGCATGCGTAATAGAAGTATCGTCAGAAGTTATCCCTGAATTATGTTCAGTACGTAGTGCAGTTTGGTGGTCGGTCACAAAAATGGTGCGAGCCAGATCTCAATGCTCTGAACGTTTTTTCACAGCATTTTTAAAATCGTGTACAACTACTTGCTTTCGAATGACTCGAGTAAGTAGAATTTTTTCGATCCGCGATTTAGTCACGAGACTTCTTTTTTCTGACGATGCTTTTTACACCCAGAGTCACATTTCAATGACTTCCTGCAACCATCAACATACTTTTGAACTAATTGGTATCCAATTGACACCCGTCAAACGCTCTAGATCTAAGTCCATACTGTGAGATCATTATCACACTAAACACTGAAGCAATATAGCGAAAAGCGACTTCACAAAAAATAATGCGTATCCGCAAGATTATTCCATCGTGTTTTTTCATACGTTATGTTCTTTTATGTTGCCAACCATCATCGCTAGCAGCAGCAAGCTCCATACTTTCTACAACTGATTCAATGAATAGAACCTTTCAAAGCGACAACATTATTAGTTCGAGTAGTATTGGAGCCAATATCACCAATGCGACGATACGCAGCGATGAGAGGATGCAACGGAGATTGCTCGATGCGACTGCTATTTTCGAGAATGTCAATCGTGATCCTATCCGGATTCTTTACACCGTGACAACATTATCTGAGTACGACAAGGGGACGAGATCGACAACCCGAGTGAGTTATATCCAGAAACATAGCTCTCATAGCTGTCTATTGCTGTGCACTTGGCAAGGAACTTTCGAGGGGCAATATTTCTTCGCTTTCGTTCTTACTTAATAGCTTCTCCATTTTAACTTTCGATTTTCGTACAATTGTTGCAGGGATTTGATCGACTGAAGGAACTAATGATTCCCGTCATCAAACAAGGAGTGAACTCTATGATATCAAGAGGATATCACGTTGATGTTTACATTATTTCGCACTATAAGATGACGCGTACTTCGCTCGTAATATCTGAAATGGCTGAAATCTCGTCGAACATTACCGTCAGATTCTGGGATAATGCCGCACCTATTTCATATGGTAAGTTAAGTGAATATATTCAAGGTCTATAACGTAATGTTCATCATTGCGCGCTCATTGTTGCCTTTTTCCACAACCGCCATGTTTATTATAGACCCGATGAAAAGAGGCCACCCTAAAGCCAAACTATGGGAGAACACGTTGGGCTTAGCGCGACAGCATCGTTTTGTTGTGAAAGATAACCTTTTTGATTATGATCTCTTTTTAAACTTTGAAGATGACATGATCCTCAACGCCGACATGGTTGATAACTACCTGCAAATGACAAAAACTCTTTACAAGATGAGAGAAACGGCACCGGACGAAGTATCTGACGATCAGTTGAAGAATTTCTATGGAGCACTAACTAAAGATCAGCTGAAGCGGTCGTACCCAGGCCTGATAAGAGTCGAAGTGCTACTTGATGAAAAACGATATGGAACGCAAACAAAACTTGACCCAGTTCCAGTAACGGATCATCCAGATATTGATCCTAAATCATGTTGCCATTTATCAGACTTTGCTTCCAGCGACAGTCGGCCAAAATCACCAAGCACAGATCAATTATTTTTGTGGGAAACAGGGATCATAGCACTAGGCGTCAGACACATAAGCGAACTTGGAGGATGGGTGACGCTTTTACGTGGCCCAAGATCACGAAATGGAGAACACGGACTAACTATGTCCGATTACTGGAGTGGGAGGGGAAAGTATTTTGGAAACGATGGACGCCCTAAGCCTGGATCGTTTGACCACATAAATAATGAAGGAGGTTGGATGGGCACTCGTCAACAGATATGGGAATGGCATGTAGATGTCTGCCCTGGTGGGTTCCTTCCCCCGTTTGACTCACCACACTATAACTTTGTAAGTGATTCCAATGACGATTTTTGGTATCCCCCGATGTTGCTTAGTTTTATTGTTTCATGTCTTTACTTCGCAAAAGCTCACATAAATTTAAAATTTCAGGATGGTCTCGATCCACGCAATGTAGAATATTGGTCGGGCGGGTTGAACTTATTCTCAGCACGACATGCCTGTAATATGCAAAGACTGGTCAGTCTTGATCCCAACAAATTTGCAAAGCAACTGATATACCATTCGGCAAATAACAAGCAACGGCAACTTACTGGAAAGAAGCGAATTTTTGTGAAGGTAAATGATCTTTTCGGGCAGCTCTTGACAGTCAGCAAAGATGCGGAAGATGAAATGAAAAAGAAGGAGGCCTTATAAAAGGACCGTCACCTTCCTATCCGTAATAAATTTAACATTATGTTTTCTGTCCATAAAGTGCTAAGTACGCGGATGTTGGGTTGGGTGTCGGAATATTCAGGACACAAACACACATTAGGAATTTAATAAGTCAGAGAAAGAATTCGTTTTGCCCCTAGGATCCGAATCCGAATGAAGCTCTGGATTGTGTTTTTGTGTTTGCGCAATAGAATGGATGAATACATAACAAATCAAAATAAAGTATTGTCTCCCAGTTTGCTTCTTGCCCAGCATCACTCCTGTTTAGGTTGTTGCCCTCATTCCGTTTTCTTGTCCCCCCATTTGCAGGCCAGTGGTGCCATTGCAACACAGGCTGTGTAGAGGGGGAGTGGGGCCACCCTGCGGCACCACCCAGCTGCTCGGAGCGCTGGGGGAGCTGCGCCACAAGGGCCCTCGAACCAAGGATTGTGAAGAGCGTGCTTTGTCCAAGGAAGTCGAAGGATCTGGCTCCCATAGCTGGCAGAGGAGCCATCCCACAGGCCAAACTCTCACTCCGAAGAGTGGGGGGGCTTTGCCGTTCGACGAATCTGAATCGGACGAATCGAATTGTATCGTGGATCCAAACGATTAATCCAAACGATTACCTGGTTATGACCCCAAGATTCGGAGCCATCACATGTTGACACCACTGGTGCTGGTGTAATCCTCAAAAATTAGAGAAAATTTTGCAAAACGCGCGAGAAATCAGACATTCTCCACTTGGCGATGGTGGAGTCATTCGAATAGAATGAAATCGCGCGGTCCCAAAAAAATTTGAAACTCCTGGTTTACCCCAGCACCACTATTCTTATTCTTTAGATGACGCTTCGGTTTTTGCGGGACGAAGAAGAAGTGTGCTTCCACTCTCAACGAGTCGTAAAGACGTGATGGAAAGGGACACAAAAAAAGGACACTTTCTGAAACAAACTATCCGAACCAAACTTACATAACAGTAACGAAATTAGACAACGAAGAAACAAGACTATGTTAAGCTCAAAGTTGCGTCCCGTGACGAGATTGATCGGCGTCACTTCGTCGGTAGACAGTGCATTGAATAGATTCGCGAAGGGAAAGGTTATTGCACCTCGTAGTGGCAGCTCCACTTCTTCTTCGTTTCGTTTCATAACGACAGAAGAAGAAACACATTTCAAAGAACGTGGATTTCTCGATGACGAGGGATTGACTACCTTTAACACACTACACGAGCTCCAGGTACGCAGCTCGCTAGTCTTTAAAGAAAATAAGCTTTTCGGAACTTACAATGAAAAGTCGCAGAGCTATGATTATATGACCTACGACGAGTATAATCAGACGGTCAACAAATGCCGAACTCTGCTTAATGACTTAGGTGAGTAAAATACTGGAACTACGTTTTTGAGTACAAAAAGTCAAGCATTCACTAACATTCTTTTAATCTGTATGATATTGTAGGGGTAACCAAATTCTCGAAAGTTGCCATAATTGCGAATAACCGTTGGGAGTGGGCTACTATTGCCGCTGCAACATATTCATTGAATGCAACGCTGGTACCAATGTATGAAGCGCAACTTCCTTCCGATTGGACTTATATTTTGAATGACTCCGAAAGTCATGTGGTTTTTTGTGCTACACAAGAAATATTTGACAGAGTTCAGAATGAAGTCTTACCATCCACTCCGACTGTGAAGGCAGCTTTATGCTTGAACGCACCCGTGGGAGAGCCTTGTAGCTTCGCGGACGCACTTACTGCATGTGAAATGGATGACAGTGGATCACTAATTTTGCCGCCTACTGAAGATGATTTAGCTGGCCTAATTTATACCTCAGGAACAACAGGAAAACCGAAGGGTGTTGAATTGACACATTTGAATTTCACTTCGAACGTTAAGGGAGCGACACGTAGCCTAGTAAAAGATCCGAAAGCCTTTGTTAGAGAATCAGATCGATCTTTATCCTTTTTGCCGTGGGCACACTCGTATGGACAAACCTGCGAGTTGTGGTCGCTCATCTCTAGTGGAGCATCCATGGGAATCTGTCGTGGCGTTCCCTTGATCTTAGAGGATTTACAATTAGTGAAACCTACAAATTTATTTTCAGTCCCAACACTATACAAAAAGGTTTACGATGGTGTTCACAATTTAATCGAGTCTGCGCCTCCTCTTCGAAAGAAATTAATGAAATCTGCCTTGGCAATGGGAGAAGCAAAAGCTGTAGGGCAACCATTCGGACCTATTGACCGGATTAAATTTGCCGCTTTGGATCGAATCGTCTTGTCGAAAATTCGAGATCGTTTCGGAGGTAACCTTGTTCGCGGATTTTCGGGTGGAGCTGCCTGTCCGGCCGAGGTTGTAGCATTCATGGACAGCATCGGTATTCCGATATGTGAAGGGTATGGTTTGACTGAAACCTCCCCCATAATCACGCTAAATGTACCAGAAAACCGAACAGTTGGGAGTGTCGGACGCCCTCTTGGAGGAGTAACAGTTCATATTATTGATCAACATGGCAACCCTGCTGGCCCCGGTGAGGAAGGAGAGATTTGTACTTGCGGTCCAAATGTTATGAGAGGATACTATAAAAATGAAGAAGCCACGAGCGAAGTGATAAGCACCGCCCCTGATGGAATATCAAGAATGTAAGTTTCAGTTCTTTACAATGACTAGTCGAGCGATGAAAGATTCCACGCCAAATTTGAAACTTTGCCTCATCATTAACTAATTTCTCTTTCCAACGTGTGATTCTGTACGGTAAAATCATCATGCTAGGTTCCACACTGGTGATATGGGTAAAATGGACGCTGAGGGATGGGTTACTGTTACTGGGAGGATTAAAGAGCAGTATAAGCTTGAAAATGGAAAGTATGTTGTTCCTGCACCGATTGAGAGCGCGATCGGTATGAGCCGCTTCGTAAACCAAGTTGTGGTTTGTGGAGCTAATAGACCCCACAATGTTGCACTTTTGGTTCCTGAATGGCCTGCAATTCGTAACGAACTTGGCATCGTTGATATGACCGATGAAGACCTTGCAAAAGAAATCGCAGTGAAAGAGCTGATTGATATTGAAATTATTCGTAGCTGTAACAGGTTGAAAAAGTTCGAGATACCAAAAGAATGGGCATTTGTAGCTCCATTCACAGCTGCTAACAACATGCTAACTCCAAAAATGAGTATCCGAAGACACAAGGTCATGGATGCATACGATGAATTGATTGCTTCGATGTACGATAATGATCCAATAGTGACAGAAGCCGCTGATGGAGCTGTCAGAGAAGTTGCCTGAAGTTGCGTAGCTTTTTATAAAATTTAATTTGTATTAATCAATAGGCTTTCATGTTTGGTGGTAAGAAATTCTGTATATCTTCATATTCTATTCCAGACTAGCGACCAAGCATTTTTGTAGACACCTGGAAACTATTTCCACATTTTGTTTTCTAAATTGTAGCATTGATGGAGCATATCATAGATCGGCTCGTCTGTTCGGTTAGCAACTTTCTCCTCGTCATGGTATATTTCTTTGACCTTACTCGAATTCAAAGTTTCGCTATCAATCATTCGTGTGAAGTTGAAGTTGCAAATGTGTCTTCTGTGTCTAAAAGTTCATACATGTCCCAATTCTATCTGTTCTACTTCGAATCTCCCAGCAACTTTTCTACTGTTTCACTATTGGATGATGCCCCAACAGTCAATTGAGATAGTCTTTGGTTGTGTTCTTTTTCGTACCGCCTAGATTCTCGTTCAAATTGTCGTTCAATTCTCTTGTTTTTTATCGTATCGATTTTGTATCCTTCCTTGAAAGAAAATTCGTAGGCGTACCCACATATATTTAGTACAAGCCCAAGTGTGAAGTAAAGTCCAATGATGTTCATAAAAATACTAAATCCGTTTACTGCGACTAAGCCAGTCTGTCTAACGACGAAACGAACAGTATCCATCAAGTCAGGGGGCTGGACTTCTTCCTCGCCAGATGCTTCTAATGAACCTTCTTTTTCGGAAGAAGATGGTGCGCTGTCTTGCGTGGAGGGTTGCTGCAGGTATAACCTGCTGATCTCATCATTGATTCTCTGCATCGGATATGAAATACCGCATTGATCATTTCGTTCAGAAGCATGATGATTGCGCGTGGTTGCGGAAGACAGGTGTGTGCTATGCGGACCGAAACAGTGCGTTTCAGCCACAGCGATGAAGAGGAACGCTAGCTGAAGCTTGGTAGTGAATCTCATTTGCATGGCAATTGAAGAATCTAACGAGATGCTTGTATTGAGGAATATCCTTTTGTAACTTCTCGGGTTGAGGAATGAAGGAGATGTTCGGAATGCTTTTAGATATACTTCAGCCTCAGTAGCAAGAATATGAGATGATTTTCTATGTGATTCAGCAGATGGTTTCTTCGGCCTTGAAGACACTGACGACACTTTTGTGAAGAATTTCAATTTCTTCTTTCTTAATAATTGACTCCCGCGATTAAACAAGAAACAACGGGTAGGCTTTTACACGTGGTTATTTTTTTGAATCGATCACGACTGAGAACTTTTACGAACTGTCCATGCTGATATCAAAACAGTTGATAGTTAGTTCTACTGTGCAGAAAAGCTGCCAACCACTAGAGCCGATTACCAAATCAAATGATGCATTATGCTATAGCTGCACCACAACTTACTCGAAGGGCAGAGATACTGATAATGATGTTGACAACATCGCTAGTTGGACATTCAAACGGCTTCGCTGTTTTCCATTTGTATTCAGGCAATTACCCGGTTCTTTTGTCGCGACAAAAGAAGTCGTTATCAGTTAAGTATGCTGACAATGACGACAATGATTCCTCCACTAGTCAAATACCGTTGGCTGTCAACGATGAAAACAATCGCTGTGCGAACAATGACGTTTCAAAAGCAGTGCCACCGCCTACTGATATATCATTCGCAATAAAAGAAATTTTGAGCGCTCCAGCCATACCGTCTGAAAATGATTCAGATGGAACGAAACAAAAACAACGATTGACTACACCTAGCAATGAAGAGAAATTGAACGAGTTAAATGTCCCACAAAATCCGAACAACAATGTTGCGAAGTCCGGCAAAAGTCAGAAAAGCGAAGAAATGCATCCAAAACGTAGCCTGTTTTTATTGAAACAACGATGGCGACGATTACGACCAGGACAGAAATTCCGGTTTCGTTTGATATTCATGTCTGTAAGTTTCCTAGTACTATGGAATACAATTATTGTTCGCAACTATAATAGCTTCATTACTGGTATTATTACCGGTGCTGCCGCAACGACCACTGCTACGGGTTTTGGTAGCATATTACGCCGTTGGCTTTATAATCGGGGGTTCCAGGGCATTGCTGCTTTTGGGCGATCTTTAGCGTATGGCTGGGCGGTTTTTGTTGCATACCCTAGATTGCTAGATCGTAGGGCAAAAGAAAGGCGACTCAAACGCGAAGAAGACGCACTAAACCAGTGGAGGCAAAAGCTCAAAGGCACCGCAGACGAAGTTCTCAGATTAAGAAAAGACTTATCGTCATTGGAAGGTGAAATCCGAGCTTTTCGCAGAGAAATTCTTGCCATTCGTGCGGCACGTATTGGGGACAATGAGAACAATAGCACGTCCTCAAATCAAAGTAGCAGCATCGAATCTGATAGGATACTCCGCACAGCTATAATAAATGAAATGACGCACTTGACGAGGCTCCGAGATGAAACAAGATTAGCTCTCGGTTTAGCTCGAAAGCGATGGTCAGAAGTTCGTTCCAAGGTACCAATCAGGAAATCACAGTCTGCTTTGGGTTCGGCAGTGGACGCACTCGATTTTGAAGTCACCACTGAACTTGAATACGATAGCTTGAAGACTGACAATAGTGATGATCCCCTTTTGATAGGTTTTTAGAAAAAGCATTGAAACGAGAAGCTTCTTTATACCGTAGTGGCGAGAATACAGTTTAGTCTTAAATACCTATGTTCTCAATCGACCTGCTCTTTCATAAACTAGGGCTAGGCATTCGAGCCAACAAAAGCGCACATGAAAATTCTGTCTATCAATAAAAATACTGCACGAAAGTACACTTTGTTACAGTTTTTTGATACTGTGTTTGTGTTTCAGTGTTTATTATGTATCAATATATTCCTACCAGTCACCACCATAGTTACCAGTTGCCAGCGCATCCTTACGACCACTAGCCATTTGCCTCGCATTCTTGTCAATCTTAGGACAGTCAACAACTGTGTGGCCCAAACCACCACAATAGGAACAGCCTGCACCGCCATTTCGATCTCTGGGGTCATCCAACATCATGAGAACTGGAGGAATACGCTGACGTGCTTCCTTAAGGAGATGCTTCAAATCAAGAAGTGTGGTTTCTTCACAACTCTTATTTATGAATGTTGTAGCAACTCCGGTTTTGCCGCAGCGACCAGTGCGACCAATTCTATGCACATAGTTTTCAATTTCGCTTGGCATATCAAAGTTAATGACGTGCTGAATGCTTTGCGGAAAATCTAGCCCTTTCGCAGCAACATCTGTTGCGACCAAAACATCCTTGGATCCAGCTTTAAAGTACTTTATGGCTTCGTTTCGCTCCTCCTGTTCTTTACCACCGTGAATGCTCGCTGCGTCGACACCCTTCAGTAATAGGTACTCATGAATGTCGTCTTTGTAGAGTATTAATGAGAATAATATTGATATACATGAAGAAAATAAAACTTGAATAAGCGCGAGAAAAGGACACCAAAATTTAAACATGTGGAATATTTCCATGAGAAAAACTTACCGACATCTCCCTTTCGCTCACAAAATATAATAACCGGAGGAGCAGTCTTCTGTAAACATTGCAATAGATAGGGTATCTTTACATCCTCCTTTACATATTCTACCTCTTGAATGACGTCAAGATTGGCGGCTCCCGCTCGGCCTACATTGACAATAACCGGTTTTATCAATGTATCTCGTGCAAAATCCTAAAATTGAATACAATCGAATAAAAGTGAGATGGTTAGAAACGATGTATATAACCATGGCATTTGCACTGTGATAGAATATCACGCAGAAGTTTCATCGCACCTGAAATTTTTTGGGAAAGGTCGCCTACATCATAATGTTGAAAGCAATAACAAAGAGGATTTTTTTATTTGAGAAAAAAAAGTTGCTCACGCTGAAAACACAATAGTAGAAGCGCCACAAAATGACAACGTACCGAGAAAAGAAGGTTTTGCCTTTGGTGACCGAAATTATTCATGATATCCCCCAATTCTTCATCAAATCCGAGATCTAGTAGCCGGTCGGCTTCGTCCAAGGCAATGAATCGACAATTATCAAGTTTCATCATCTTCCGTTTCAAAATGTCTC
>Ga0115013_10001449_pt1 | contig 13740 bp, 6 predicted proteins | sample SouAtlMetagenome_2_FD_88686 | JGI IMG/M metagenome (GOLD analysis project Ga0115013, IMG submission 88686) | Marine eukaryotic phytoplankton communities from Atlantic Ocean - South Atlantic ANT15 Metagenome | ecosystem: Environmental > Aquatic > Marine > Oceanic | place: South Atlantic Ocean...
CCGCTGAAAGAAATCTTCCGGGCCACCTTCGAGTCGCCGCCACCATCACCAGGGGCAACCAAGCCCATCGATCTCATGATGTTTGTTAACAACGAACAAACGATCCTGGAATACACACCAGACGAATTATAGCCTATCCAGCGCCATTTGATTTGATGGAATCGAATTTTTTCACTCTTTCAACTGGGAACTTTTACGTCGAACAACCTTGCACAAGATCACGACGTAAAAGAAATATCAATCGAAGCTAAAACATCGCTGCTGTGCATCGCCCGATCTTTTTGAGGGATGTCTACAGCAAAGGGGCTCCGGGATTTACCCTTCGCTGTTTGCTTCAACTGGGAACTCATATGTACAATAATCTTTTACAAGCTCACGTCAAAAAGAAGTGTCAATCGAGGCTAAAGAATCGCTATATATGTGGCTATCGTGGGCCCCATGATCTTTGAGAGTGACGCCTTCAGCGAAGGGGCTCGGGATTTTCCCCTTCGCTGTGCCTGGAAACACAGATGCTTCTTCTTGTACGATGAATCGTTTTCGTTCTCTCGAGATGGACCAAAAATTACCATTTGATTTCCAATCGTTAGAACACCATAAGCTCGCGTGGCAGCAATAGCATGCCAAATTATATGTAATACAATTATTTAATATTCCGTATCAATGTCGCAGCAACATCATGTCGTGTTTCCAAGGATTTGTTGAATCAAGGATCAAATTTTGAATGAATGACAAGACCGAGCTCAATTAATTCCCATATGAAGGCATGTGTTCATATTCCCCCCACCCTGCACCCTTGGGGGGAGCATTTGGATGCGCAACAAGTGTAGTCCCCAATGCTGATCCTCCCAGGGCCACGGGCAACAAATTATGCTCCTTGTCACACGATTGCAATCTGCACTTCTAGGCATGGTTTTCCCTTGGATGCCCCTGCTCCCAACATGTGCTCGGCCCCCAAAGCCCATCTACCAAAAATTCATTCGTGACTCATTCACTCGGGATTGAGTGACAAGGAGGGATCTTTTACCTCGTGAGAAGGAACCAATCAATATGTGCTTTCCACGCGCCCTTTGTAAAAACAAAATTTTGATCGCTTGGGGAAATGGAGAACCGAAAAATTTCGTCGGGTCGATGCGAGATCTCATAGTGGTTCGGGAAAAAAATCTTCTCAAGCTGTCGAAGCTCATGCAAGAACTTTTCCATGTGACACACCCATCATAGCATCACACATAACCCTCATTTTCGTTTGGTTGTAAATGATCCAATTGAACATCAGAGCCACACATTCCAGAAGTCTCTGATCCCCAACAAGTTTTGTGTAGATCTTCGAGAATATTCAAAAAACGATGACTGCCGATGAACATGCGCCTTCGGACGAAGTCCCAGCCGAGAAGAAAGAAGAGAACCCCGATGATAAAGTATCCTCCACAACCTCATCTTCCATCTACAGCCTTTCCTCTACAGTCACCAGAAATGTATCGATCGGTGTCTCGGCACTCATTCTAATTTCCCATGGCCTCCTCTTGTGGGGCCAGACCGGCCAGCTCTGGGGATTGTTTACCTTTAACGAAGTCTCCGTTGACGCTTCAGGCGCAAGCAAAGAGTTGGAATCAGGCAGCATGCTTGTGAATTCCTTCAGCTACATTGATATGGTCGTCGAACTCTGGCACCAACCCTACGCCGTTACTAAGCTCACCGCCGTCTTGCTACTGTCCTTTTCGGCAATCTGGCCCCACCTCAAGCTGGTTCTCCTGCACCTGTATTACTACATTCCCGCTCCATCGACACCCCGTCGTTCGGCCTTGTACTGGCTAGGAAGCATCGGAAAAATGTCGCTGGCGGACATTTGCGCCACCTGCATGATTTTTATGCTCATGAACCTCAGTGCAACCATCCAGACGGGCAATCTGGTGGATCAAGCCAAGGCGATGGTCCAGCAGGTCGTTCCAGACATTGTCAACGAAACGCAATCCAAACTCTCGAATTCCTCTCTGTCCTTCCTGGAAACGATGAAATCCTTCAACGCGAGCGAGGGTGTGGCGGATCTAGCGGATGTGTTGCAGGGAAACGGAGACGGCGCCCTCTTTGATTCGATCCTCGGAAAGGCGTGCGCGTTCGCTACCAACTCGACCTGCGATGACGACACGGTGGAAATTCCGGTGATTACGGGCAACCTGCCCGCGATTATCTCCAAGTGTGAGGCAAAGCTTCTCCGAGATGGAAATTGTGCCAAGTGTGAATGCATCGTCACCAACGTCCTTCAAAACGGTGCCCTTCCCGGCAATGTCACAGACAAGGTCAAGGACAAGGCTGAGGGAGCGATCGACAAGGCCGAGGATGCGATATCCGGCAAAGCAAAGTCTTTTGCCAAGGCTCTGACCTCGAATTTGGGCAACCTAACGGAGAGTCTGCCCTCCCTCGATTTCACGGGTACCCTCACCATTGGTCTCTTGGTCAAGGCCTACCCAGCCTTTTTGTCCTTTACCTTTGGGGTCATTTTGTCCATCATTTCGTCTATTTACGTGGAAAAAATCGAAGAGAAGGATTGTATCAGCAAAAATCGTGGGGTTTCTTCGATTTCGGCGTTTTTAGAAGCTTCCGGGCTGGACAAGAGCAAACCATCCTTTCTCTTCTGGCCTGAGGACGCCAAGATGTTTTCCAAGTCATGGAAGATCCTCCTGAGCCTGGCTACGATTCCATTGACCTTCATGGCCCTTTGGACACCCATGTTTGACGGGGAGATTACCGGTCTCCTCGAACAACTCATTGTCTTGCAGGTGGCAGGAGTTACCACGGCATTGAACTATAGCATGTCGATCATCGATTGTGTCGTCAACGTCAACGACGGGACAGGATACGGATGGACCTTTACTGTTTTCTACGGTATCCTGATGCTGGCGGCACCCCTGTTGCGGGCACTCTTCTTGACCATTTTGGGAATTGTTCCGATGCCTCCGAAATGGCACATCAAGTTGGCTCACTTGAGTAATTCCGTGGGAGGCTTTATTGGGTGGGAACCCTTCTTCATTTGTGCCGTCCTTCTCATGTTTGAGCTGCCATCTCTGACGGGCACGACCATTATTTCGGAAGAACAGTGCAATGAAATTGCCAGCGTAAGCGTGATTGCGCGCCTCGTTGAAAAGTGGGACCTCATGACCAACCCGTGCTTCATCATGTACTTTACGATCATGCCCATGTTTGCCCTCTTTATCGTTGCCTGGGTCTTCCTCACGGGCTTTAACGCCCTGGCCTGGAAGGCGGTCCTGCGCAAATACGATGTCTTTGGCAACTACGAACAAGGCCAGAGGGGAGGGCCCTACTGCGGATGCCGATCGTGCTGCTTTTGCCCGGGAATCATGAAACTTCCCGAGGAAGACAATGGGAACAACACCGTGACATCATCCAAGGCTATTCGAACGGCCGACACAGAAAAACAAGCAGCCGAATATAGCAATTCGGGAGGCGCAGACGACGAAAAGTCAGCTTGAAAGAAGGAATGCTCTGTTGCTTGTATTCGATAGCAGTGTGGCAAACGACATTGTATGTTTCACAAGGTGGAAGATTGCTTCGAGAAGCACTTTCAATTTATATATAATATATTGTGTGTGTGTGGTAATATTTATAGTTAATAAATTATCAATGGGATGCACTTGTTTTATCTAGCGTTCTTTACAACGACGTCAGCATTGCCCTTGCTTTTGTCCTTGGTGCCAGAGCGATCGATTTTGCTGCCATAGTCTATAAAGACACTTCCATCCAGACCAAAAAGAGAGCATCGAGTTCACATTCTCTTCTCTTGCGCTTGCGAGTGCTCCGAAACATGGAAGCAACCTTGTCACGCGCTTCTTCCCCATCCACCTCTTGCCATATTTGCTCCTGATTGTTTGTCTGCTTCAAGAATCGTCCTCCTCGTTCCACAATGATATCCACAATTCCTTGCGACAGTTTTGTCTTTTCTAGCTTGCCATTACAGTTTTCGTAGCGATGATAATCCCATTCCACTAGCTCTCGCAACGATACATTGCCCGGGTGATTTCTGTAACAAGGCGAATGGCCAATCAAAACATCTTTTGAGAGGATTGTATCAGCTAAAATCATGTTCATGGTGATGTGTTGACTACCTAGGCGATGATAGATTGGACTTTTTTGTTTTGGAATGATTGATCTTTTAAATAAAACTTAGACCTCTAAAATCCTAGCAAAACGCTCGACGGTTTTCTGAAATGAAGTGATGATTCTACAAGCTAAGTGAGGATGATAACGAGATAATCAATAGAGATTACCATTGTTCTGTGCAGCGTAATGAGATTTTCAATTCTGAAAATTTCAATTCATTCGGAGTTCTCATTTTGAGTCTTTCAGATTTTAAAGTGATGTCATTCTCCATCTTGATTGGCTGATCTTTACTTCGTTTTGGTTCCTTGCAAAATGACGAGGGAAGAAGAAATAACTTGATTGGCACATTTGGTTTCAATCTAAAATGACGTACAATCCGACTAAATCTTCTTCTGAAAAAGCATGCCAAGCACGCAATTCGACGAATCGCAAATACAAATAAATTTGAAAAAATATTTCGATTAACCACCATGAATGCTATGGCACACTGAGAGGGATACCAACGACAATGATGATTCCTCCTTTTGCGCTAGCATTCACATGGCTGGTGGTTCCTTTTGCTTCGAAGCGTGATCCAAAGGCTGGCAAGAAATTATTGCATGGCAAAAGAAAAAGCAGCATCGTTAGGAGCAGCAGTTTGCAAGCCAGCGGAGATGACAATGATGGCGGTGCTAGCGGCGGTGGATTGGAGTTTCTCGATTGCCACCACCATTTTTACGATACTATGAACAACGATTTTTCTTTCTTTTTGAAAGACCATTTTCCAAACGAATCCTATCTTCCCTACGAGTACTACAACGACGTTGTCGAACCCATCGAAGACTCGGAACGTCTCGCCCAGCTGAGTAGTGGCAGGAGAAATATTCGCCACGTGGGATCGGTCCACATCGAATTGATGCCTGACGATGGGCTCGATGAGGTCTGGTGGGTCGAAGATGTCCAGATACGGACCCAAAGGGCCAACGATAACCCTTATGTCAACGTCCAAGCCATGGTCGCTTCGTGCGATCTGGCCGACCCAGATTTGGAGGCTGTCCGTCGAAACCTCGAGGCACTCCAAGACTTTTCTCCCAAGGTAAAGGGCATCCGTTGGATCCTCGATTGCGAAGGGCCAAGATTCGACGAATCCGGAAAAAACGTCGTCAATCCCGCTACCCCCGTGGCCAACCTCCGACACGACGGCATCGATTATCTGAACGACGATCAACACCAAGCTGAATCTTTTGCCAAAGGGTACGCCCTTTTGGCGGACTGCGGTTTTTCCTTTGATTTACACTGTTCTCCGAAACAGCTCCAAGCGGCAGCCCAGCTGTGTGCGAATCATCCCAACATTCCAGTCGTCATCAACCATTTGGGACGACCCTTTCGGCTTTTTGGAGAAAACAATTCTGAAATGATGCCCGACGAAGCCAAGCTTGACGAGTGGAGGGAGGGCATGAGGGCCATGGCCAAACTCCCCCACGTTCACGTCAAGATTTCGGGTCTGGGATGGGCGATTCCCAACTGGACCGCTTCGGCGCGACGGAAAGATCTCGTCAAAAAGTTGTGCCAGGAAACCGTCCAACTCTTTGGACCAGAAAGATGCATGATCGGAACCAACTGGTGGATGGACGGGGGACGGAGCGATGGTGGATCCACCACTGATGGTCCATCGGCAGACGAGTATCTCGAATACATGCTCGACTTTTTTGGGGGACTGACCCCCAAGGAGCAACAATTGCTCTTTGCGGGGACGGCCAAAAAGTTTTACAAGATTGAGTAGTGAATTCGGAAAGGAAAAACAAACAATAATTGTCAAAATTGGGAGTGGTGGCAGTGAGGATATTTTGGTTCTGGAGACAATGTATTTTGTTGTTCAACTTTTTGACGCTTTGTGGATTTTGCGAACTTTCGCTGAAGCTGTGTGAATCATCAAAAAATCGAGAGAGAGCGAGGAATTCAGCTGACAAGCCGCTGACTTTTTCAATACTAAGCATTCCTCAAGTTGAAATTGGTCTCTTTTGTAATACATCAAGAACCTTTGCCAGAAGCTGTGGATACTGATCGTTTTGCGAGTGACTCCCTGCTATATAAAAATATTCTCTTCCGAAAAGAATTGCTAGAATGACACATAATTGGAATCGCATTATAATTTACTTTACTTCTAGAATTTTATTTGCCATTGATACTCTGCTGGACAATATGCATTGTTCTAAAAGTAAATGATATCAGAAATATTCCATAGTCTAAAAATCTGCTTTCTATTTAAGTAATTCGATACTTCCATTAAATAGTCGGTGATGGGGGGAAATAAAACGAGTTCTGGATAGCGTGTTCTTCTTTCACGTCTTTTTCGATTTCCTTGAGAGAATCCGTTTCCAGAACAACCAAGGTTCCACCATCTCCATTGCCCTTGCCACTCCACGAGGAACCAAACTGGAATTGAAGATATTCGTTTTGGTCGTCTTCGCCTTTGTCTTCCTCGGCCTGAAGCAATTCTTGGAGGTGCTTTAAGGATCGTACTTTGGTGCCGTTGCATGACAACAGGTGCATATCGGTCAGGCCGTCGTACCCTGTGTTCTTTGGGTGCGCGAGGACGTTGATCAGGATAACAACTTGGTCGTCTTCGTGCTCACGAACATCGTTGACCTTGTTGGCGAGATAGCTCAGATCATCCGAAACATAATCGCCCCAGGCGTTGCAATCTTCTAGATAGGGAACACTCAGCACCGAAAACACCAATCCACCAACAATCAGATAGGGCGGGGCCTGGTTGTCCCAGTGCGGTGGCACCAGGTCCTTGGAAATAGCCAATGGCACCTCTACGGTGGTGGGACCACCGTTGCGCCAGAGATCTAGCGTGACGGTTTCGTCAGCGAATTTAGTTTGCACGTAGCTCGCAAAGGACACGCGTTCCCGCCCGTTGCGTCGAAAGGGAACGTTTCCATCGCTCGCCACGGGAATTTCGTCAATGGACAAAATCACGTCGTTTTCCTTCAAGAAATCCTTCGAGGGACAGGTAGGAAAGCAACTACGAACCATGACTCCACCCTTGGCAGTGCTGCCTTTCTTTTTCTTCTTTTTAGAAGCATTGTCTTCCTCGGGAAGTTTCAAATATTTCCGCATCGACTCGTTTTCGAGCTTGGCGAATCGAATTCCCAGACAGGTTGTCCCAGTGTACTTTCCGTGGCGTCGAATGTCTTCCAAAAAGTGCAAGACGACCGTCACAGGAACCACGTACCCAATGTTTTCTGCCTCATCCAGGGACTGAAAGGCAACACCCACTACCTTGCCAGTGGAGGCATCCACCACGGGCCCCCCGCTGTTTCCCCCGTTAATGGCAGCATCGATCTGAATGGCTAGGAGATTCGATCCGGAGCATTGGGCATATTCGGTCGCTTCAATACGTGATACAACTCCCTTGGTGACACTCAAAGAGTCACCACCCGTTGGGTATCCCAATACCTCGACCTCGTCCTGCAACTCTGGCAATTCACCAAATTCCAAAGGAAGAATCGCATCCTCGTCATAGTCATCGTCTTCTTCGTCCTCTTCTTCGTCTGTATCATCAGTGTTTGCAGTTTCTTCGTCATTTTCATTTTCACATTGGACATTGGTTTCGCTATTGTTGTTTTGTTCCGATACTTCTTCTTTGTCAGTATCATCATCGTTTTCCTCCTCAGTCTCTTCTTCCTCCTCTTCATCATCATCGTCATAATCCGCAAAGCTGGTCCAAAACAATTCGTCCTGGATCGACAAGATTGCCAAATCACACTCGTTTGCCACAACTTCGACCGTAGCCCTGTATTTCTTGGAGGAACCCCTTCGTCTCACCAGGACTTGGCCCGCGTATTCGACCGAATGGGCGTTGGTCAGAATCCGGTGCTGGTCAATGATGAAACCACTCGAGTAGGAAGTGTACGAATGGCCCTTTTGCCAGGGCATGGTCGTGTCCGGTTCAGCATTGTGCGTTGCGTAAATCTTGACAATGGAATCGAAAATCTCGTCGTAATAATCGTCGTCGTCGTCTTCGACCAATATCTTGGATGGACCGCCAACGCCAAGCTTGGTGGATGGTTTTTTCCTCTTTTGGTTGCTGGGCCAAAACAAGGAATGGGTTGCCTTTGTTTGTGCGTTTCCTTCGCCATTAATAGCATCACGTTGTGGCGCAGGGGCAGTAGAAGACGAATATAGACGTGCGTAGCGTTGCCGCCTTTTGGTTTTAGCTGTATGTATCGTCACGGAGCTGGACGATGCTGGTGGTGGATTCGCCATTGATGGTGGTGGTGGTTTCATTGGAGTAATAGGATTATTTTCGAATTGGAAGGGAGCAAATCCCGTTGCGATCTTATGGCAAAACCCAAACAGATACGCTCCAAATAATGCAAAGCAAAGAAGCTTCCGATTCTGTGGCATTTCTGTGGTCAAGATATGTATAGATGATATATCGAATATCCTGGAAATGTTACTGTAGGATTGATGATGGCTGGCTTGTTCTTCTTTCTGTGTGTTGTATAAATCAAACCGCTCTACCGAAGAAAAGGAGACTATAGTATACACAAACTGTCAAACCAATTCCAACTCTCTCTCTTTGCTTCTAAAATCCTTTTCTGATGATTGAGACAGACCAAACCAAAAATTTAGTGGTGGAATACAGACTTCGCGTGCGTTTTTGCTCTCAGCGGTGGCACGAGAAATGGATGATCGGATCGAGTCATGCACGTGCTTGAGTCACGAATAAAGAAGCAGCATGACAGCATATTCGTTCGGCACCGACCAACCAACTCTAGTGAATAACAGGCGCACTATATCGGCTACATTTTGAGCAAGACGATTAGAAACAACAGCAGTAGTATTCATTTCATAAAAATGTTTCTTAATATATTTAAAATGAAGGCGGATATGTTACGTAAAACTTGTTCATGAATACTTGAAATGCAGGTGTATCTGTTTCTGTTTCGTAAAACTGGTTATTGGATATTCAAATGCAGGCGGATCTGTTTCTCTTTGGCATCTAGTCAGGCTTGTCCAGTTTTAGTTTTTGAGGCTTTGTCTCCTCCTTCGAGCTCTCAGTGGCATGTCCAATGCTCCTATTACGTTTTCTTACCACTTGATCGTCCTCTGTATCCACGGTTACTTCCTCTGGTGGATCAGGACTTTCCATTTCTGTACCATTCCGTTTGGTAAATAGCTGGGCCCCGCCACGGGTCAGGACTGCTATACCATCTCCTTGTTTGACTTCTACACACATCCCGGTATCGACCAAGTTCTGAGCGTTTCGTTCAAATAATGGTACGAAATCGCTTCTCTTCAAAGGCTTTCTCACAACAATGATACCAAGCTGCCGTGGCAACTCTAGTTCGTGGCCCGAATGGAGGACCAATATAGGGATAGACGTAGCAGGAGTCGATTTCTGGGCAAGATTCAATAGAGCATCTATTCCAGAAAGTGAACCATCATTAGGAGAGATCGTGAATGCTTCGTTCTTGAAAAATTGCATGACAGAGGTGCGAATATCCGTCAAATTTCCGCGACTGTCAACTTGGTAACGATTTTTCTCTCGTTCGGGTGGTAGCTTTCTCAGCTGGGTCGGTGGAGCAAACTGGTTGTCGCAAATGAACAGGTCGTAGTCATTCGACTTAATGGCACGAAGCGCGTCTTCGGCCGTGCATGCAGTGCTTACAGAAATTGGGCAATTCGAATGCTGCTTGAAAATGTCAAGAACCGAACGCATTAGTCCCTTTCGAAGCATTGCTACATCGTCCGCAACTAGAATGCGAAAGCAACCATCAACTGAGTTGGGTGCAGGCTTTGGCGCAAAACTATACTTCTTGGATATTACAACGGGTGCTTGTGAGGCACCGGATGACCCTTCTAGCATAGATAAATCATTCTTGTTGGCAAGGACTGGAACCGTGATGTAAAGCACAGTTCCTTTGCCAGGTGTACTATCTTCACTATGAGCAGAACCAGCAGCGACAGCCCCATCGCTGTAAACAGAACCAGCAGTAGATCCAGAATCTGATGTTGAATGAACTGATGATGAATCACCATTCAAGACGCTAGCCATGTCGACGTTGTAAAACTTTTGAAAGCTCTCAAGGTCGGTCAAATTTACCTCTGAGCCAAGTGTTCCAGCAAGTTGATGCGCAAGATGCAATCCAAAACCACTGTTTTTCGCACCACTATTCACTTTACTTGCATCGGAATTGAACAAGCCGGCTTTGGAAATTTGCAAGAGCTCCCTACTAAGGCCGGGCCCTGTATCTGCTACTCCCACGGCTACATATTTAACGGCCAAAGTTTCGTTTTTCGTTTCAATATCCATCGCGGTGTTATTATTGCCTGATTTCTTCGGAGGCAATTTTTTCTTTGAATCGAAAACCAAAGTTTTGGGTTTTGTTGCATCAATGGATGGATTGATCTCTTCTAGCGGAACGACAAAAGGTTGAACGGCTCCGGCAGTCGTAAACTTGACGGCGTTGCTAATGAAATTTGTTATAATGCGGACAACAATATCTTCGTCGGAGTATGCAAACTGAGGCTGTGGCATCGGCGTAAAAGTCATTTTTACACCTCGAGTCTGGGCCTTCACAAGCTGCATCGTCGTAGATCTATTCACCAAGTCTTGTAGGTCGAATAAACTGTTCTGTGTTTCGAACGACCCAGCTTTGATTTTGCTCACATCAAGGATATTATTTAGCATATTCAATGAATAATTTACAACTTCCTTGTTCTGATCAAGCATTTCACTCACAGAGGAAACGAGTGTTTCGGAGTTTACACCAGGATCATTTTGAAGTGATGATGTCATTTCAGACATGGCAACAACAGAGGATAAAGCGTTACGAACCTCGTGGAATACTTGGGCCGAAACAAGAGCCTGTGCTTTTGCAAACGCGGTCTTTTGTTCCTCCTCGAGTCGTTTGTGCTCTGTCCAAGCTCCCTGCATCGCGCTCACGTCAGCTTCAATTGCTTCTTGCAAAGTTGAGGTCGATGATTCTTGTTTTTGTTCCACCTGCGCCATGCGACGAGCAATAGCCGCACGTAGCTTTTGACGCTCATCAGCGCACTTGATAAGAAGAGCATCTACAATGCCCTGGTGCGTTTGCTTAAGCGCTCGAGCTTCGGCGCGAAAGTGCTTGCGTTCCGCCTTGCGTTCGGCAATGTGCCTCTTCTCCATCTCCTTTTCTTTCGCTCTAATTTTTCTCCTCAAGCCTTTCACAAAAATGTGACCGACCGGAGAAAGACTCTCGGAGGTATTCACGTCCGTGGTATTTGCCGTCGATCCACTCTGAACCGATCCATCACCATCGCTAGTTTCAACAACATTGACATTGTCCGTACCAGACTCCTTGGTATTTCTTGCGGCATCAAAATCGTTGTCTAACGAATCATTATCATCATTATGCTTCATAGGCTTTTCATTGGTACCTTTCATAGCCTCATCCTCATCTTCGTCCTCATCGTCGTCGTAATAAGAATCGAAAGAATCGGAATCGCTAGAAGAGATTCCAATCGAACCGGTTGCGACTGACCATAGGATGGTATCGTACAAGTCACTGACCGATAAAAGTACTTTGGAATTGGATCCTTCAAAGTCTTTTCTCCGTTCCGTCTTTTCTACCATTTCCTTCGTTGCTTCATCATCTTCTCGGTCTTGCATTTCTTCTTTCACATACTTGGCAATCAGTTCAGCCATTTCTAACATACTCTTGGCTTTAATGTCTGTTACTTCCTTTTCACGTTCCTTTTGATTCTTTTGTTGTGATTTAAGATTCTTGATTTGGAGTTGGAAGTAGGCATCGGCAGCATTCTCTTTAGCTTCTTGCACTTCGTCTAGAAGGTAGATAATCTTTTCAAGATAGGTAGCTTCCTCGAGGTTTTGAATCATATTCAATTCTTGCATGTCGGATTCTTTCTTGCGGAAAATCCTTTCCGCCGTGTTTTGTTCCAAAGCCATCACACGTGGATCGGTTTTGCGCAACCGGTGCATCACGGATTGGATCTTGAGAGATCGCTCGAACTGCAGTTTAAGCTTAGCTTTGCGATCGTCATGGAGAGATTGAAAAAAATCTCTCACTCTCTTGAATTGTTTTCGGCAATCCGAGGTTGCCAATCGAGCGGCCTTGGAAATGACCATCTTGCGCTTGGCGTAGGATTTTTCCGCATCGGCAATTCTCTCTTGGAGTTTCGTGTCGGTACCAGAAGACGCTTGCTTCAATCGGTAGACTTTCAACTCTGCAACTTCCGCAGCGACGCGTACCTCTTCGCTCGCAGCGAGTAGGCGGGCTGCTTCCCTTCGTTTTCGCCCATTATCCTTTTCCATAGCGACAAAGTCTTCAATCTTGCTGAACTCTTTATTTTGGTCAGTCTTGGTCTCTTTCTGCTCGAAGAGCTTGAAGTATTCTTCCACTTCGCCGAAAAATTTTGGGTCCATGGTTTCATCACCGCCACTGGTGAGGATGTCTTCTCCAGCATCGGCCCATTCGTCCGCGCGGTCTCCCATTTGCATTGCCGTCATATCGCTACCATCTTTGTTAATGTTTACAGTTCTGCAAATACGGTCGATTAGGGCTTCTACTCTACCTTCTTTCTTCATACTGAACATGTCCCGACCAGATTCTCTGGCCGTGATCTTGCTTGGATTCGCTTTTGGGTCGGTCTTACTGTTTGCCTCGATCGGTGAAATTGTTGATAACAATCCCCCGCCGTACCCGGATGCCAGAGTGTGTCCTCCGGAAAGTGATTCTTTGTCTTCTCCCATCGAGATGGAAATAATGAACAATTAGAACAAAACGCTAGTCAAGTTAAATTGAATTATGTCTTGTTGTTTGACGCTCAAAAAGACGAAGTACGTTCTTTTGTGTGTGCTCTTCTCAACAGTGTTTAAGCTTAAACGATGAGTCTGTTATAAAAAACACACAGGAGCGATGAGCTGTAAAAAGTGCGTCGTACTTCCGGCATTGTTTTGTTCTTCTTGATTCTCATTTGTTGGAAATCCTGCATACGTTTTCGACAGATGTGGTATTTTCGCTATTCTTCTTGTTGTAGAAACAATGCGTTCGGAATGTGTCCAACCTACGTTATTTCATGCAGAAGAAAATGAAATAGGGCTTATGATTTTGAAAATGAGAAGCGACCTAACTTGAGGTGAAAGAAATATGAACAGTGAGGAACAATTCTCTGGGGGTTATCTTTGAAAATATATTTTCATTGGAGGAACAGATTCTCATTTTTCTTCTCATTTGTGTGTCCTCCGTACGTTGTCTTAGCGTTATCCTGTGGTATAAGAACGCTCCCGGCAACGTCAGATGTATGGAAATAATTTTCAATTATACATTTAGGTATGAGGAACATGAATATTTATGGAAACGCGTGGCGGAAAAGAACATGACCGCGTCGTTGGGCGCGTGACTTGTGGAAACGCTTTGGGGGCGCTTTGTTGGGGGCACAGCCCTGCTTGGTCGGCTGGGTCAGCAATTGGGAACCAACTTGGCCGCCTCTCCAGTGTCGCATTGTGTGTTTGCCCCCCTCCTCAGGCTATCAAAGTGCTAAGGTACTGTTACCCCCCCCCCCCCCCACCCCCCCCAGGGGGGGGGACCCCCCGGGGGGGGGGGGGGGGGGCCCCCCCAGCGCCACCCGGGA
>Ga0115013_10001450_pt1 | contig 13737 bp, 16 predicted proteins | sample SouAtlMetagenome_2_FD_88686 | JGI IMG/M metagenome (GOLD analysis project Ga0115013, IMG submission 88686) | Marine eukaryotic phytoplankton communities from Atlantic Ocean - South Atlantic ANT15 Metagenome | ecosystem: Environmental > Aquatic > Marine > Oceanic | place: South Atlantic Ocean...
AATTCCTAACCCTACCGAGGCACCTGTCGATCCTGTCGATCCTACAGATGCACCTGTCGATCCTGTCGATCCTACCGATGCACCTGTCGATCCTGTTGATCCTACCGATGCACCTGTCGATCCTACCGAGGCACCCGTAGCACCTACCGACGCACCTGTCGATCCTACTGATGCACCTGTCGATCCTACTGATGCACCCGTAGCACCTACTGAGGCTCCTGTAGCACCAACCCCGGCTCCTGTAGCACCAACCCCGGCTCCTGTAGCACCTACCGAAGCGCCAACTGCTGGTGTGTCTGCAATACAAGCAAGACTTATTCCGTTTGCTCTTAATGGTGGGGCAGAATTTGAAGATACCACTAGCTACCAATACAAAGCACTTAAACAAGTTGAGGCGCAAGAAGGTGTTGATGATTTTACTGACGCAAAATTGACTCAATACTACACATTGTACTGTGTTTTCTTCGCCACAAATGGGGTACCAAATGTGATCACTGAGGCAGACCCTCGTTTCACTGATATCACATTTCCAACCTGGTTGATTACCGAAGGATGGGAAGAAACAAATGTGGATCCTTGTGATTGGTATGGTATCAAGTGTGATTCCGATGGACGAGTTAGTATTTTGGATCTTTTTGAGAACTTATTGACTGGAGCCTTCCCTCCAGAGGTGGTATTAATGTCTCTTGATGGTCCCTTTTCTACTGGAGGAGGTAACCTATACCGTATTGATTTGTTCAGAAATGAGTTCCTTTACAACAATGCTGATAACTCTTGGATGACTGATCTTGGTTCAAACATGAGTAAGTGCTATATATGTGTATATGTATTATACAAATGTATACATCTTCGACAAAAACAACTCTTGTGTGCAGTCAATTGACAATTTTCTTTTTGATACATTCTTCATCATGTTTTTGTAGCTACGATTATTGCCGAGGAGACAGCATTCACTGGCGATATTCCTCGTCTTCCAGATTTCCTTGTCAACTTTGACATCTCCTTTGCATTTTTCACTGGAGGACTCAACGATGAAAACTTTGAAAACCTCGAGAATTTGAACTTCATTGATCTTGATGGTAATGCATTCAATAGCACTATTCCATCTGTATTTGGTAGACTTCCCAACCTTGAATTCCTCTACCTTTCCGACTCCTTCCTGTCTGGTGATCTTTCTTACATGCAAGGAATGCCTGCCATACGGGAGCATTGGATCGACACGAACCCAGGCCTCAAAGGACCGATTTTTGATTATATTGGAGATTTGTCAACTTTAGAATCTTGGTCAATGACCTTCAACTCTGTGACCGGAACAATTCCTTCAACTCTGGGAAATCTTTCTGCTATGAAACAGATGTGGTTGTATTCCAACCAACTTACAGGAACAATCCCACCTGAGCTTGCAAATAATGGGGCCATGAGAATTCTCCAGGTCGAAGGTAACAGCTTAACAGGAAGTATGCCAGCAGAAATTTGTGCGAACACAATGTTTCCGACAAATATTATCGAAACACTAGGTGCTGATTGCGACGACGAGAACTTTGAATGTTCTTGTTGCACCTGTTGCAGTGTTCTAGAGTGCACAAACTAGATTTCTGGTTTTGCCGAGCTTCTCCCATGCAACGAATCACATATAGATGCGAGAGAAGTTCATAAATCCATCGCTCCAAACTTTCCATGTGACGTGGAAGAGAAAAGATACACAGATTTATTGGAGACGCTGTGATTATTTCCAAAACTTAAATGTTCTATTTTCTAACACTCTACTATAAGGTTGTTGAAACTAAAGGAATCTAACACCACACGGAGTAACGTTGTGAGAGATACCAATGATCGCGAAGGAACGATACTTTATTTTCATAACGACATAGAAAATGTAGTGTAAACGTAAGCAAGAGTAATAACAATTAATAAATAAGCTATACCTTACTTTTTGACCTCGGTATTCGACGACAGTTACCCCTGACAGAAGAATCAGTTTTGCAGCTTGCGAAGAATCCTTATTGACATATGGGTTAGGGTTCGGGTTTTCCCCTGACCGTGCAACAATCACCAGCCAATTTATGAGACAACCAAATCTATTATCACTCCTTGCACTATCAACTGCAACATAGAAGTACATTATCACGAACATAACCACGAAAATGCCCAACAAAACAAAAAAGAAACGTCGTGCAATACCTCTCGCAGATCCTAACCTACTGAGACCGATGACGTCGAGAAAACGAGCACGAAAAACGACCACGTTGTTTCATAAATTAACAAGGGAACGCGACTTGGCTCTAAAGGAAGGCGACATGATTAAGGTCAAATCATGCGAAAAGAGCTTAGAAGAAATGGGGGGTAGGACAGAGTATCAGCGCGCTAGTCAATTGAGTACTTCATTCCATTCGACTTCTCGATGGGTTCTTGGACACCTTCGCAATAATGGTTGGCTATACGGGATAAAATCGGATGCCAAAATTTCCGAGAATGGTATCACTAGTGGAGGAAAGACGACATCGTCCGATGGCAAAAAAAGAAATCGGACGGCGCGAAGGACTACCAGAATCTTAGAAGTTGGTGCCATAAATACGGAACTCCTAGATGCCGCAGAAACGATAGGACCCAAGAACCTTTCATCCTCATCAGGTGTCCAAGACTCCAAACATAATATTAATGTTCGTGCGATCGACATTCATTCTATGGAAGAACGTATTGAGGAGGCAGACTTTCTGAAAATACCGCTCGTCAGCCCAGGTTACGACGTTATTGTCTGTTCCATGGTCATAAATTGCGTAACGAGCGCTGTAGACAGGGGGGAAATGTTAGCATTGCTGTATCACCAACTGCGACCCAAAGGCCTTCTCTTCCTAACGCTCCCGAAATTCTGTTTGACGAAGTCAGCATTTCTAACGCACAATATATTCATGAAAATGTTGGGAAGAAATGGTGGTGTAGGGTTCACTATAAAATCGACGAAAGAAAGTCCACGGGTGGCTTTCTTTATTTTGGAACGACCAACGGAGGACAGTGAATCTACATCTTCTACGAAACGTCAATTAGACCCATCCTTCACGAAGGAGATTATTCGGAACAAGGGAAAGAAGTATCCAAATCAGTTTTCTGTTGTTCTCAAAGCTAGACACTTCTTTCGAACGTGAGCGATATACTGCATCCCAATCATTCTATACAACCCTTATTTTTGTAGTATTAACAATAATTTTGTCTTTTAGAAATAGGTCATCGAGAAGTGTCTGAGTTTATTTTCTTACTCCAAATCATGTAATCGACAAGGTGTGCGTACTGCTTGAGTAAATCCCTTCACATACTTCATACGAACTACATGGCTTAATAGGAAACCACTTCCGGAATGAGCTAATTTTTGTTTCTTCGATGATAAACGACTCAGTCCTGAGGCAGCTACACGGCGCGCCGATTTAGCAGCCTTACCCTTTCGGGCTGCAATACCCAAGAAATTGCCAGCAGTAGCTTTAGGAGACGGTGTGAACTGGTCGAAAAAAGTGACGCGGAAGACAAGACCAAGTGTGAGAAAATTCATGACGTGCGATGCCTTTCGAACAATGTTTTTGTTGCCACCAATATATCATAACACTATCAACGTACCTTCCTATCTTTCTCTGGAGTCAACTGAACATTTGTTGCGAGTTGATCTAACTTTCTCGGAGTTACTTTTGTAGGAGAGAGGAGAGAATCAGCATTCCTTACCTGCTGCTTATGATTGGTTCTAGGAGTTGCTTTAGTTCCAACACCACTGATTTCTTTGTCATCAATAGGACACTTGGTTGTTGTCGATTCCCGCTTTCGAAAACTTTCTAGAAGAACCTCGTGTGCTAGTAATTCTTTCATTTTTGATGGGATATCATTTCGACACAATGTACCACGCTGACGCAACGCAGTGTATTCCACCAATCGATCAATCGGAGGTTCCAATCGCATTTCATTCATTTGGTGAGATGGGCCATCAATTCTTTTTTCTTGTTCTTCACGATTGACTATATAGGTCAGACCTAATGCATAAAGTGTCTCGACATGTTTCTTGGCGGCATCCTGCTCCTTTTTGGTGAGAATGTCGATTGATGAGGCCGCTCGTGATAACGAAGCGGGGCCATTCCCTGCTGATAAGATCCACATTACAAGAGGAATGAATTCTTTCGCAAGCAAGGATTTGCACTTCAGATTCTTGGCCTTCGCCGGCAAACCTTCACAGAATTTTTGAACTAATCCAAGGTTTGATTCGCGGCGATATTTATTGTCCGTAAGTTCACGCGAGGAAATGATCAAGTTTGGTTTGACTTCAACACGGCAGAGTAGATGAATACCAGCTGTAACGACTGGAGTAGAATACCCAGATTGCTGATTATGTGCGACAGCTGCAAAAGACAAAAGTTCATGTGCTGCTGAACAACGATCAAATGAAGGGTCAATGTAGGAGACGCGAAGGACGTTCATAAAAAGGGCATTTAAAGCGGCGGAGTCATCTCCCAAGCTGTCAATGGCATTCATTACTCGCGACACGCTAGCCCTATCTCTATCCTTGGAGGATGATATTCGGAAACTGGTTGAAACACTTGAACTCTCCGATTTCATCTTTCGAAATACTGCCGAAATCGTCGATGCGATGTCATTGCGATTGTCCTTGAGCCCAGTCCCAGAGAGAGAATTGGTCAGGGCCTTAGAAAAGTCTCTACTATCCTTCGACTCAGCTGCAGCGAATTGAAGAGTAAACAGGCATGAGCGAATGTCTCCTCCACTCGACACTACCAATTGATGTAAGAGCGAACCTTCACCGAGCAGAGTCATTTTCTCCTCGCTCAAAATACCCTGAAGGCGTGAAACCAGCCTCTTGGAAGATGGAGATTTGACATTAAAATGCAGCGCATAGGGCAAAAGAGGGCGAAGCGCCGGAGCGTATTTATGATTGCAGATGCAGATAATAGGGCGTCTTAGATAGGTTGCAGACGTCGTCGATTGCTTCTGCTTGGTTTTTGAGGGTATTTCTGCTTTAACAATATCAACTAATGCCTGTATCGAACCACGTGCATCGGCTCCATCAATTTCATCGAGAATTAAACAGTTTGGTTTACCATAATCGTTCTCACTGCCGAAGGTTTTCTTTCCTCGAGTCTTGTTTTCTTTGTCATCATTGATGCTGGGTTTGAAATTGATCGTTGTGGATTCCATAGCCCGCTGAATGCGATCCTTCAAGACTCCCGACGATCGTTCATCCGAAGCATTGACTTCAACAGGTCGGTACCCTGCATGACGCGCCACGATATGTGCTAGTGTAGTTTTGCCTTTTTGAATGCAACCAATCGAATTGTAATTTTAAAAGTCAACGAGGGTGAGACTCGTCTGCTTTGGCACCGGGAAACAATCCAGCCTGCAAATTAGAATCTATTTCAAGTGCATCTTTCTATTTCTACTTACCGACTCCTGGAGGGCCGCTCAGCAAAATTACTCTGGCGTTCTCATCTGGACGTTTATCGGACGCATTGCTGCTGGTGCTATTTTTATTGTTGATTTGATTTTTGTTGGTGATGGTGGTTTTGTTTCCATTTTTTTGTTGTTCTTCCTGTTGTCTTTGTTCTCTCAGACGCTCGTATAGCGGTTTGGGCATCGGAGCTTTGCGAAACACGTAGGGATCCCATCCCCGGAGTGCTCGCAAGACATCGCGATTCGTTCGTTCGTCAGATAATAAATGAGAAAAGGCCTTTGGAGCGTGTTTGTCAACCCAAAGCATGTCGTCGCGATTTCTGATGCTATCATCAGCATCGTTGTTCGAGGTTGCTTCAGTATCAAAATCTTTGTTGCGTTTGCGAGATGCTGTGATATTTTTATGTCGCATTACATCCACTCGACGGAACAGCTCCTTCATGCTGACGCCCAATGCACAAGATTTCATAGATTGTTCAGACAGCTCGGTATGGCTCGTCAACGAAGCACTGTTTGTGTTGTTTGCCGAACCAGATCGAATAAAAACCCGATTACCGTCCGCAAGTGTCATCGGAACCGTTGCGGTATGACTCTCCTTGGGGGGAGACCGGAATATATTGATGCCATCCCCCTTGGACGATCGTCGATCCAATAGCAATCTATGGTTGGTCTTGATAAGTTGGGCGCTTTCAACGGAGTACTTGTTGTAGAAGTGGGCCCCACGGTTCGCTTCCAACAAACGCAAGAAGCGTGCTTCGGGGGCTACTCTTTTTGTAGAGCTGTTTCTGTTATCCTTTGACAACCCAAGATGACGCTGATGACGATTTGAAAGTTGATGCTGATCAGAGGAAGACGATGCTGACGTTCTCCAATCTTTATTCTTCTTGTATCTTTCGTAAAATAAGCAAAAATATAATGGAAAACAATGGAGTCAGACACATTCTTTATTTCATTCGCAACGATACTTTGATAAATATGTTAATTTGCATTCCATTGAACATCACTGCAATGTCAAACGTCGACATCCAACAAAAGCGAATGCTTATACCCAGTACTAGTCCGATAATATTGAGAACCTATTGTAAATCAAGTACTTTCGGAATGTACTGGTCGCTCGAGTCATGGAACTTGATGTTTGTAATCAAATCCATCAAATCTCACTTTACTGCAGCTGTGATTAGTGCCGTTGATGTCAATGATTGCGCTTTGTTTGAATTCGCACGTACCGTTCGAAATTGTAAAGATTGTTTTCTTCTCTCCGTGCGGCCAGATACTCTTCTACGGTTGTATTGTTGTTCGTGTTTTCAATCTCGTTTTCATTGTTCTTGTCTTCGAACATTTCAGATGTTATTTCTGGGCCAGTATCATCACGGCTGACATCAGGTGAGTCTACAGTCGTCGTAGGTTCCTGTGGTGGGTCTACGGTCGTCGTAGGTTCCTGTTGTTTGCTCTGGCTTTGATTGACTTCCATCTCCATCATATCCTCCCAATATTCCTCGTCGTACTTGTCATCTGCGGTGCGTGATGGTTCCGTTGTGTTATTTGTCGTGGGAGGTGGAGGTCCACCGAAATCGTCGTCGTCGATGTAATCTTCCAGCATTTCATCATCGTCGAAATACGGAGGAGGGGCGGGCTGACCAGCGCTAAGCGTCGTCATTATTGTGCTAGATCTATTCTATATGATTTCTTTTATACGTTATATTCTTCTTCAAGGTTTGCTCTAGTTGTCGTTTCCAATAAGCAGCCAAATAATTGAGTTGCGACGCTTCAGCCAAATCGTTGTGCTTTTACAGGAAGGCAGAACTCCACCACGAACAATGCTAATGTGGTACCTAGAGGGGCGCCGAAAATAATTGGGCGCGAATTTGTAATTACTGTATCCCCAGAATTGTTATTACTTGTAAAAGGGGGCGGGATACAAAGTCCCGGTATTTGTTCAGCCAATCAACAAATTTTTTTGACGCCATGAGCAAAAACTATCAGCAAAATTAGATGATGATACTTCACTCAAATTCCGTTTTTCCATTCGAATCGATGACAAAATGAATCCACACCGGAAAGGCAACGATAGAAAGAGAAAACGAGAACAGGAGAGAGATAATTCAGGATCTGCTTCTTCGTTGTTTTTGACGTCGCAAGATCCGGGATTCGAGGAACACATCCGGGATCATTACCAGGGTTTTGCTCATTGTCCGGTCAACGATCTTCAGCCACCCGACTTTCACCAAACTGCCAGGGTTTCCCTCGAACGTTTGCGCGATGCCAACTACTACCAATATGATGTCGTCATGGCTGGAGGAAAGCACAGTTCGCGCACGTTCGTGAAGCGATGCCTGGTTGGTAATCCAGGGATTACCTATAAATACCTCGGACTTCGACTATTTGCTCATGCATGGTCGGGTCCAGGAGTCACTCCATTGATGAAATCTATCGGAGATATGAATCAGAAAATGATACGCATGACAAAGCAGTTTCCAAATCATAAAAAATGTGACTATAATTTGACGTTGATCAATTATATGGAACCAACGATTCGTAGCACGGTTGGATTCAAGGAGGAAGCAAACTACGGAATGGGGTACGTGTCGATGATGGCTTTTTTCCTTTCTACTCAGGACTATCAATACCAATTTTATTTTCATTGAAGTGAAACGATTACTTCCTGCAACGATGTCCACTCTTCTTTTTTACCAAATGTTTTCACGACTAGTTCTTTTCGGTTTTCCTGGTTGATCTTCGTCCACCATTCCTTTTCATTTGAATATATTTTCTCATTCCTTGTCATTATTCTGCATTCGTCATTGAAAACAATTTACAGGAAAGTATCCGTGAGCTGGCACGCTGACTCCTCGCTAGAGAGTGGCTCATCCATAGGTAAGGCTGCGCACTCATGCATGTCGTATGTCTCAAAACAAAAGATTTTGACAGCTAAACTTTATTTATAAATATCTCAATGCCCCACCATAGGAGTATACCACTGTTTGCCGACCCAGCGTTCTGCAAAATGGGATTGGAGAATTGCTCTCCGACCATCCCAGAATGACAGCAAGAACGATGGCAACAATCCCGAGAACGCTCCCGCAAAACCAGTGGTGATAAGCACAAAAGACGGCGATGCCTATTTTTTGTTGGGAGATTTCAATGAGAACTACCAGCACTGTGTTCTTGCTGGAAGCCAGAGCAATCGAATAAGTAGTACCCATCGAGTAGCAGTAACGCAGGAAGATACATACGACTATATTTTGAAACGCTGTAAGATAGCAAGAAAACGATTCCGGCTTCAATTGGAAACCATTGGGTCGACTTCCGGCAACGGCTTGGATGCAAAGGTCATTCGGTATTGTCAGAGAGTTCTGACGGAGGTGGAAATGGAATGGATTTCTCAATATTGGCTGCAGGGGCGACAACACGACAAAATGCATACTTGGTGGCAGCGACCGATGAAAACTTTAGAGGCCTATTGGCGGGCTTTGGAATCAGCGACGTGGGAGCTATGTCACCACATATGTTCCTCTCACAACAACAGTATCGTTAAGAGTATCAAGAACGAGACAAATACCATCCCCGTCGACGTCGTCAAGGTCTTGGTGAATGAATTCAAAACGAGGCAATCCTTTCGGCAGCAGTGGGATGAAAGGCGAGCGGATAAGATATATCAAAGACGAATCGTAGAAGAATATCGTCCCGTGGCAAGACCGATCTTTGGCGAGGGACTCGATCCCAATCAACAGGTCGATAAGGGGGGGCGTGATAGAGATCAAAAGCAAGATGAGGAAAATTATTTACCAAAAGATTTGACGTTGATCATAAGGGATCTGCAAATATTTCTCGGGAAAAAGAGGATTGACATACCGACGAAGCCGCAGAAGTTGAAGAAGCATTCCATGGCAAAATCTGGGCCAAAAACCGCCGATTCTACCGATGCAATATCGCCTGACATCGATGGCAAAAGCAAAATTAAAATTTTTAATAAATCACGAGAATCTGTAGAAAACGACGACGCTATAGGAAAGACCTCGTCGAAGTCCAAAAAGAAGAAGCGAAAATCAAAGAAGAAACGAAAAATTAAGAATTTATGACCATCAAGAATCTCTGCAACAATTTGATTCTGAGTTTTCCTAAGACGTTTGAATGTGAACCAAGTACAGTTAGCAAGTAAAGCGCAAGTTATGTATTATGTTTTCAGATTTTCATGCAATCGTTCCGTATCGCCAAAACTAAAGATTCACACACACACAAGTATGCCATTCGTCTTGCTTTATTTTCGATCCAGGTTCGCTGATAAATCTGTCTTACTGGAGGAGTTTTGTACAAGTAATCTACTGCTATGAGCACAAAAAGAAAAACATATTTGGGAATCATTTATAATTGATTATGAGCGAACCACTGCCCTTACCTTCGCATCAACAACAGAAATGGAACCTGCCAACAGACTCCTCTATTAATCGAAATGGATATGCAGAAGAATTCGGCAGATTATCTCGTGATAGCAAAGCAAGAGCGTGGAAATTTGAAAGACGAATTAAGCCAAAGTCGGTGCCAGAACAAGCCGAAGATACCTTGAGTCCATTGTTAAATCCAAATGCTATCCATAAACGTCGATCGTTGCAGATCGATGAGGATTGGATCTACAAAAAGGAAGAAAGCAATTTACAGAAATCCAACCGAAACATCGAATGCGATCCTACTAGAAGAGTCCATTTGGACACATTAACATCAACGCTATCTCCGAATAAAACGACTATTACCGAGCCTTTGATCCGCGTCCTTAGCCCTTCATTTGCTAAACATACACGAGAATTTCCGATAGGATGGGAATCCCATGATCTCGAATCGATTCAATTAAGTCAGGAAAAAGAAACTTACACCTGATTAACAGCTATTGAGAAGTCCCTCTAGAACCTACAAAAGTTCATGGCATAATTTTCATAAGCATACGAAAGCGATTCGCACCTTAGTCAAATGCATCATGATAAAATACTCATTCATCAAAACAAAACCTCAACTTCAAATGTTCTTTAATGATTCAACTATTTCTCTTCTTTTTGATCCTGTTGATAACTTTGATATTTGTCCCAAATGCCTTTGATTCCAGCATAGCCACTGATTCCAATCCAAGCCCCGAGAACGAGATTTCCACCAGCCGAAGTCCCGACGGCGCTACTTTCTGTCGGTGCTATGGTGGAAGCTATAAGGACTCCGGTTGTATCAAAGGTATTCCTTGTTGGTTCAAAGGTCTCGGCCGTTGACGATTCAACGGCCGAAAACCAAACCAAAGCGAAAGCAAGGCCATTTGCGAACATCGATCGCATGACAGGCCCCAGAGATGTGTGCAGGCTCAACAACGCCTTGTCACCGCCATGTGTTTCTCCGTCCAGAATCCATTTTTGAGGTGAATAAAAGGAAGTTATTTCATTCTTGCCATTGTGGACGTCGCGAGAATCTTTGCATGCGCAGTGCGGCATTCGGCAGACAATCATTGGAGGTTTTGATCTTGCAATCGATTGTTGATGCAATCCAAGAGACACAACATTCCGTATTGGTAGGAGGACCGTCAAAGCGATGAATGCATAGGAAAAAAGGGGAAGTTTTGAAATCGTCATCATGATGTCTCCGTCAAAAGATCATCGAATGGTTGCCATTGTGCCATACGGACAACAAAGATACAAATATTTCTAGAATTACTCAGTTTGGGAGAGAGCCGCAAATCCCTCATACCACAGCGTTTGGGATTGAATTAAAACTCGGGATTGAAGATAATCGTAAAACCTTCCGCGTGATGTCGCACGTTTCACTAGAGAGACTGTTACGTTGTTGAGAGGAAACACGATTGAAGTCGGCGTGTTTTCTCTTGTCATCGCAATTCTTTGCTCAACAATTGATGTCAATATTACTAACATTAACTCCCATCATTTGTCTCCTGCTTGTAAACCAGTGACTAGAGGAAAACAATTACTGTGAAAGGAATGGGCTCAAGTCGCTACGATTCTACAACGTTTGCATGCGATACGTATGCTACGAAAAGCGGCAGGGATTTTCCACGTTGTAAGTAGTTAAACCAAAAAACATCCACGCTGGTGATAACGGAAAATTCTCGTGATCGAATATTGGTTTTCTTTCTTAGAGCTTTATGATTGGCTCACTATCATTTCGTTTCATAGTGAAACATTTCATGGTCTCCAACGTGGATACTCATCAAGTCGTTCGTGGTGTCGAAACCCACACTAGCTGCGGTAAATCGGCCGTGATCACCGAGAAAAACAATTCTGACGCACAAGAATTAGAGGATCAAAGTCTTCGCTCTAGTGAGCAATCGCAATCCATTGATTGCAATACCAGCGACGAATCTTCTTCTATTCTTCGCCCAATCTTTCGAAATAAAGACAACAATAAGAACATCGAATCTCAGATTGACGGAGGTCAGATGTTGAGTTACGTAGCGATCAATGATAATGTTTGGTGGAAGGATGGAAGACCACGGTGTGATCAGGACAATGCAGAATTGTCATCACAAGTGACCAGAACAAACAGCGGTCTTGCGACAGACAAAGGCAACATCATTCCATTTCATCTTGGGGAAGACTTCGAGCTATTCTCCAAACCCGAGTCCCTCACCTCGAACGAAAGATGTGAAGGAAAAGAAGGAAAAACTTGCTACTTGATTGAAAACATGTACTCAGTTTTGCAGCGATCGAAGACTTTGGTTTCCGAAGGAAAAGGTGAAAATACTGATGAATCAAGCATTGCCTCGTCGTCTTCCAGTGCTGTCTTTGAATTCTTTGAAGACGTGTCGATGTTGACAACCGAAGAGGATTCCAATTGTGATGAATATGTCGAGTACGACAATGATATGTCTCTCTCATGTGAGGGTAATGAACAGAGTGAAGGGAAAGATGTCGATATCATGGTCTGCACTATGACACGGCATTTTTTGACCGAGAACAAAAATAACGAAGAGAAGCCAGATTTTATGGGGGATTCCATTAAAAGAAGGGACAATAACATCCGCGAAGACCATATCGTGCTTGATTTTCTTGTTCAATCCTGTTACGATGATGGATTTTCTCCAAGTGACGAGCTTAGACTATCCTGAATTTATCCCATCACGAAACATTCAAGAAGTGTAAACAAGTGAAAATTTAGAAAAATTGCAACTATTACGATTTTAAAAACCCAATCGGATACGAAGAAACACGGAAATCACTGTAAGCTTTCAACAGAACTAGTCAAATCGTTAGCGGGGCTGCTAGTGATTGCTAAAAATCGAGTCTCATGATCGCAAAAGATATCAGAAATACAAGATATTAGACAAGAAAATAGGGGGAAAAGGAGACAGGGGCTGGAGGTCGTCAACTCTGACAATAGACTGTGATTTAGAGTTTTGACTTCTTCTGCTGAATGCATGGCCTGCACTCTCCATAATTATGCATGCTATGAATGCTAGTTTAGCATACATAAGAATAGTTAATTTTTTCTTTCTTAAAATGGTGTGTAACAGCTATGTACTTTTTTAAAACAAAACTTATGTTATTGTTATCGTCTAGTAGAGAAAGCTGCTCTTCACATATTTTATAGTACTACAGGCAACATATTGCAACCAGCTGGTTGGAACATCCATGGAACAATAAACGTATGGCACGTCAAACGCGGAAATTATCCCGCTGATCCAATGACGACCTTCCACTAATTGAAATACATCAACGAGAAATTATCAATAACGAGAAATTATCAATACTTTGGGAACCCACCAACCGCTGCGCTCATACTCGAACTATCAGCCGAATTCCAAGCATATCCCTGTTTGAATCCAGGAATTGAATTCCCCGTTACATCTTCCGTTCGTCCGTACACCGATGGCATGGCCATACGTACATCACTGCATTTGTTTTCCATCAGAGGACTAACAGCTGCCGAAGCCCCATTCGGACAGAAAATTTTTGATCCCTCGCTATTCTGGGGAGCAATTTCTGCGAGTTGCCTTCGGAGATCTTTTGCGGTTGATACTTTAATATCTCCTTTCTTCTTTCGGTCTTCCCAGTCTTTCTCTCGTCGAGCGTAGTCTGAATACTTTGCCTCAGCCGGTTGGGGTGCAAGAACGGTCCCTGCTACTAGAGCGGATGCCACGCCAAACATTGCTTCTCTTCGACCAACAGCATCAAGTGAAGTAGAGGTGTTAAGGTGCCTGGATGATGATTGCCCAACAAATGCCGTGGACTCATGGGTCGCCAAACAAAGGAAGGCTGCTGCGAATAAAACTCGAACCATTTTCTACGATAATCCTTATGAAGACAAAAATACGAA
>Ga0115013_10001452_pt1 | contig 13727 bp, 10 predicted proteins | sample SouAtlMetagenome_2_FD_88686 | JGI IMG/M metagenome (GOLD analysis project Ga0115013, IMG submission 88686) | Marine eukaryotic phytoplankton communities from Atlantic Ocean - South Atlantic ANT15 Metagenome | ecosystem: Environmental > Aquatic > Marine > Oceanic | place: South Atlantic Ocean...
AAAAACGAAAAACCTCAAGCAGCGCGAAAATCAATGGACGGGAAAAGTGCAAAAAATTTACTTTCCCAGGTCCTCCATCACAAGACAAGTTTTGCAAAGCATTTTTATGACAAGGTACAGTCTAGATAGAACACATAAAAGTGATTTGTGAACAGGAAGCATTGAAAGTAATTATTTTTTCTTTTCGTGACGACAACTATCATCTACTTTCTTAGGGAAATGTCAGGAACACAGCTGGGTCAACTTTTTGAAGGTGTCTAAAAATTTGATCGTAAGATACAGAGATGGAGTTTTCATAGCGATTTAAGAAGACACAATCTATGGTGCAATGTCTGATTCTATGAAGTCATTGGTTGAGCTACTTTTTTCTCTTCCCAATTTAGAACCTCGAAGCAAAGCTTCCTTGATACGGAACTACTGAAATGTCACCAACTGCAGCCAAAGCTGGATTGGATTTTAGCATCGCACTGACGGCACTATTGACATCACTCTCTGAAATTGAATCGTATGCCCCAGCAACGGTTGCTGCATCCGTAAAGCTTCCGGTCTCCATTACGGCATTAGTCATAGCCGACGCAAGGCCGGTGCTTCCACAATCCAAATCGAACGTGGCCTCAGCCTTGGCCAAAATCTTTGCCTTTTCAATTAGTTCAGGAGTCAGTTTCGTAGTTAAAGTATCCGTGATAATACCGTCAAGGGCGCCCACTCCTCCAGAGGGAGCACTCGCGTACACACCAATCATCTCGCCTGTTGCAAAAGCGCTTACACCAGCTTCTCTTCCGACTAGATCATAACATTGTTTCAAAATATTTCTCACAGGCCCTGGCACCTTTGCCTCAAAGGCGAGGGCAACGTGGGCATAGCCAATTGATGGAGCCGACAATCTTGCTTCTCCACCAAGGTATTTAGCGACTGGTGAAGTAGAAGAATCGCCTTTTGGTGCTTCTGCTAACATTGATTCTACCTCTGCACAAAAGGCAGCGTGGTCGTGGATTCCTGTCGCAGTGAGAATGGCTCCATTAATTCCGTATGCTCTATCACGGAAGGATGCAATCTCGATAGGAGAGGCAGCAGCGCTGTAAAAGGGACGTCCCATGGGAGATGAAGCCCCGTACGCTGCTGAATAAATTTGTTCCGTCAAGACGACTTCCACACTTTTATTCGCTTCTTCTATTTGAAACTTTGCAAGTTTCTTAGCATCACGAACATCCCACTTTTCGAACGTGCAATCCAAGGCTAGAAGAGGGATAAGCCCAAGCGCGTTATCAGGTTCCACGGTGTATCCGAGCGTGGCACTTTTTCGATCAGCCTTTGAAAATGGCATGGCACCTTCGTTTTCGATAGATCGGTTCACTAGAGCAGTCGACAATCCTGAGCCACTTCGAAAGGCTAGGCATTTGTTAATGAGAGCTGCACCTTCCTCATCCAAAGTCTCCGCGCCAGACCCCGCTTTCGGGTAGGTCATGGTGACGGTCGATGTAGAACAGGCATCCTCTGTAACAACGACCAAACCATTCGGAAGAGTACTAATCGAAGCTTTGCTAGCCCTGGCTGGTTCGGGATTCAAAGGCGGCAGACTATCAATCAAGTAAGAAAATTACGCAAAGAATAAGATGGAAGAAACAAATATAAGAATTTGCCCTATACGAAAATGAGAAGTAGCAGACGATTACAGCGATAGCAGGTGTAGCAACGACCGAAGATTTCGGGAATGAAATTCTAGATTTACGCGGCTTACCCTGGAAATTCTTCTGTCGGGTCCAAGAGTTGTGTACTAAACAATTTCAATTGTCCGGCACCAGGAGTACCCTTCTTTGCAGCTACCTGAAGAAAGCGTCTACCGGCAACATTCATCATGATTGCTTAGTTATATTTTTCGCGATTGCAAGTGTTTGGGTTTACTTTTGAAATATTTATTTGCAAGTCGAAGACGTGTGTTGAGCAAGTCTTCAAGCAAGTTTTTTTCTTCTCTTCGGAATCAACAACGTGCTCCCAATGATGTCCTGTGGCAGTAGGCAGCTGTCTACATACCGGTACCTTAATCGGAATGTCTGCTTGAAGAAGAAAGAAGCGTTCTTTCAAAGGGATTTTTGTTCGAGCGAATCGAACTTCCTGTGGGCTCCATGAGTCGAATGACTCAACAAGCAATCCCGGCTACTATTCATAAAAATACGTTATGAATCTCTTCACGAGCAGGCCGGCAATGGGAAAATCTCATTAAAAAGCTCCACAACACTCGGATTGTCTTTCGTGAAAACCTCTTTACACTGAATCTGTTCGGTTGGTATCGCCCTACTCTGTTCTAATCATTTCAACAGCGACTGTCGAATTTCTTTAACGTCCCAACAAGCCATGGCAAGCTCTATCGATACTCAAACGGAAATCACCCTCAAGGGAAGCGTTGACATCGTGTCTGAATTCTTCTTTACGGCCATTAATTCAATTCTGTATCAACGTGGTAAGTGCAGAATAAAAGCGTCCGCTCTAGATAATCACATCGAGATAGATTGTTTGAATTGCTCTGGATTCCCAAATCAATGATATGTTGTAGTGACAGCCGAGCGTTAGCCTAAACAATATTTTCTCTTTCCCTCACAATATTCTATTTCTTTTTTTTTCGCTCGACAGGAATTTATCAGCCAGAAAATTTCAAGAGGGAGTCCAAATATGGGCTTACTGTCTTGACCACCACCGATGATGGATTGCTAAAATATCTTGCCCAGGTAATGGCCCAGGTAGAATCGTGGCTGTTGAATGGAGATGTTCAGCGACTCGTTGTTGTCGTCAGTGGCGTGGACACGGGCGAAACTCTGGAGCGTTGGCAGTTCAAAGTAAACCTAGACGATGATAATATGGCTAATGGAGAAGAAAACCGGGCCCCGAACACCGCACAAACGAACCAAACAACAAAGAAAAACAAGACGACGAAAGAGATCCATGGCGAAATCCAGGCCATCATTCGGCAAATCACAGCTAGCGTGACCTTTTTACCGCTGCTCAACGAACCATGTTCCTTTGATCTTTTAGTTTACACTAAGAAGGACGCTGCTGTTCCACAAAAATGGGAAGACTCTGATCCTTGCTACATCTTGAATAGCCAGGAAGTGAAACTCCGTAGTTTCACAACTTCGGTAAGTTCGTACGATAATTTATTGACACAGGATGATTGGATTCTTTGTTTTTCATTGGAGTGGACGGAATCTTTTCACACATTACTTTCCATCGTATCTAACATTGTCTCTTGCCTTGATCACTTTTCTACAATACAGGTACACAAAGTAGATTCTATGGTTGCATACCGAGAAGCCGAAGATTGGGAACTCTAGTTTTCATTCCTTATTTTAACCTATTTCACAATTATCTAACTGTGCCAGTAACAAAAGACACGAGCACCAACGACGTTTCGACGCGGAGGAAATCAAGAATGACTTTAGAAACACATCATCACTAGAAAAAATCAATAGGTCGCTCGTGAAGTGTTTTAATGAATGATTTTCAAATACATCTCACAGTTGCGCTGTACTAGTAGACTCGAATAAGATAACGTCATCTTCCCTTTATAAAAACCTATGGTATTGTAATCCAATATCTACTAGAAAATGTAGCATTTTTATCATTTTTACGATTTATTTATGATTTATTGTTTACGAAATTTGAAACGACAGTGTAATTGGAAATCGAAAGTCTTATTCCTGAAGTATACATTTGCTATTGATGCAAAATCTAACTCATGGCTAGCTGCAATATTTTGTGCCACAAGAATACATATTTTAAAGATTGGACGGTTGTGAAGCCCAAGATAAAGACAACAAACTGTCGAAAGCGCCATCACGCGTTAGCGCCGGCATTCTCTCATGCGGCGGTTTGCTTTTTGTTTTCCTCTTCTTGCTTACCCTTCCAGTCTTTCACAGCAGCCTTGATGGCATCCTCAGCCAGCATCGAGCAGTGGAGTTTCACGGGCGGAAGCTTCAAATGTGCGGCAATATCCGAGTTCTTGATGGCCAGTACCTCGTCGACGCTCTTTCCCTTCACCCATTCGGTTGCAACCGAAGACGCGGCAATTGCCGAACCACATCCAAAAGTTTTAAAGACCGACTCGACAATATTCCCGTCATCGTCTACCTTGATCTGGAGCTTCATAACATCTCCGCAAGCGGGTGCCCCGACGAGACCCTGTATAGGACGAGATGGAAACGAAAAGTTCAAAGAAAACAAAACAGTGTGAGGAAGTTGACAGTAATTTGGGATGGGTTTGAAAAATCGACATTTTACGACAAAAGCAATCGAATAGAAGAATGCCGCTCTGCTGATTGAAAGAACGCCGCCGAAGTAACATTAGGGTTCTTATGCAATCAACACCATCGCCGATCACAAACGTTTCAACGCTCGCAACATGTGCGGCTTGGAGAAATAACACGATATTACATGACGTACAGTTCCAACCGATGATTCGTTCTTATCGAAGGAGCCGACGTTTCTAGGGTTTTCGTAATGTTCGACAATATTTTCATGGTAACTTCGTTTGTTCAAAATCGAACCAACAACTGGTCTTGCCGCTCGTCGGCTCCGAAGGATTCTTGAGGCAGCTCTGGAGGTAGAAGATAACATCTTTCTTGCTTTATTTCTCTAGATTGCTCTGATGAACTACTATGTTTCTCGATGCTTTTGTTTTGTTCTTCGATGTACGGCAAGATTGGTTTATGAGGTGATGTGTTCTATGGTTTGCTGTCGAACAAAGTGTTGATGTGCTGTTTGTAATCGTACGGCAGCTGTAACAAGTTCTTCAGTTTCTCCCTCACACGACACGGAAGAAGGGCTGCGCGACGCTGAAAATGTTTTTGTGACTGAGGAATAATCGAGCCAGTCGAATGAATCCAAAATGCTTCTCCCTCGATTTCGCTCTGGCAGCATCCTCTTCTATTATTTGTACCTAGTTATCAAGAACTGCATACACCCGTATACGATTGCGATATCAGTATTTTACATGGCATCGTGCTTCCAAGTGATGAACCTAACCTGTTGCCGAAGCGATGAATTTCTTTTCACGAGACTTCTTGTCCATGATCCTCGTAGGAGCGTTCTGGGGATGCACCAATCCACTACTCCGCAAGGGCACCGTCGAAGTCACGTCATCTAACGACTCCGAGAATGCCGACCAAAAATCGGAATCCGAAGCTTCCTTTTTGGCGTCCTTCTTGAAGGCATTCCTCAACATCAAAGTTTGGTTACCGTATGTCCTCAACCAGTCGGGATCTTTGGTATTCTACATACTCCTGGCTAAATCTGATATCAGCATGGCCGTTCCTATTTGCAATGCTATGGCGCTATTGTTTTCATTTGTGACTACTATACTACTGGGAGAGCCCATCAAAAACCCTGCCCGAACTGTCGTGGGTGCTTCGCTCATATTGATTGGGGTGACAATTTGCGTTTCCTCCAAAGAGCAAGAAAACGAGCACGATCCATCGAGCTCGGCCGATGGCGAAGAGGCGATCGGTGCTCCACCAGATTTTGGCACAGAGCTATAGATTCTTGTGACGCCTCGATTCCGAGCAGTTATCGCTTTCTACATGGTCGCTCTTGCCTTTACGTGGTCTGCCCTATAATTATGAATTTGCAATACTTGTGAGCTGCCATACGTGCAAGCAATACGAATGTGATGTCGAAGGAAATCGTGCAATCGCTTTGCCGAATATTTTAGGTCCACTATGGCTTCCAACACTGTAAACTCCTAAGGTACACAGACTAGTTTGATAATGTTGAAAAAGAAAATGGCGGATATAATGATTTGAATATCGGAAAAAAATTTGGTTTCCTCACGGTGAAATCAGCACAGCAGGAATCAATTGGCTTGGTTCCGTTCAAGATGCCAAATCTAAATGGTATCGAAACTCCATTTTGAGTTGATGGAATGAAGAAAATCTATGGAAGGTGCCACCGCGAAGCCCAACCTTGCCTCTATCGAAAGCATTACGAATTTACAGTAAATGGTGTCTCTTAACTTTAGACTAAAAATAATTGAATGGGAAACATTCATTTCGATAACAATTAAATAATTATTTTCACTTTTGTAACAATATTTAAACTCCAATTCGCGGTGCATTTGGACAGCAACCATTTGGATTTTTTCGCTCCCCAACGCTGGTCCACCGATATGAATTTGCTTGGAATGTAACAAGGCACCAATTTTTTGTTTTAGCAGTACACGTATAAAGTAAGCAACTTTCAATTTGTCTCAACAAACTTTTTCAAAACAATGAAAAAGATCGTTTGACAAAGAAATAGAAATAGTATCATTTTATGTTTTGTGAGGACTGTTTTACTGATTCGAATCACAGTTGTTCAGAAGAGAATTTCGCGTGCTAGCTTCACGAACCAACGCGATCAAATGGCGGTTGAAATCTAGCGCGCCCGTCCTTCATTAACCGAATTTCAAATTTCTGCTTGGATTGAGACCTCACGAAAAAGAAGCGATCAAACCCAACCAGCCCGGTACACAAACCACAGTAAACCCACGAAGATTTCAAACAAGCAAACGATCGATTTTGCTATATCGGTCACAGCAAGTTTGGATGTACCAATCCCGAGGACATCAATCGATCGCATCACGGAGAAGAAAATGGACGTCGACGACCGCGGGAACAAAAACGATTCTAACGAATCTCGAGATGTCGATCGCATTAATGACAACAGGTCGCTTCTAGGTCATAATGCGAAAAACCTTTCGCAACAGCGCAATGTTACGCCATCATATGTATCCTCTCCCGGCAATTCTGCTAATCGATCTCCAAATGAAAATGAAGTTGCAGAAAATAATAACGTAGCTTCATCGGCACCAGCCGATTGGTCCCAATCAACTCTTCATCGTCCACACGATCGACGTTGCTTATTTTCTGGGCAAAAAAACATACAAACAGGACCACTCAAGAAACGCTCTCCAAAACCATCACTAGTCGTGTCTGCTCAGGATCATTTATGTGCGCCAATATCTACACCCGCAAGCGGAACCGTCCCCAAAGATTTACGTATATCGCGAACTAGTGCCTCTGGTTACTCAAGTCTTAGTTCTCTATCATCGGCTTCGCACATCTTTCGTCGTAGTTTGACATCTTCTGCTATTGGAGCGAGAGGACGAGAAGCTTTATATCAACTTCCGGTCGGGCCAAGCTTGAATCGTGAATTATTGGAAGAAGCAATCATAGCGACTCCCGACACCATCTTTTCGAATGGAGGAAATGCACCATTGTCAAATGGTTCTCTACCATTTTGGAATCAAGGATACTCTCAATCAAGCACACCATTAACTTTCTCATTCTCAAAGAAAAGGAAGCGACCGAATACAATGGGCACAATTATAACGCAGAGCGGCTCTGCCTCTGACCTCATTTCGCCAAAGCCTCCAGATAACGTTGCATCTCGAGGGCCGAAATCATCATTGGCGTCAGACGATAGTGTATCATATGATATTCTTCGTTTCACTCATCCGTTCGGAAATTATCCAAGTGCATCGATCAAACGGGATAGCCAGAAACCGATTTCTTCGCCTCTGCTTCGAGTTCCTGCGAAGCTCTCGGGGGACAACTCAATTTCGAATGCTCATCGTGCAAAAGAAGCCACTACGGTAAAAGTGGCGATCAAAGAGGAGGGATCATCGAAACCAAAAATTTCATTAAATCTGAATGCGCTTTTCTCTCCTTTATCCACAAGTCGCAATATTTCATTCGACACCAAGACACCCGCAACATTTTCCCAACCAAAGCCAAACTTGAAGGAGAACACAGTGAAAGATAAATTGCATGCAAATCCCATTAGATTCAATAAACGGAGCCTAACTATAACACACGCAGACATATTTAAAGGCGTACGCACTACATTTCAACCGTGTAAATGCAAGAAAACGAAATGTCTGAAGCTATATTGCGAATGTTTTCATAAAAATGTATTTTGTAATCCAGATCTTTGCCGCTGTGAGAATTGTTTGAACACGGAAACGCACAATAGCTACGAGGAGCCAAAAGGTCGTCGAGTTCTCGCAATGCTTAATATATTGACAAAAAGACCAGATGCATTTTCTGGAGGTGGCAGAAAATCCAACACCAGAGGATGTAGTTGCAAGAAAAGTCGGTACGTATGTCTGTTCATGTCTTGAGAGTTGATTCTCCGATTGTTTCCGTTCCCCATTTGTAATCTTTTTCTCATCATGTTTTATTGAATACTTAGCTGCCTTAGTAAATTTTGTGAATGTGTCGCTTCAGAGAAATGCTGCACAGACCTTTGTTCGTGCCACGGGTGCGAGAATGGCAAAACAACAATTTTGTTGAAGATGGAAGTATAATCGAAGCAAGCAAATAAAAAAGTAAGCGCATAGATGCCGGCGATTCACAGGACACAAAGGTTCAATTTGTAAGTCGAGGGAAAATATTGTACGCCACAACAACCGCATCTCTTATGAGACATAATCACCGTTCCAGGCACAGTTGCTATTAGAAATGGAAGGAAATATAAGTTTCATCATTTTATAGAGTTTACTGTGTCCGATAGTATGTTTTACAACGCAAATTTTTCTTTTCTTCCCATGGTGAATGCCATCACAATTCAATCTTGTATTATCGTCCAAACTTATCGAGAGCCTCTTGGGCTAGACGGATGTCAGCTTGGACTTTCTTTCTTCGATAGAATTGACAAGCACATCCATCACCAGTGCACATAATATCGGAATGATATGAGCTATGGATTTTCTGTGCAGTTGACCACAATTCGGCATACGATTTCTCTGCTGCACGAAGACACTGAAGTTTCCCCAGGTATATTTCGGCTTCTTTTGGAATACAGTGCTTACAAAGATGACCATTCTGGGAATTCACTGGTGCCTTGCAACCGATGCATTTACTAGTCTTCACTGCAAACATCATCAAGCTTCCCTTCCGAGCAGCAGGGGTTGGGATAAAGATTTTTCGGGTGTGATCACCCTGAAGCAATGATTTTTGGACGTCATCGATGATGGGTTCAAAAATTCTGGTAAGAGGCTTCGAGAGCTGGTTTGTTAGATACCACTTGCAATCGATGGCCAAAGAATTCTCGAGGACGTAAATCGGATCTTCTCCTCGTTCATATGTCGAAGCCCCCTTTGCTCCTGTAATGATGACGTAGGGAACGCGATCGCCCATTTGTGGGGCCGAGCCAGCATCACGTTTCTTCATTCTTGCAGCAAGCTCGACATGAGCTTGCTTAACCTTGTAGTCTTCCTTTTTTCCTCCAATACCCAATGCATACTCGGCACCTTTGTTCAAGCTTTTAGTGATGACCAATCGTGATATATCCATTTTGTTTTGAAGCAGGTCGCTTATTTGTGTTTTGACATAATTAATTGCACCTTGTACATCTTGTTCAATCAGAATCTTGTCCAAAGAAGTCTGGATCACCTCACGCACCAATGCGCAATTGTCACGACGAACAGTTTCAAGTCCCTTCGTATCCATTTTGTCATACTTATCGGACTTGGTCCACATCAAGCCGGCATATCGTTTTTTGTTCATCAGCAAATAAGGGAAATAAACCTTCTCAAACTCCAAAAGAATAGGGCTTGGAAAAATCTTAGAGCACTCATCAGCTGCCTCAATAGCTAGAGGAAAAGTCTCTTCGACACTTTTTGTACCGAATTTCACCATGACAGAGTCGGTATCGCCATACACAACTTGCGCATCATGCTTGTATCCATTAGCTATAGTATACTTCTTCTCGACGAATTCCTTCGTTTTTTCAAGCAGCTGACGTCCATAGGATGTAGTGGACGACGCGATAGGGAGACATGGCAACTGTCCGACCGAGGCTCCAGTAAATCCATAAACGGAGTTTGCCGAGACCTTAAGGGCAAGCTGTACGTCGGCGAAAGAATACGACAATAATTTAAGTTTGAGCCTAGATCTAGTCGATATGCTGTGATATATGTATTTTTCGATAGAGCCTCTTAAATCGATTGAAAATTACTCACCTGACGACCATTTTGCACAGCCCGTTCAAATTCGTTTGGAGCATTCTTCATGTCTTTCTTGGCACGTTTTCGTGCGGCAAGAAGCTCTGATAAAATTGTAGGCAGGATGCCTTTCTTTACAGATGCATGAACAAAAACGTGACCATTCGCACTCTTCGCATAGATTTTAGGATCGTATTTGTTCACCTCTCTCGGGTTGATCAGAGTAGAGAAACACAAGTTGTAGGCTTGCATAATGGACGGATACAAAGATGCAAAATCGAGTGTAGCAATTGGAACCTCATAGTAATTTTTGATAGGATCTAATACGGTCGCACCCTCGTACGCTACGTCGTCACCAAAACCTTTTTTCTTCAACGTTGGAACGAGCAGTTTCTCGTTTCGGCACTTGCGTAGAATCATAGAGAATACTTTGATCTGTTGTCCTCTGGAAATCAGAAAGCTCATCGGAACCCCAGTCACCCTTGCCATCTCCACATAATTTACCATAACACTGAGTTTATCCATGAGGCGTTGTGGGAGAAGCGCATCCTTCAAACAATACACTGCAAGTCGGTGTCTATCTTCATCGGACCCATTCTGTAGATCAGAAATGATGCTGTGGTGGACATCTTCCTTTTGCTGACCGAGAAATTCCGCACACACGCTATTTAGCGTATATGACGATAGTTTGTGATTGCGTTGCATATAAGGGAGCATATCAAAAATTACACGTCCTTCGATGGTCGTCTCGACATTATTTCGCTTTCCGTATGCTGCACTTTGAAATGTTGTCTCTCTCATTTTTGCTTTAGAATTCAAGATTCGTCCCCATTGCGCAAATCCCTTGATTGATTGGTTTCCAAATTTCCCCTTTCCAAGCGTTTCAGCACGATCTAATAGGTATGGGATATCGAAATTTTGAACGTTGTATCCCGTGATTACATCTGGGTCACAAGCTTCCAGAAAGCTTCTCCATTTCATCAGCATTTCTACTTCACTGTCGCTGGATATGACTTGAGCACCAACAATTGGTAGGCACCCCTTCAAAGTGAAAACATTTTGCACCATAGGAGATTTTTCGCCGTACACGGTCACTGTGTTGGCAATTTGGATTACCGGATCCTTTTCTGCTTCCGGGAAGTATCCCTTTCTTCCCTGACATTCAATATCAAACGATAAGACTCTAAGGGGAGCCATCTTACTCCATTCTCCTTCAGGTTTACGCGAGATGAGATCTTTATAGGTAATATCAACTTCCACCTTTGGGTATATAAATATTTAGAAAATAGTAAAAGTCCGATTGAAAACGAGACAAAGCCAGGAAGGTTAGAACTACGTTGTTTTGCAATTTTCAAACAAAACGAAACACAATAAGAATTCTTTGACATACCTGACAATGGGTCTTCTTATCGGCGGGCTGTCGCACCTGATAAGTCTTCTTTGGCAGGGTTAGCCATCCTGCTCCCGAAATGTCGTTGTCAATCATGTATCGCAAGACAAAGGGAACGTTGCATTCGAAGGCGGAATACTCGTAGCCATTTGGAGCCGTAACTCCCGCCAAATCCACACCTTCCTCCATGATTCGCTTAAGGGTTGGAATGAGGGTAGGCATAGCCACCATAACCTTAAAAAAGTGAGTATGGGGAGACTCGTAGCCCATGATGGACTTTTTATCCGTCTCGTAGCTGACGGCATGGCAATACTCGTGAAGTTTACCACCTCGAGCCTGGCCTTCGAGTCGATCATTAAGATACATTCGAATCTTGGCTAAATTTTCCTCGGTATGGTCAAATGTGGATCCTGGTGGAAGAGCGAAGTATCCATAGGGCGTAAATCCATGAATACAGACAATCGCAGAGTTACCTGCCTCGGTGACTCCAAACGCACGAATGACCGGAACCTGTCCCTCTGAAGCACCAACAACACGGCGGTTCGGGGTGGTCTCGTTTGGATTTTGCTTGAGTGCATAACTACCAATCATATCCATGTCGAAACACTGTAACGACAAATCCTTGGAGTTGTCCTTGCAATCGTTCGGTGGTCTCAACCATCTTTGTCTCATGCTTTCCGAAATATCGGAAAATACGGCCTGGGTGGGGGCGGAAATAGCTTCATCATTTGCTGGATCGGGTTCCATTTTCCCCATGAAAGCATCTTCTTCTTCATCTTGGTAGTAATCTTCGATAAGGTCGTCTTCATCGTCGTCTTCATTGTCATTTTTCTTGTTTTTCAATCCACTTGGACCACTACTCTTGACTTCTATTTTGCTTCTGTTCGAGCTGGCTTGAGGATTAGAATTATTTTGGCCAGTCTTTTTCTTGGCCGTGTAAGGGTTGTAAACACCGCCACCGCCACGAATCCTCTTCGCAGGGATTCTGAAATCATCGCTACTGTTACTGGAATCATCATCAGCGAACAAAGCAGTGGTGTTCCCTGCAACAGTTTCCTCACCTTCTGTGCGAAAAGACGCCGCTCGCTTCATAGGTGTAGACATTCCAACGATTCTCTATTTTGTCAAAGACTCTTCGAGTGTATGGAGGATCGGTAGACGATCAGGTGTCTAAACTTTACCTGCAACAATTATTTATGGCGGGACGGAGCTCTGAGAAGCTCTTCTGCCTGAAACATGCTCCTTTTTCGAGATAAAAAGATGGCGCGCTTATTCTTGTCATTGGAAAACCGACCCATTCGAACTCTTTTTAAACATGAACTCTAATTTAGAACAAAGGATTCAAACTCGGCACACGTGTAACTGCAAGTATGTTTGAACGTCATAGTTCAACCAGAACGGGAAAACCTGTTTGATCTCCCTTGTTCTTCATGTCGATACCAATCAGGATCTCGCCTTTGTTAGTTGACCGAAAAGCAAAACTATACACTACAACAATGAGAGTTCTCTCCTCCACTTTGATCGCCTTCCTTGCTATTACTTGCGTCGAGGGATTTTCTCCCTCTGCCCAGGGACGAGTTTCGTCCCGCACAGTAGCGAGAGCGGCTACATCGGCGGAACAAGACCTGGAATTGACCCGTCAGGTTCTCATGGGCAGCATCGATTCGGTTTCACCTGCTTCTGGTGACGTAGAGAGCACACCAGCGACGAAAAAGAGCTATATCTCGCCATCTCGACCGAAAAATGATCTGATGATCCGAGCAGCGCTTGGCGAAACCGTTGAGAAGACGCCGATTTGGCTATTTCGACAAGCCGGTCGCCACCTTCCCGAATACACAGCATACAAAGAGGAAACTGGGAGGAATTTTGTCGAGCTCTTGAAGTACCCAGAGGTATGTTCAACAAAAGCAGCGCAGAAGGAGTTCTTGTGTCATGCGTAGTACTGTTTATGAGCCGCCATCTTGGTCATTCGTTCCAATGGTTCGATGGATGTGGATGTCCGTTTCGTTTTGATGTGATTTCTCACATTTGTTCACGTAATTAAATGCCTTCAAACACTATCCTTTATCCACGAACTACATAGAGTGTTGCAGAGTGCACTTTACAACCCGTCCGTCGATACGAAGTTGATGCCGCCATCCTCTTTTCTGACATTTTGGTCATTGCAGAAGCTCTTGGAATCGAGGTAACTATGCCTGGTGGGGTAGGTATTCTGATACCGGAGCCTTTGGCTGGCCCCGAACAAGTCGCTACTCGCATTCCTTCGATTGACCAGATCAACGAGGCCTTTGTGGAAGACAAACTCGGTCACGTATTGGAGGCTGTTCGTCAGATTCGATCAAAGATGGAGGAGGAAGGAAAGAG
>Ga0115013_10001453_pt1 | contig 13710 bp, 8 predicted proteins | sample SouAtlMetagenome_2_FD_88686 | JGI IMG/M metagenome (GOLD analysis project Ga0115013, IMG submission 88686) | Marine eukaryotic phytoplankton communities from Atlantic Ocean - South Atlantic ANT15 Metagenome | ecosystem: Environmental > Aquatic > Marine > Oceanic | place: South Atlantic Ocean...
CGCTCGTCACAGCCGCTGCCTTGGGCCTCGCTCCGGCCCGCACACCGCTCACGGCTCGGCTGGTCAGACCACGCGCGTCGGTCCTGATGCAGGAAGGGGGGAAAGCCGAGAACGAGGAGGCGCGCATGGCGAAGATGTACAAGCCAGGAGACGAAGACGACCCGTTTCAGAAGCCGAGACCCAAGTTCGGGCTGGCGCCTGCGACCGGTCGGACCACAGAGGCAGTGTACGGCGCAGACTTCCCCCAACCGAACGAGCTCATGGAGTGGTCTGAGCATCTGCGTGCACAGGGCATTGAGCGGCTGCTCTTCGTGCATGACGGCGAGCTGAACGAGGAGCTCTCCTCTTACGTTGCCGCGCTGAGCGCGATGGCCGGCTTCGCGGCCGACGCGGTGACTGCCGTCGACGTGCTCGCCGACGGAGCGGCGCAACGGACGGCCGAGGCCATGCAGGCGGCAGTGGCAGCACGCTCCAAGATAGCCGTGCATGGCGACCCGTTCACCGTCGTCCTGGCCCAGTGGGTGTTGACGGACTACATCGGGAGCGAGAACTGCGAGGAGGCGTGCGACATCCTCCGCTCCCGCTCCCGCTCCGGCGGCGTGACCTGGGCGCTTCGGAACTCGGCCGACGACGAGTTGATAAAGGAGGAGGCGAACCGCGTGGCGCGCTTCATGGGGATTGAGGAACAAGGCGCCTCCCCGAGTGAGCCGCCGCCGCCGCCGCCGCCCGAGCCGACGGGCCCGGTCAAGGTGAGCAAGGGCGGCATCTTGTTCAGCTGATCTGAGACGAACATGATTTGATAGGATTCGGTCACGGACGAGTTTGTCCAGCACAGTGGAGCGCCGAGCGAGAATTAGTATTGCGTGACGGATGTGTCCGCGGTTTTGCACCTGTGCCCTGGCCGCGTCGCGGCGCAGAGCAAGCCGGGCAGGACCCAGGGCCGCCTGCGCTGCCGGCGAGGAGCGCCAACCCCAAGCTGCTCCGATGAACCCACTCAAGGAGGCGCAGGCATCGCTGCCCACCGAGCGTGTGGAGGTGCGGCCGGGGCGGGTCCTTGCTGTCCACCATCGTGCCGGCCGAGTCATCCACGGCCGGCCTGGCGACGTCGTGATCTTCGTGCACGGCTCCTGCGCATCGCTGGTGCACTGGCGGGCGCAGATCGAGCACTTCCAGGCTGCGGGCTTCGCGATTGTGGCGTACGACTTCTTGGGCTGTGGCCGCTCGGCCAAGCCGCATGAGCAGCATTGTCAGAACGCTCCCTGGCTCGCAGTGGGCCGCGTGGCCACCGATCGCCCCACGTGCCCGGCCGCATCTCCAGGGCTGCCCTCCGGGCCGAGAGGAGCACCCTCGCCGCTTGGCTTCCAAAGATAGGCTGCGTGTGCCTGCTGCCCTCGACTCGCCGGTGAGTTCACAGCCTTTGACCGTCTAGGCACAGTTGGGACGCGTACGCCTTTGACGAGCTGTACCAGGACCTCGTGGCGGTCGCGCGGCGGTACGGCGCGGGCGAGACCTCGAGCCGGCGCAACTTCGTGCTCGCACACTCGTTGGGCTGCAGCCTCGCGCTGCGCCTGGCTGCGGAGTGGGGCACCAACGGCGTGAGCGTCGCGGCCCTCGCGCTCCTCGGCGCGACCGACGTGGTGCCCGCGGCGGCCGCGAGCCCGATCTTCCGGCTGCCGCTCTGCTTGCTCGACCGGCTGCAGCCGCTGCTCTCCGCGGGCTTCGAGGTGCGCGCGCTGCACGAGGAGACCCGGAAGGGGAAGACGGCGGCCCACCGCAGCCTGCTCGAGCTGAGCAAGGCTTGCAACGGCGCCAACCCGATGTTCATGTGCAAGGCGTACTACCGGCAGCTCGAGGTGCCCACCGCGCACCAGCTCGCCCTCGTGCGCGCGCCCGCGCTGCTGCTGTGCGGCGAGCAGGACCTCCTCGTGCCGCTGGACAGCTCGACGCGGCTGCAGGCGCTGCTGCCGAGCGCCGAGCTGCAGGTGCTCCCGCGCACGGCGCACCAGATGATGCAGGAGCAGCCGGAGGCGGTCCACGCCGCCGGTCGGAGGAGTCCCCTACCCCCCCTCCCCCCCTCCCCCCCCTGCCCACCCTCCTCCCTGGGCTTGGGGCGCCGCCGCTGGCATCTGGCTCTGGGGCCTGCCCTCCGTACGGTGCAGAGGAGGGCGCGACGCGGTGCGGGACAGAAGGGGGAGGGGGAGGGGGAGGGGGTAAAGGGGGCTGGGCCGGGGTTTCAGAGGCCCCACCTGCCTCGCCCCGATTGCACCCTAGTGCCCCTCGCCCTCCACGCCAGGTGAACGCCGCGCTGGATGCCTTCTTCTCCTCGTGTGGGCACAGCAATGGGTCCAGCAATTCGGTGCTCCGCCCCCCGCCTCCCTACTGACCGACTACGTTGTACACTCACTCCTGCGAGCGCGCCAAAGCTCGACCGGGTGGGCCACGGGCCCAGACGGGCGGGCTGCCGGCGGCACGCTCCGGATGAGCGATGGTCGTGATTCCTTTGCGAATCACTTGGATATCTAGGTCTATTTTGTGTTTAGTTGAGAGTACGGCATTGCTCATTGCTGCCGCCCCTTTCTAGCCCGTCCGTTTCTTACACCCCACGCAAACATTGCCGCGTCGTGCGCGAACCAACCGCCCGGACGCGGTGCAGCTGAGAAAACTGCTTGTGTCTCGACGCGGCAGAGCAATCGATGCAGGAAAATGCCACTAACCCAAACGTCCCTCAGAATGCGCCGCTGTCCAAGAAGCCGCGGCAGCAGATGCACAAGTTTGGGTTTCCCTTCCCACCGTGAGTTCTCCAGCGCTGCGCCAAGCCACACAGCTGGGTATTTTGGTGGAAGCCCAGCTCCGCTACCCCTCGCGTGGTGGCAGGTATGCTCAGCAAGAGGAGCTGATGGTCGCCCTGTTCTCGTGCTTGGAGGCGGGCGGCGTGGGCATCTTCGAGTCCCCGACCGGCACCGGCAAGTCGCTCTCGATCCTGTGCGCCTCGCTCTCCTGGCTGCATGCGCAGGAGGCCAAGGACGAGGAGGAGGCGCAACAGGATGACTCAGCGGACGAACCAGCGTGGCTGGTGGAGCAGGCTGCGGCGGCGGCCACGGCGGCACGGCGCGCGGGCCGGCCGAGCATCAGTGAGGCTCGCCGGCAGCGGGAGCTGCGACTCTCCAGCTCATTGGCCGCCGCCGCCGCTGCGAGCTATGCGGCGGCTGCGGCCTCGGATGCGGCCGACGGAACGTCCACGGCCCTGGCGGGCGCGGGCGTCCGCGGCGTCAAGCCCGGGCGCGGTGGCGGCGCCCCGACGGCGGCCTGCGGCGACGAGGACCTCGCGGCGCTGGCGGCTGCGGCCGCGGGAGCAGAGGAGTGCGTGGCGGGCGACGAGTTCGCACTGACCGAGGTGACAGAGGAGGGCGTCTCGCTGGAGCAGGAGCTTGCGCTCGCGGCGCTCGACGACGACGACGACGCGCCGGAGCGGCCGCCGAAGCGGCAGCTCTTCTTCTGCTCGCGTACTCACTCGCAGCTCTCGCAGCTGGTCCGCACCCGCACCGCCCGCAGCCACCGCGCCCACCGCACCTTGCGCGCGCGACGCGCCCTGCGCGCACTCTGCATCCCCATGCACCCCCTGCGTCCGCCACAGGTGGGCGAGGTGCAGAAGACCGACTACGCACGCTCGATCGGCCTGGTGAGCCTGGGGGGGCGCAACAACCTCTGCGTGCACGAGCCGGTGCGCGCGAGATCGGGCGAGCTCATCAACGACGCCTGCCTTGACTTGCAGCAGGTCTGCGCCCCAGAAGCGTTGCGCCTCTTCTGCCCTCTGCCGCCCTTCCGCCCCCCATTGCACTCCGCTGCACCTTGAGCGCTCCCCGTGGCACCCCGCCCCGCACGCCTTCGTACCCCTCTGCGCCCCTCCGCACCCCTCCATACCCTCCCCCCCCCGCCCCAACCGCGTAGGCTGCGGCCAAGCAACGGGCCAAGCACAAGGTGGAGAGCGAGGTCGAGGCCGAGGTCAAGGCGGCCGAGGTCAAGGCAGGCGCCAAGGCGGGGGGCAGGCCGCGGGCCAAGACGCCCAAGCCGCCCAAGGCCTGCGGCTGCCCGTACCTGCCCGCCGCACCGCGGGCGCGCCACGGCGGCAGCGTGCAGTACGGCGCGCTCGAGCGGCTGCAGGACCGGCTGCTGCAGTCGCCGCACGACATCGAGCAGCTGCGCGCCCTGGGCAAGGAGGAGGGCGCATGCCCGTACTATGCCGGCCGCGGCGCGGTGGGCGAGGCCGAGCTCGTGCTGCTGCCGTGCGCGGCGTGCCACCTTACAACCCCTCGCTGCCCCTTGCAGCCCCGTGCCGCACCTCGCCGCCCCTGCCCCCCCCCCTAGCATGCACATGCACATGCACATGCACGCGCACATGCACGTGCGCACCGGTGGCGTCGCAGGTATGCAGCGCTGCTGCACGCGCCGACGCGCGCGGCGCTGGGCGTAGACATCCGGCAGAGCGTGGTCGTGGTCGATGAGGCGCACAACCTCATCGACACGCTCAACGAGATGCACACGATCACGGCGAGCGCGCGGCAGCTCTCCGAGGCGAGCGCGCAGCTCGCGCAGTACGCGGAGCGCTACCAAGCGCGCCTCAAGCCCACCAACCGCATGTTCATCCAGCAGCTCCTCTACGTTGTTCGCGCACTGAGGAAGGCGCTCACGCCGCCGCCGCCGCCGCCTGCCGCTGCTGCCGCCGCCGCCGCCACTGCCGCCACCGCCGCCACCGCCGCCGCTGCCGCCACTGCCGCCACCGCCGCCGCGCCGGCCGCCGCCACCGCCGCACCCGCGCCGGCCGCGACGGCGAGTGAGAAGCTGCTCGGCCTCAACGCGTTCCTCTCCTCGCTCAACATCGACAACATCAACCTCTTCCGGCTGCGCGCCTTCTGCCACGCGGCCGAGCTCTCCAAGAAGCTGCGCGGCTTCGTCGACTCGGAGAGCGTGCGCGCGCACTCCCACGCCGCGTACGCGCGCGCGGTGCGCCACGGCGGCGTCGCCACCGCCGCCGCGCCCCCCGACGGCGGCGCGGCCTCCGCGGCGGCGAACAGCCTGAACGCAGTGCTGCAGCTTCTCGAGGCGCTCACCAACAGCGATGCCGACGGGCGCGTACTCGTGCACATCGAGCCGCGTCCACCGCCGCCCGCCGCGCCGCCGCCCCCCGCCGCCACACCCACCGCCGCCGCCGCCACACCCGCGGCGGCGGCGGGCTTGGAGCGCCGGCCCGAGAGCTTCGTGCGCGTGCTGCACCTCAACCCCGCGGTCTACTTTGCCAGCGTGCTGCAGGAGGCGCACGCCGTCGTGCTTGCGGGCGGCACGATGCAGTGAGCCAGCTGCCCCTGGGCCGACCCTACCCTTGGTGATCCCCGCCCTCCTCTCCCCTGCGTATTGAGCCGCCCCTCCCTTCCCCCACCATCCAGGCCCTTCGCTGACCTGGAGCAGCAGCTCTTCCGCGCATTGCCGCCCGGCCGCCTCGGCACGCACACCTTCGGGCACATCGTACCGCCGCAGAATGTGCTGCCGCTCGCAATCAAGGCGGGCCCGCGCGGCGGCGCGCTCACCTTCTCCTTCGGCAGCCGTGGCAAGCTGACGCTGATCGACGAGCTGGGGGAGGCCCTGCTCCGGGTGGCGCAGACGGTGCCCCACGGCGTGGTCGTCTTCGTGCCCTCGTTCCAGTACGAAGCGCAGCTCGTCGCACGCTGGCAACTGAGCGGGCTGTGGGCGCGCCTCAACGCGGTCAAGCCGCTCTTCCGTGAGCCGCGCGCGGCGGCAGAGCTCGAGCCGCTGCTCAAGGAGTACGCCGCCACCATCCGCGGCGACGCCGCCGACGACGGCAGGAGTGTGGGTGGGACGGGCGGCGCGATGCTGTTGAGTGTGGTGAGCGGCGCGATGCCAGCCACCACCACCGCCGCCACCGCCACCCACCCTGCCGCCCTCCTCGTCGCCCTCCCTCTCGCCCTCACACCCCACCCGCACGCTCGACGCAGGCCTCGCCCCCAACCCCCCCGCTCTCAACCCTCGCCCGCCGCCTCGCCCCCACTCACCCCACCCACCCCACCCAGGTGGGCGGCAAGATGTCCGAGGGGATCAACTTCAGTGACGAGCTCGCGCGCTGCGTCGTCATGGTGGGCCTGCCGTACGCCAACCCCACCGACCTCACGCTGCAGGAGCGGATGGCCTACGTCGAGGGCGCCCAGGGCGCGGGTGCCGGCCGAGAGTACTACACCAACCTCTGCATGAAGGCGGTCAACCAGTCCATAGGCCGCGCGATCCGCCACAAAGGCGACTACGCGGCGATGCTGCTGCTCGACGGCCGCTACGCCAAGCCCGACGTGCGTGGTCGCCTCCCCAAGTGGATCGGCGCGCGCATGCAGGCGCCCCCCAGCTTCGACGCGGCGATCTCTGCCCTGCGCGGCTTCTTCGCGACGCCGCGCTGATTGACTTCTCCTGCCGATTCCGGCGCGCTTACGGTCGCCTTTCTTACTTCGTACCGTAGACTCTAGAGCGAGTTTGTACCCCGACATGAGATGCGTGCGGCTACCTAGTCGCAGGCTCGCAGCTCGCACTCATCTGTGGGGTGTGCACCTGTTGTTCATATGGCATAGTGGTGTTATACTATTATATAATTTGATTTACTTAAAACACTGCACTCCATTCAATCTACAGTTATAAAAAAAGGTCCGCAGATAACACGACACACGGGCCGCGGCATCGGTTGACAACGTCCCGTTGTTTTCACCTACAGCGCCGGCCTCGTGGCTGCGGCGCCGCGCGTCGATGGAGCTGCTCGGGCAGGAGGAGCAACCGGATATCTGTCCACCCGCCACGCGCACCACAGCACCCACCGCGCCCGCTGCTACACCCGCCGTGCCATCCACAGTAACACCCGCCACGCCGCATGCCGCGCCGCCCGCTGGGCCGCCCGCCGCACCGCCCACGGCGCCGTCTGCCGCGCCGCCCGCGCCCGCTGCGCCTGTCGCAGTGGCGGGCAGAGCAAAAGACGGGGCAAGCAGCTCTGGCTACGGCCACACCGTCGGGACCGTTGCGCAGTTGATAGCGCAGGGCCCACAGCAAGCAAGTGACTGCTGCACACGCCTCGCCTTCGGAACGAAACAAGGATGGCTTGTGCTCTGCAGTGCCCATAGGTCTCTCCAGCAAAGCGAGCAGGCTCGCTCGGTGGTGCCGCGCAAACCACCTGACCCATCGCTGCCGACGGTGACACGGTGGCCAGCTGCTCAGCCAGTTGCCACTACCTCCACACGGTGGCCAGCTGCTCAGCCAGTTGCCACTACCTCCATCTCGGCGAGGTGGAGACAGAAGATCAAGAAGCAGAGAATGGACCGCAGGCGATGTACTGCATCCAGCGGTGTTTGCGCGACCGACTGTGACTCTGACTGATCAATATCGATACTGTATCGCGCCTCCGTGGCTGACGGCTTACTGCCCGCGTTGGCTGGTGAGAACTGAGATACTAAGTCGTACACAGAGACAAGACAGTACGCATAACACCGTCTCGTGCCGGATTTTATGGCTGTTGTTGTTGTTGTTGTTTATACCGAAACGCTGTCTTACTTTCTACATTCTCTATCACTATTCGGTTAATCGTTAACGTTTATAGCTTTTATACCCCCTGTGAGTGAGGGTTAGAGGTTAGTGTGAGCGAGCCTGTGACGTGTGAGCCGCTGATTAACACGCCTGGGGGGACTCTCAGCTCTCTCCCTATTAAGGGTGGCACCTCTCTCTCTCTCTCTACTACTACTACTACTACTACTCTACACAGTTTCACTGGTTTACCAATACAACACAATCAATACCGTACGCCGCGCTGTCGGGACGGCTGCCGATCTTCCGCGACTCGGCCTACATCATGGGCAACACCAACGAGCCCGCGCGCGGCCCGCGCTCGATGGAGCTCACGGAGATGCAGTGGCACGACCACGCGTCCTTCGTCCGCAGGCATCTCGATCACCGCTGCCACCCGGCCGAGGCTCCGCACCGCATCGGTTACAACGTCGGCGGGCACAGCGTCGAACGCGTGGCGGTGCTGCGCGGAGAGTAGCCACAGTCCGAGAGCCTTGGCGAGGCACACCTTCTCGCCCGCCGAGAGGGCAAAGTTGAGATGAGCCGCGTACAGCTGAGCCGTCAGAGCGCCGCGACGTGACGCACAAGCACGCGCCCGCCCCACGCCCACGCCTCCGTCTCCGCTGCCGCTCCCGCCGCTGCGTGTGCCCCTCACCGTCGCCGTGCGGCCGCAGCTGCAGTTGGCGTGCCGAGGTGGGGGAAGCAAGGGCAGCAGCGTGCGCAGCGGAATCCCATTGGCGAAGCGGGATGGCGGCAGCTGGCACGCGCGCGGTGCGGCAGTCCAGCCGCCCGTACCATTGGCGTAGAGCGCCGCGGCGGCGGCCGAGCCGACGCGCATGCCTGCCGTGGGGTTCAGCCAATCGTGTGCACGATGCAGTGCGCATACAGTGCACATGCAGTGCACCTCCCGTGGCGAGCAGCCAATTGAGCCACTTTTGGTTGTGGTCGGCGCCGCGCCGCGCCGCCAGCGTGGCACTCCACCTGCGCAGTAGCTCGGAAACGCGCGGCGAGCGGCGCAGCAGGAGGAAGCCCGCATTGAGGCACGTCGCGCAGTTGGCCTGCGGGTGCCGCTCGCGCACCATCACTGGCCCACTCACCACCGCTTCCCTCTCAGGCTCCGCGCCAAGGCTGACCGCTGCCGACGGCGTCGGGGGGCCACCGCCATGGCCCTCGATCGCGAGGAGCTCGCACTCGGCGCGGCGCGGGTCGTACAACACGGGCCACGGCCTGCGCCGCCACAGCACGTCGGCGTCCGTCAACAGCAAATCGAATTCGCCCAATTCGTACAGCGATAGCAGCCGCTGTGGCACCGAGCCCATCAGCTGGCGGTAGCGCTCGTCGTACCAGCTCGCGGCTCGCTGCCGCTTGCCAATGGGTGACGGCACGCCGAAGTGCACTGCATGGCTCTGCAGCCCGGCCTCGCGCAGCAGCGACCAGATCGGCTGGTCGAGAGCGACGATCACGAACTCGTTCAGCTCTAGGGCACGCAGCCCGGCGACCCAATTGAGCATGAACGCCTCGTAACCGCTGTCCACCATGGTGGCAATCAGGCGGCCATGCCGCACGTTTGCGTGCACAACGGCAGAGAACTTTGAGGCAGGCCAGGGGCTTGACGATGACTGCGTGCTGATTGTCATGGTGGTAGGCAGGCAAACGCTTCCGAGATACGAGCGCGTGCCGTGTCCTCACCCGTGTGCTCGCACTCCGCCCGTGCGCCGAGCGCCGTCCGCCGACACAGCGCGTGTTAGTTTGCGGCGTCCGGCGCCGGCGCCTTTGGGAAAATCTGGCTAAATGATGTGGGCTCAACCACACAAACAACCGCAAACACACACAGGCGCTTGCCGAGTCCCAACCGTCCCATGCCCCAAGAGGCAGGAAAACGGATGGCTGCCGGGCACCGTGCACATGTTTGGGTCACATGCGTCCATACACGCACGCGCAGCACTTGCTGAGATTCCCACCCTGCTTCCGGTAGAAGGGGTGGCTGCGTGATCAGTCGTCGGGGCATGCCGCATCCTCGGGCACACAGTCGAGCTTCATCGAAGTGCCAGACATCATAGCCTCGGCCTCCGCTCTTGAAACCTCGGCGTGAGGCGGCATCGACGGGCGGGCCTGGTAGCCTCCGAGGCCGTCACCGCCGGTGGGACGCGCGCCACGATCGTGCTCAATCACCGCCGGGATGTGGTAGTGCGCCGGCATCATGCGCATGTACGACGCGGGAAGCCAGCCGTAGCTCGCGCGGTCCATCCAGCCGTCGTCGTTCACCAGGAGACCGAGGACCTGGTCGTCGGGGGCCATATCGTTGGGTCCGTACGCCATGGCCTGCGCCCAGGCAAAGAGCAGCCGGATGCCGCGCTCGGTGTTGTTGAAGAACATGACACCCGATCCACCGGAGAGCTTGTTGCCCGCGTACATGCTCTCGTTCCCCCAGAAATTGTACAGGAGGACGTCCCGTGGGATTCCCCTCGGCCAGCTGCCAGGGTCGAAGAAAGTCGGGTACTGTCGGAACTCCATATCGGAGTCAAGCCAGACCACTGGTAAGTGGGAGTGCACAATCGTCTGCCAAATGAAGAGCGGCTTCATCGCAATGGTCTTGTAGCGAAAGTTGCCAGTACCCTCCGCGTTTGCCTCCTCCTCTCCGTACGCATCTGAGGCCAGCAGTGCTGGAAGGCAGCAGACGCCCACGTCCAGGCACGACGCCATCATGCGGTCCTTCTTCGCCGAGTACTTCTGCGAGAAGAGGGTGACCGCCATGAAGGTGGCGTTGGTGTAGCACTCGCTCGAGTTGGGAAGCTTCAAACCGGTGGGCAGCTTCATGCGCAGCGACACGGTCTGGTAGAAGGGCGCCTCCGTGAGGTTGGACGCATTCGCAAGCGGATCGCACACCGGGCCTGGGTACCACGTCTCCATGGCACCAGTCAAGTCGTAGTCTCCGCCTCGCAGCACCTCGGTGTGGAGGCACGCTCTGTCGCACGTCTTCACGTGACCCCAGTACCCGGTGTCCAGCAGCATGCACGCGCCGATGCGGTCCCCCTCCAGGCACTGGAATGGGAACCACTCGTTGCACGTTGTGTCGCCCTGGGGCTGGCACTCTTTGCCCTCCATGCCGATGAGATCGTCGCCTTCTGAGACCGAGACCTTGCCCGTGGTCTTTCGGTGGTACTCGCCAGGCACACTCTCGCAATCGCACAGCGCCGTGGGGCAAAAGGGGTCCTTCGGCTGGTTGCAGTTCTCAGTGCACCAGGAATTCGTCGCCTGGCGTGTGAGAGACTCGCAGACCTTGTGCGTCTGTCCGCCACTGGCGGCGGCCAGCGCGCGGTTCAAGCCGTTATCGGTCGCCGTCGGCAGGATGACCTGCTTCACCGCCTCAAGGGGCGCGGACGGCAACGCGAGGAGCTGAAGGGCGAGCACCGAGGCCACCATGCGTGACGGAGGAAAGAGACCCTCGGGGCGCCAACGAGGAGAGCTTCTCGGGGTCGCCTGTGCTCTTCTTTCAGGAGTCGGCCGAAAAAGGCAACTGTTGAGAAAAACCTCACTGGAGAGCTCTCCGCCGCGGCGCCGATCTTTCTACCCTGTGTCCCTGTAGCTGCTCTCGAACTAGGAATAACTAAGTAAGTCAGACACCCGGTCCTGCAGTCGCTACATGTAAGTAGCTGTCTCGACTGCACACGTTCGACTGCCACCCTCTGCGGAGCTGGGGTTCGCATCCTGCGCGCCGAGGCCGCGGTCGTGTCCGCTGGCATTGCCTCCCTGGCCGAGCGCGCCACCAAGCCCCGCGTCGCGCCGCGCGCCCGAGCCCACGAGCGGGCCGAACAATGTCGTGGCTCGACGAGCTGAACAACGCTGGCGAGGAGGGCGAGGACGATGACTCGGACGACGCGAGCTGGGACGAGGCCAAGGAGAAGCAGGAGCAGGAGCAGGAGCAGGAGGACGACGAGGCCCCGGTCACGTCCAACACCGGTCACCGGACGCCCCTGCACACGCTGGTGAAGCTCGGTGTGGCCTCCGATTTGCAGGCGGCGTGCGAGGCGGGCGCTGCGACGGGCCGCGTGTCCCTTCCGTCGCACCCCGAGCGCAGCGTGCTCTTCGAGATCGACGAGCCCGACTCGTCCTCAGCCACACCACTGCACGCAGCGCTCCTCAGCGCCGTGCACGCGGCGGTGGCGGCGGCCGAGCGCGATTCCTTTTCGGAGCCCGCGGCGCTGTACAGGCCGGAGTCCCTCCATAAGGACGAGCCCACGGCGCCGCGCCCCGCCTCCGTGCACGCCACGGTGGCGGCCGAGGACGCCAGCCTCGCGTGCATCGAGGTGCTGCTCCGCTGTGGTGCCGACCCGGCGCGCCGCTTCTTCCACCGGAGCACGCTGCACCTGGCCGGCGCGATCGCGGCGCTGCCGCCCCTCGCCGGCTTCGCCAGCGCCGCGGCGGGCGCGCTCCTCGCGGCGCCGCGCTCCTCGGCCGCGCAGCTCCTCGAGGCGGTCGACGGCAACGGCGCCACGCCGCTGCACTACGCCGCCGCCGGCGCGCCGTGCGGCGACGCGCCCTCGGCCCTCGACCGGATGCTGGCTTGCGAGGGCGCGGCTGCGGTGCTGCAGCGAGCCGACCGCAGCGGCGCGACCGCGCTCCACGCGGCGCTGCGCGCGGGCGCGGCGTGCGAGGCCAACGCGGCGGCGTTGCTGGCCGCGGGCGCCCGGGTGGATGCCGCCGACCACCAGGGCCTGAGCCCGCTGCACGTCGCGGCGGCGACGGGCGCGGCGCTGCTCGAGCCGATGCTGCGCGCCGCGCCGCCGGCGGCGGTCGGCGCGCGCGACGCCTGGGGCCGCTCGCCCCTCGAGCTCGCGCTGGGCTGCGGCAGGGAGGCCGCCGCCACGCTGCTGCGCGCCGCCGTGCCGCCGGCCGAGGCCGCGGCGGCCGCGGCCTTCGCCGCGGCGGAGGCGCGCCCCCCGAAGGCCAGCCTGCTGCTGAGCCACCCCGTCTGCCTGCTGCACACCGCGCCCGCGGGCGCGCCCGGCGCCGGCCTCACTGCCGCCGAGGCGCGCCACCTCTTCGGCCAGCCGGAGTGCGCCGCGCGGCTGCGCGCGATGGTGGGCCCGCTCGGCTCGCTGCGCGCCGCCGCCTTCGGCGCGCTCGAGTGGTGCGCGGCGCCGGAGGCCGCGCTGTCGGACGTGCTCCGCGTGCACGAGTGGGAGTACGTGCGCAGCGTGAGCACCATGTGCGCCGAGCTCGCGGCGCAGGAGGCGGAGGGCGGGCACGGCGCGCCGCCCGCCATCGGCAAGGTCGACGCCGACACCGAGGTCACGCAGCACTCGTACCGCGCCGCGCTGCGCGCCGCGGGCGCCGCGGTCGAGGCGGTGCGCAGCGTGTGCCTCGGCCGCACGCGCAACGCCTTCTGTGCGGTGCGCCCGCCGGGCCACCACGCCGGCCCGCGCGGCGCGGTGGGCGGGCAGTCGGCGGGCTTCTGCTTGCTCTCCACCGCCGCCATCGGCGCGGCGCACGCGCTCCACGCGATGCGCGACACGGTCGCGCTTGCCCGAGCCCGAGCCAGACCCAGACCCAGAACCAGAAGCCGAGCCCGAGCCCGAGCCCGAACCCGAACCCGAGAACCGTCACCCTAGCCCTAACCCTGACCCTGACCCAAACCTCACCAGGTCAAGCGCGTGGCCATCGTCGACTTCGACGTACACCACGGCAACGGCACCGAGGCCTGCGTGCGCAACGTGCGCCCCACCGAGGTGCGCGAGGAGTGGCCGTGCGGCGCGGGCATGATCTCGCTGCGCTCCACCTCCTTCAAGCCGTGGCTCACCGAGGACGACAGCGACAAGGTCTTCTTCGCCTCGATCCACGGCTTCGGCGCCGAGGTCAACGAGGACGGCGAGGCCGAGGGCTGCTTCTACCCCGGCTCGGGCTCCCTGACCACCAACTCGGACGCCAAGGCCTTCCCCGCCGTGCGCAACTCGCCGATGCCGCTGCGCACGCCGTCGGAGCGCTGGCGGCGCGCCATGCTCGAGCGGCTCCTCGTGCCGCTCTCGGCCTTCGCGCCCGATCTCCTCATCATCTCCGCCGGCTTCGACGCGCACGCGCACGACCCCCTCGAGGCGGGCGCGCTGGTGC